>ERZ791623.1120-NODE-1120-length-11963-cov-4.924840_pt1 | contig 11963 bp, 10 predicted proteins | sample MGYA00510268_ERZ791623 | MGnify/ENA primary metagenome ERZ791623 (study PRJEB30046, sample SAMN00715216) | human gut metagenome | study: EMG produced TPA metagenomics assembly of the A metagenome-wide association study of gut microbiota in type 2...
TGTACGGCACGGTGCTGGGCATCGGCATCATCTCGCAGATCGCCTGGCAGGTGTTCTGCAACATCGCCGTTGTCACCAACACCCTGCCCAACACCGGCATTTCGCTGCCCTTCTTCTCCTCCGGCGGCACCAGTCTGATCCTGCTGCTGGCCGAGATGGGCGTTATGGTCAATATCGGACGCAACGGCGAACGGGCCCGTCTGGAACGGGAGGAAGCCCACGCCGAGCGGGAGCGCCAGCGCAAGGCAAAGACCATTGTGCTGGATACCGCGCGCAGAGCGCAGACAGAACAGTAAGGAGGAACCAAGATGCGTGTACTCATTGCAGCCGGCGGCACTGCCGGCCATATCAACCCGGCTCTGGCCATTGCGGGAGCCATCAAAAAGGCCGACCCCACCGCCGAGATCCATTTTGCGGGCCGGAAAGAGGGCATGGAGTACCGTCTGGTCACACAGGCGGGCTATCCCTTCCATCACATCGAGATCACCGGCTTTCAGCGGAAGCTGAGCCTGAACAATATCAAGCGGAACATCATTACCCTGTGGAATCTGGCACTCTCCGGCCCCAAGGCCAAAAAGATGATGAAGGACATCCAGCCCGACCTGGTCATTGGCTGCGGCGGCTATGTGTCCGGCCCGGTGGTGCGCTGCGCCGCCAGACAGGGCATCAAGACCGCCCTGCATGAGCAGAACGCTTTTCCCGGCGTGACCAACAAGCTGCTGGCCCCGGATGTGGACATTGTGTTCGCCGCCGTGCCCGCCGCCGTGGAAAAGCTGGGCGCACCCGAAAAGACCATCGTGGTGGGCAATCCCGTCCGGCCTGAGGTGTTCACCCAGGCGAAGAACCGGGAAGCCATCCGTGCCGAACTGGGTGCAGGCGACCGCACCGTGATCCTCTCCTTCGGCGGCAGTCTGGGTGCCCGCCGTGTGAACGAGGTGGTGGCCGACCTCTGCGCATGGGAGCAGAAGAACAAAAAGCCTGTCCTCCATCTCCATGCCACCGGCCAGTACGGCGTGCAGCTGTTCCGGGATCTGGAAAAGGAAAAGGGCTTTGCCCCCGGCGAGAGCCTTGTGGTGAAGGAATACATCAACAACATGCCCGAGCTGCTGGCAGCAGCGGACCTTGTCATCAGCCGCGCCGGTGCCCTGACACTGGCCGAGCTGGAGGCTGTGGGCCGTGCCGCTGTGCTTATCCCCAGCCCTAACGTGGCAGAGAACCACCAGTATTACAACGCCATGGAGCTGCAGAAGGCCGGTGCCGCTGTGGTCATTGAGGAAAAAGACCTGACCGGCGAAAAGCTGGTGCAGACCGTTTCCGGGATGCTGGCCCAGCCCGGCAAGCTGGCTGAGATGGGCCGCAATGCCCGGAGCCTGTCGGTGGACGACAGCCTGGACCGCATTGCAGATGCCCTGCTCAAGCTGGTCAAGACCCCATAACGGAAGGAAAAAACAGAGGAAAGGAGGTGCAGCCGGATGCCGCAGAATGACCGGAACAGCCGGAACCGCAAGCGCCGCCGGGCCTACGATCAGGCCCGGGATGACCGGCGCGGCGGGCAGAGCACCCAGCGCCGCAGCAGCGCGGGTGCAGGCAGTGACCTGGGGTACAGCGGGTACGCAGGATATTCCTCCGGCGGCCACCCCATCACGAACCCCAATTATGACCCCGATGCGCCCCGCCCCAGCCGGTATACGGAGCGCACGGTGAACTACGGCTCCTACCCGGATAACAGCATCACCTTTCCCACCGGCGGGCGGAGCAGCCAGAGCGGCGCACAGCGCCCCCGCAGCGGGCAGAACGGCCAGCGGCGCACCTCCGGGGGCAATCAGCGGAACCGCCGCCCGTCCGGCGGCCAGAACCGGAACGCCCAGCGCCGCCCGCAGAACGCCCAGAATCGCAGCGGCCAGCGGATGCGGCCGGTGCAGGGGCAGAACGCCCGGCGTGACCCCGTCCGGCGGGAGGGCAGGAAAAAGCGGAAGCTGACCCGGGCCGCCATCCGGCGGCGCAGGCTCATGCGGCGGCTCACGGCCCTTGTCATGCTGCTCTGCGTTATCGGCGCGGGGGTCTACCTCACCGTGACGATGCTGTTCAAGATCAGCTCCATTCAGGTGCAGACAGCGGACGGTGTGGTGCAGGAGGCCGGCGGCTATACCAGCGACCAGATCCTGCAGGCGCTGGATGTCCATCTGGAAGAGAATATCTTCAGCTTTGACCCCGGCAGCAAGGCCGCCGCGCTGGAAAAAGTGTTCCCCATGCTGGAGGATATCCGGGTGGAGCGGGATTACCCCGGCACCGTGGTGGTGCGGGTAACAGAAGCACGGCCTGCCTGGGCCATGCAGACCTCCTCCGGCTGGCTGACCCTCTCGGGCGGCCTGAAGATCCTGGAGAAGGATTCTGCCCAGCCTGCCGGTCTGCCCACTCTGTACGGTGGCGAACCGGTCTCTGCCGAGCCCGGCGAACAGCTGACCTTTGCGGCGGAGCCCAAGGCCGACAGCACCCCGGACAGCGCCGCCGACAGCAGCGCCTCCGGCACTGTTGAGGAGGAAGCGGACCAGCGGCTGGAAAGCCTGAACACCCTGCTGGCTGCGCTGGATGCCGCAGGCATGAGCGCCGACGTGACCCGCATCGAGTTTGCGGATGTGGACGAGATGGCCTTCCTCTATCAGGACCGCATCAGCGTCTGGCTGGGCACCCTGAATGAGCTGGAATATAAGCTCAAGCTGGCAAAGCACGTCCTGCTGAATGAGGACGGCAAGGGCTGTGCCGCGACCGACACCGGAAAGCTGGACTTCACCCATATCAGCATGTCCAGCACCCGCAAGTTCACCTTTGCACAGGGCGAGCCGGAGCTGCCCTCCGGCTACATCGTGCCCGAACCGGTGGAGGAAACACCCGCCGGAGAGGGTGTGACCGGTGAAACGGCAGACGGCCCCGCCCCGGCAGAGGGCGATGCCGCCGCAGATGCTGCGGCTGAAACACCAACGGATGCCGCCGCAGCCCCGGCAGGACCCGAAGCCGGACAGACTGTACAGCCGACCCCCGCCGAAGGAACGACCCCGGCGGCGGGCGATGCAAACCAAACCCAAACGACCCAATGAGGAGCGTGTAATGTTATGAAGCTGGAACAATTACTGGAAGGCGTGCCCTTTACGCTGGTGCAGGGCAGCCTGGATACCGAAGTGCAGGACATCATCTACGACAGCCGGAAGGCGGCCCCGGGCCTTGCCTTTGTCTGCATCGTGGGCACCCAGCGTGACAGCCACGAGTTTGCCGCGGACTGCGCCGCCAAGGGCGTGAGCGTGCTGGTCATCCAGCATGACATCGACCTTTCTGCCATGCCCGGTGTGACCGTGGTCAAGGTGGAGAGCAGCCGCTATGCCATGGCGCTGATGAGCGGCAACCTCTTTGGCAACCCCTCCCGCCAGATGACCATGATCGGCGTGACCGGCACCAAGGGCAAGACCACCACCACCCACATGATCAAGAGCGTGCTGGAAGCTGCCGGGAAGAAGGTCGGCATGATCGGCACCAACGGCATCTACTTCATGGGCCGCCATCAGGAGACCGCCAACACCACCCCTGAGAGCTACGAGCTGCAAAAGACCTTCCGCCAGTTTCTGGACGCAGGCTGCGACGTGGCCCTGATGGAAGTGTCCAGCCAGGGCCTGATGATGGATCGTGTAGCGGGTGTGCACTATGATATCGGTGTGTTCACCAACCTCTCCCCCGACCACATCGGCCCCGGTGAGCACAAGACCTTTGAGGAGTATCGCAGCTGGAAGGGGCAGCTCTTCCGGCGGTGTGATGTGGGCGTGGTGAACATCGATGACGAGAACACCGAAGCCCTGCTGGAAGGCCACACCTGCAAGCTGGTGACCTATGGCCGCAGTGAAAAGGCCGACTACCGCGCCGAGGGCTGTGAGCTGCTGCGCACCCACGATTTTCTGGGCGTGGCGTTCCATGTCTCCGGCAGAGACAACATGGATGTCAGGGTGAATATGCCCGGCGAGTTCAGCGTCTACAACGCGCTGGCTGCCCTGGCCGTGGGCAAGGTGCTTGGCCTGCCCGATGCCGCCATCCATGAGGGTCTGGGCAAGTGCGTGGTCAAGGGCCGCGTGGAGCTGGTGCCCATCAGCAAAAAGTTTACCATCCTGCTGGATTACGCCCACAACGAGGTCTCCACCGAGAGCCTGCTCACCACCCTGCGGGCCTATCACCCTCACCGGCTGGTGGTGGTGTTCGGCTGCGGCGGCAACCGCTCCAAGCTGCGCCGCTACGGCATGGGCGAGATCTGCGCCAAGATGGCCGATTTCTCCATCCTCACCGAGGACAACAACCGCTTTGAGAAGATCGAGGACATCCTCGCCGATATCCGGGTGGGCATGAACAAGGGTAACCCCGATGCCAAGTTTGTGGAGATCCCCGACCGTCTGGACGCGCTCCACTACGCCGTGGATCACGCCCAGGAGGGCGACCTGATCGCCGTCATCGGCAAGGGCCACGAGACCTACCGCGACCGTGAGGGCGTGAAAACCCCCTTCCTGGAACGGGAGCTGCTGGAGGAATACGCCCGGCAGATCGGGTTGGAATAAACAAGAAAAACGCGCTGTGTCGTTGGACACGGCGCGTTTTTTTTGCTGCTGCTCTGGCACTCGGGCCTTCGGTTCGGCAGCATCGAATTGGCAGGCGGCCGGCACTCGCACGGCCACGGCGGCACTTATGCGCCCCACACCAGCCAGAGATACACATAGCCCGTCAGGACGGCTGCCAGTGTGAACGGGATGCCGATGCGCAGAAAATCACGGGTGCGCACCTGCTCACCCTGCTTGCGCAGGATGCCGATGGCTGCAATGTTGGCCGAAGCGCCAATGGGGGTCAGGTTGCCGCCCAGAGTTGCGCCCGTGAGCAGGCCGAAATAAAACAGCTCGGGCGGGAAGCCTGCACCGCCGTTCATCAGCCCGGCAATGCCCTGCACCACCGGCAGCATGGTGGCCACATAGGGGATGTTGTCGATGAAGGCAGAAAGGCCCACCGAGACGAATACCAGCAGGGTATAGAGCCGGAAGGGATCATCACCGGAGAGGGTGTAGAACAGCTGGGCGGCGGCATCGATGACCCCGGCCTTGCGGATGCCCTCGATCAGGATGAACAGCCCGAGCAACAGCAGCAGGGTGTCACAGTCCAGCTCCCGGGCCGCCAGCCGGAACGGCGCAAACGAGCGGCGGCGCAGGCAGGCGCGCAGGATGCCGAACAGGCAGACCCCTGCACAGATCAGACCGCTGCGCAGGCCGTAGAGCGCCAGCGGCAGCCCGCCCGCAGGCTGGGGCAGGAAGGAGGCTGCGATGAGCAGGCCCACCGTCAGCAGCATCAGGGCGGAGGGAACCGTGTCGGTGACCTCGGTCTCCACCGTGGCCGAGATGGGCTGGGTCTCGTGCCGGAAGGTGAACAGCAGCACGCCCAGAGAGGCCAGCGCCCCCAGCTCCACCCCGAAGAAGATGCCGGGCCTGCCCTCCATCCAGAAGAAATTGAAGAAGTTCATCCCCGCAAAGCCGCCCAGCAGGATGCTGGTGGTGTCGCCTACAAGGGTGGCGGCTCCCTGCAGGTTGGAGGAGACCGCAATGGAGATGAGGACGGGCACGGGGGAGATCTTGAGCTTGCGGGCAATGGCAAGGCCCACCGGGGCCACCATGAGCACCGTGGCAACATTGTCCACAAAGGCGCTGATGACCCCGGCAAAAAGGGCCAGCATACACACGGCCCATTTCACATTGGGTACCCGCACGATGAGCAGCTCGGCCAGCCGGGCGGGCATCCTGCTCTCAATAAAGAGGGAGACCGTGCCCATGGTGCCCGCCATCATCAGCAGGACATTGAAATCCACGGCCCGGGCGGCATCCATCAGGGTAAAGTCCCACAGGCCCGCCGCGCCCAGAGCCAGAAACAAAGCGGCCCCGCCCAGCGCGGCAAAAGGCCGGTACTGCGGCAGGACCAGCATCAGAAGATAGGTCAGCAGAAAAATGATCAGTGCAGGAAGCATACGCAGTCCTCAGTTTTCGGGCCTGGCATCGGTATCCTCGTCGATCATCCGGTATCCCACGCCCAGTTCGTTCAGGATATAGGTGTTGCGCCCGGGCACGCTGCCCAGTTTTTTGCGAATGTTTGCCATGTTAACCTGCAGCTTTTTGGTGCTGCCGCAGTCGGTATCGCCCCAGATGGCCCGCACGATGGCGGCATAGGTCATCACCCGGCCTGCATGTTCCGAGAGGAAGGCCACGATGTTGTATTCGGTCTGGGTCAGCTTGATCTCGGCACCGTCCACAAAGACCTTGCGGCGCTCATAGTTGATCTCAAGCCCCTGTGCCCGGAACACGCCGCCGGGCATTCCGCCCAGCACGCCGAAGCGGTTGGTGCGCAGGGCGGCGCGCACCCGGGCCAGCAGCTCGCCGGTGCCAAAGGGTTTGGTGATGTAATCGTTGGCTCCCAGATCCAGCGCCTCGATCTTGTCCTGCTCGGTGGTGCGGGCCGAGAGCACGACGATGGGGGTCAGGAACTTCTGCCGCACAAAACGGATGAGCTCCAGTCCGTCCCGGTCAGGCAGGCCCAGATCCAGGATGATAAGGTCCGGATTGTGGGAGGTGAACAGGGTCTGGCCCATGGCGCAGGTGTTGGCAACAAGGGCCTGATAGCCGTTGGTCTCCAGCAGCGTCTCAATAAAGCTGCAGATGTTGGCTTCGTCTTCCACGACCAGAACCTTGAATTTGTTATTGCTCATCTTCGTTTTCCTCCGTCTCAATCGATTCGGTCTCCAGCCAGAAGCGGATGGTGGTGCCCTCGCCCACCTTGCTCTCGGCCTGGATCTCGCCGCCGTGTGCCTTGACGATGGCGGCACAGACCGAAAGGCCAATGCCCATGCCGTGCTTGCCGCTGTCTGCCGCGGCATCGGCGGGCAGCACACCGGTGAACAGGGTGCGCAGGCGCTCCTTCGGAATGCCGCAGCCGTTGTCCGATACCTCAAACACCGCCCGGCTGCCCAGCGTGAACACCCGCAGGGTCAGCTGGGTCATCCCCTCGGCATGGACGGCGGCATTTTCCAAAAGGTTCGTCAGCACCTGCGAGATCAGCATCGAGTCCATGGGGATCACGATGAAGCTGTCGGGCAGGTAGGTGGTAACGGGCACCTTGGGGTAGCGCTTCTGGAACCGCACCAGCACGGTGTCGATCAGTTCGTCCAGCACGGTGGGAGTCTTTTGCACGGCCACCTGCCCACCGTCAAAGCGGGTGACAGACAGCAGGTTCTCCACCATCCGGTTCAGCCACTGGGCATCGGAACAGGCTTCGCCAAGAAGTTTTAATTTTTGCTCTTTTTCCAGGCTGTCATAATTTTCAATGACCGTGGAACAGGCCCCGTAAATAGAAGTAAGGGGCGTGCGCAGATCGTGGGAGACGGCCCGCAGCAGGGTGGCCCGCATTTTTTCGGTCTCGCTCTCCATCCGCAGCTGTTCCTGCTTTTTGATGCGGGTGGTCAGGGTGCTGGTCATAATGGACACCACAAGCATCGCCATGCCTGAGAACAGGTTTTCCGGCAGAGTGAAGTTGAAGGCAAAGTAAGGGGAGCGGAACGCAAAATTCACGGCCAGCACGCCGATCAGGGAAGCCACCACGCCCCACACATAACCATCCGTATAGATCGAGATTAAAAAAACTGCCAGAACAAACACCATCGATGCAACGCCATCGATCCGGCCGGTGACCTGCTGTGTGCCGGTCACGATGAGAAAGGCGGCGCACAGCACAGCGGCCAGGACCAGCGCGTCGTGCCAGCGGGTCTTCTGCTTCATGGGGATCCCTCCATATCTATTCTACTCCAGATGAAAAGTATACCATACTTTTCCTAAAGATGCAGTAAAGGCTGAAAAAAGAGCTGTTGTTCCGGGGGTGGGCTGCACAGAATACCCAAACCCATGGATTCTTTTCCGGTTTTATGCTATTATAAAGAGTGAGAGCAAGGAGAGAGCGCTCTCAGGGATAAGAGAAAACGTAACATTGCGATATAAGGAGAAGAGGACCATGGGAAAATATTTTGGCACCGACGGCTTCCGTGGCGAGGCCGGAGTGAACCTGACCGCCGACCACGCCTACAAGGTGGGCCGTTTTCTGGGCTGGTATTATAATGCACTGCGGGAGCGCAGCGGCAACAACGAGCCTGCCCGCATCGTCATCGGCAAGGATACCCGCCGCAGCTCCTACATGTTCGAGTACAGCCTGGTGGCGGGCCTGACCGCTTCCGGTGCGGATGCCTACCTGCTCCACGTCACCACCACCCCCAGCGTGGCCTACATTGCCCGCGTGGATGATTTTGACTGCGGCATTATGATCTCCGCCAGCCATAACCCGTTCTACGACAACGGCATCAAGCTGATCGACTGCTACGGCGAAAAGATGCCTGAGGAGACCCTGCTGCTGGTGGAGGACTACATCGACGGCAAGCTCCATGTCTTTGATCAGGACTGGCCGGAGCTGCCCTTTGCCCACCGGGAGCATATCGGCTGCACCGTGGACTATGTGGCAGGCCGCAACCGCTACATGGGCTACCTCATCAGCCTGGGCATCTATTCCTTCAAGGGCATCAAGGTGGGTCTGGATTGCGCCAACGGTGCCAGCTGGAACATTGCCAAGAGCGTGTTCGATGCACTGGGCGCAGACACCTATGTCATCAACAACCAGCCCAACGGCCTGAACATCAACCTGAACGCAGGTTCCACCCACATCGAGGGCCTGCAGAAGTTCGTGGTGGAAAAGGGTCTGGACGTGGGCTTTGCCTATGACGGCGATGCAGACCGCTGCCTCTGCGTGGACGAAAAGGGCAATGTGATCACCGGTGACCACATCCTGTACATCTACGGCTGCTACATGAAGGAGCGCGGCAAACTGCTGACCAATACCGTCGTTACCACGGTCATGTCCAACTTTGGTCTGTACAAGGCCTTTGACGAGCAGGGCATCGGCTACGCCAAGACTGCCGTGGGTGACAAGTATGTCTACGAGTATATGGCCAAGAACGGCTGCCGCATCGGCGGTGAGCAGAGCGGCCACATCATCTTCTCCAAGTACGCCAGCACCGGTGACGGCATCCTGACCAGCCTGAAGATGATGGAGGTCATGCTGGCCAAGAAGAAGCCTTTGAGTGCGCTGGCCGCCCCGCTGAAGATCTACCCGCAGGTGCTGGAAAATGTCCGTGTGACCGATAAGAAGGCCGCGCAGGACGATGCCGCTGTGCAGGCCGCTGTCAAGGCGGTGGCCGAGGCACTGGGCGATACCGGCCGCATCCTTGTCCGGGAGTCCGGCACCGAGCCGGTAGTCCGTGTGATGGTGGAGGCCCCTGACCACGACACCTGCCAGAAGTACGTTTCTCAGGTGGTGGATGTCATCAAGGCACAGGGCTACAGCGTCTGACGCTGAGCCGGAAAGTGAGCGCAGGATGAAGAAGTTCAAACGGATGCTGGCGGGGCTGGCCTGTGTGCTGGCGGTCTGCCTGTGTACCCCCACCGCTTTTGCGGCAAAGGTCATCGTCTATTTTGATGCCAACGGCGGTATCTGTACCTCTGCTGCGGAGCGCACCAATGACGAGGGCAAACTGGGCAGCCTGCCCGGTGCCAGCATGGAGGGCTATACCTTCGATGGCTGGTACACCTCTGGCACAGATGATGTCACCGGTTTTCCCATTGATGTGCAGGTCAAAGCCAACGATACGGCGTTTGGTGCGGATACCACCGTCTATGCCCATTGGTCTGCCAACGGCGGCAGCGCGGAAGTGGTAGAAGAGAAAGAGGTAGATCCGGACACCCTTCTTACAACGATGGGGCTGGCGGCCGGAAGCGTCGTTCTGGTGCTGCTGGCAAGCCTGGCACTTTGAGAGGAGCGGACATGCAGCAGAACTTGAGATTTCCGGCGCAGTGCACCGTCATTTCCGCTGAGGAGCTGGAGCAGGTTTCCGGCGGCGCTCCTGCCTGGGTGGGGGAGCTGAAGGATCAGATCCGCCCCTACTGGCAGAAGGCAAAGCCCTATCTGGCCTTTGGCATCGAGTGCGGCAAGGCCTTTGTGCAGGTCATTGCGGCGGCATACAGCATCTACATCTATGGCCGGATCATTCAGGACTCCATGCACGGCATCAAGGACAGCCTGAACTGGTTCAAGGGCCTGAACTGAAAATATCGGGATATGAAACGTCCCCCTGCGCCATTCATGGTTTGAACGGTGCAGGGGGACGTTTGTTTGTATCGCTGTCAGGCAGGTTTCTTATCTGCAAGCGCTTTTACTTCGTCGAGAGAAAGCTCTGTACACTCAGCAATCGTTTCCAGATTCAGCTGCCCCAAAGCCAGCATCTTCTTTGCTGTCCGTACAGCCTTTTGATACTCGGCATCTCTTGCGGATTCTCGCGCAACCTCTTCAAATGCTCTGCACATCTGTGATCTCCCTCCTTCGGTTTCTTTCAGATAGCGTACCTCTTTGGCAAGAAGCGGGTTCAACATTTTGTTCGGGTCGGTACAGTTCATGTCATGCATCAAACGTCCAACGGGATGCTCCAAATCACGGAATGCGCCATTCACATAAATGATATGAGCTCCATCGCCGAATGTAGTGTGCCGCAGCTCTGTGACTGTTCTCTCTACATGATATAACGGCAGGCCTGCACCATATTTGTCATGTTCAGTGATGAAGATGACATAGGTGTCTACCAATGCGTCAAAATCTTCACCTTTTTCCAGTAACGTCCGGTCGATGACACTACTGTGGAAGCGTGCCCGGCGGACGCTGGCACCCTTGTCTGCCCGCTGGACCTCGATGTCCAGTACGCGGCCCTCGGCATCCACAGCCCGGATGTCCAATTTGATGGAGCGCTTGGTTGCGCTTTTGTATTCCACCTGAGCCTCGGTGCACTGAACCTTGATGTCGTTGCGCTCAAGAATCGTGCGCAGGATATATTCCACAGGCTCGATTTTTTCATCCAATGCTTCTGAAAAGAAATCATCGTCCATCAGCCGCAGTCCTTTCAGGAGCTCGAGATAATGCTGATACTGGTCCTTCATGGCAGGATACCTCTCTTTATAAGGTGTGCGGCTGTTTCTGATTCTAAAGTATCATAATCCTGTTGAAAATGCAAGTAGCAAACCCCTTAGTCATCCGTGCTGTCGAGCTTCAGCACGGCGGTAAAGGCTTCACTGGGCAGGGAGACGCTGCCGAGCTGGCGCATCTTCTTTTTGCCTTCCTTCTGCTTTTCCAGCAGTTTCTTCTTGCGGGAGATATCGCCGCCGTAGCACTTGGCCAGCACGTCCTTGCGCATGGCCTTGACGGTCTCACGGGCGATGATCTTGCCGCCGATGGCGGCCTGCACCGGGATCTCGAACAGGGTGCGGGGAATGTTGTCCCGCAGTTTTTCGCAGATGCGGCGGCCCTTGGCGTAGGCGTTGTCCCGGAACACGATCATGGAGAGCGCGTCCACAGGGTCGCCGTTCAGCAGGAAGTCCAGCTTGACCAGATCGCTCTCGCGGTACTCCTTGAACTCGTAGTCGTAGCTGGCGTAACCGCGGCTGCGGCTCTTGATGGCATCAAAGAAGTCGTAGACGATCTCGCCCAGAGGCAAGGCGTAGTGCAGGTCCACGCGGACATCGTCCAGATACTTCATGTCGATGAGCACGCCGCGCTTCTGCTGGCACAGATCCATCAGGGCACCCACGTAATCGTTGGGGGTGTAGAGGTGGACATCCACAAAAGGTTCCTCCTGCTTGACGATGTTGGAGGGGTCCGGGTAGCTGGAGGGGTTGTCGATCATCTCCACAGTGCCATCCGTCATGGTCAGGCGGTAGCGGACGCTGGGGGTCGTGGTGATGATATCCAGGTCGAACTCCCGCTCGAGACGCTCGGTGATGATCTCCATGTGGAGCAGGCCCAGGAAGCCGCAGCGGAAG
>ERZ791623.1121-NODE-1121-length-11913-cov-3.454545_pt1 | contig 11913 bp, 4 predicted proteins | sample MGYA00510268_ERZ791623 | MGnify/ENA primary metagenome ERZ791623 (study PRJEB30046, sample SAMN00715216) | human gut metagenome | study: EMG produced TPA metagenomics assembly of the A metagenome-wide association study of gut microbiota in type 2...
TCTGCTTCTTGCCAAGGACCGTCAGGGGTTTAGTGATCTTTTCCACCTCGCCGGTGCGGGCGTTGGTCAGCGGTTCGCCTGCGGTCACCTTGCCGCTGATAACACGCAGATAGCTCAGCTTGCCCACGAACGGGTCGGCCACGGTCTTGAAGACGTAGGCAGCGGTAGGCTCGCTCTCTGCACAGGTCAGCTCGACGGGTTCGCCGTTGGCATCCTCAGCCAGAACGCCGTTGTGCTCCGGGCTGGGCAGCAGCTTGTGCATGTTGAACAGCAGCATATCCAGCGCCTGCGCGTTGACGGCGGAGCCGCAGAACACGGGCGTGATCTGGCCGCTGCGCACGCCGGAGGCCATGCCCTGGACGATCTCCTCTGTGGTGAAAGCCTCACCCTCGAAGAACTTCTCCATCAAAGCCTCGTCGGTCTCGGCGATGGCCTCGCTCATGGCCTGGATCAGGCCCTCAAAACGGTGGCCGATGTCGGGCAGGTCGATCTGGACCTGCTTGCCGCCTTCGTATTTGAAGGCCTTCTGGCTGAACAGGTTGATGTAGGCGACGGTGCCGTCGTCCAGACGGACGGGCACGACGCAGGGGCAGACACTGGGGCCGAACTTGATCTTCATCTGCTCCAGGATCTTAAAGTAGTCGGCGTTTTCCAAATCAGCCTTGGTGACAAAGATCATCCGCGCCTTGTTGTTTTTCAGCGCCAGCTGGTACGCCTTCTCGGCACCGACGGTCACGCCGGAACGCCCGGACACACAGATCAGCACGCTCTCGGCGGCCATGATGCCCTCGGCAGCGCCGGTCTCAAAATCAAACAGACCCGGTGCGTCGATCAGGTTGTACTTGATGCCCTCGTACTCGACGGGGACAACGCTCGAGTTGAGCGATGCCTTGCGGCGGATCTCCTCGGGGTCAAAGTCGCTGGCGGTGGTGCCGTCCTCGACACGGCCCATACGCTCGGAAGCGCCGCTCATGTACAGCAGTGCCTCGGTCAGCGTCGTTTTGCCGCAGCCGGCGTGGCCGGCCACCAGAATGTTGCGGATGTCTTTGCTTGCGTAGCCCATGGATCGTCAAACCTCTTTTCGCGCCGGGGCTGCTTCCGGCAGCCCTGCGGCGTAGAATTTCATTGCGGCGCAGTGATTTTTGAACACTCCCGCCTGTTTGATACTACTTTACCACATTGTTGTGGAAATTTAAACAGTTTTTTCTGATTTTTTTTAAAAATTTTTAGGCAAAAGATTGTGGAAAGTGTAAAAAATCGTTCCTCGACATACAGCGAGTGTAGGGGGCGAGCATTGCTCGCCCGCCAACTTGGCGCAGCATCGTCTTTTCGGGAAAATATATCACAGGGCAAACGGGCACGGGCGGGCAATGCCCGCCCCTACCAATCGTTTCTTTGCCGGTCCGTGCAGCAAAAAAAGCCGCACAGCTTTCACTGTACGGCTTAACGGCTCACTTATTTTTCCTTCTTCGCCGTCTTTTTGCGGCGGCGGGCGCGCCCGCTGTCGGCCTTGGCCTCGGGAACATAGAGGCTATAGCTCAACAGGTAGCGGCCATGGGCAGGGATGCGGTAGAACGCGGCCTTGATGCGCTCCAGCGGACCGGTGCCGCTCTCGGCGGTGCTGCCGCTCAGCATAACAACATACTGCATATCGGTGTAGCGGGCGGCCACATCGCACTGGCGCAGATTCGTGCGGATCAGATCGCCCAGCTGCTCCACCATCAGAGCGGTCTCGGCAGCATCGGTGTTCTGGCTGGGAGCCACGGTCAGGATCGCCAGAAATACCTGCAGACCGTAGCGGACCTGCACGCCGCGCTGTACGCGGTAAATTTCCTTGAACGTCTCAAAGTCGCAGATACAGGCCCCCGTGTTCTCGGTATCCGGCAGGGCAGAGATCAGCTTGGAGACCTCACTCTCCATATTGCGGTCTGCCTGGCGCATCTGGCGGTAGGCAGAGCCTGCGCGGCCCGGCTCAATGGCATGATGCAGGCAGCCCATGGCGTTGCCGCGGCGTGCCAGATCCTCCGCCTCCTCGTGGCGGCCCAGCGTCTCCAGCGCGACGATCTTTTCCAGATAAAGGCGCTCCTCGTAGGGGTCCAGCTCCAGCGCACGGGTACACAGCGTAACGATGCGGGTGCTCTCGCCCCATTTTTTGCAGAGCTCCAGCAGGTTTAAAATGGCTGTGCGGTACTGCCCGTGCAGACGCACGCTGACGCTTTCGACCCACGGCTCGGACGCAGACTGCGGCAGCAGCCGCCCGTCGTACAGGTTGACGATCTGTTCATAAATGCGGCTGCGCTTCTCGGCGTCGCTCTCCTTGCGGGCCAGCTCCGAGAGGTCATTGACCTCAAACACATCCACGCTGCAGTCCAGATGGGGGTTCCACTGGTAGTAGCCGCGGCTGGTCACGATGCAGTCCTTCATCTCATCCAGACCCTCCGCGTCGATCATAAGGCGGAAGCGATGCAAGATGGCGCGCAGGGCCATGTCCGGGTTGGTGGACCGCTCCCCTGCCCACAGGGTATCGGTCAGTACCTTGTGGGAGACGCGCTCCCCGCGCCGCAAAACGAGATACTGCACCAGCGCCGTTGCCTTGCGGGACTGCGCCAGCTGTGCCAGCACGGGCTTGCCGTTCACACGGATCTCAAAGCCGCCCAGCATTTTGATTTCAATTGTTGCCATCCTAGTCATCCTCTCTGCTCTGATGCCCATGACGTTCCTGCATTTTGTCCGGCACACAGGTATTCATGTTTTAAAGTATAACGAATCCATTTGAATTTGTCCAGTACCTCCGCCGGGATTGTAATAAACTTTTCAAAAATCAACCCGGAGGGCACCGCTCACGACTCCGACGATGCCTTGCCGTCCCAGGTGCCGGGTTTATACAGGATGACCGGCTCACCGGGCAGCTGCACAATGGCTTTTTGGGTGCACAGCGGCACGATCTGGTTGTCGGCGTCCCGCTTGGCCACAGTCAGCACCACCGTCATAGCCGTAATGCGCGGGGTCTTGGTTTCGTCGCCGTCCTGCGTCCAGCTGCGGGCGTAGAAATGCAGTTCGCTGATGAACAGCCCCATATAGGCATCCCGGGGATAGGCCGTTGTGTAGCCGTAGGCAACGTAGGGCAGTTTGACCGTCGTCACGGTACTTTCCTCGGCCTTGTCCTTTTTTGTGTGCTGCGGGTTGCCGTAGTGCCAGGCGTCATTCAGTTCATCGCGGTAAAAGCGCATGTGCAGGTAGCCATTCAGCGCATTGGCCTGTTCCGGTGTCAGCAGCGCTGTGCCGTCTGTCTTTGTCAGCGGCGGCACACAGTCCTTGTCGATCAGCTCAATGTGGTTGGGGTAGACGCTGAATTCCAATGCCGTGCCCTTGCTGTAGTCGTTACCCTTGGACAAAAAAACGCTGTCCAAATTATTAGGGTCCGTCGCGCCGTCGGTGAAGCGGATATAGCCGTTCGCCTCGAGCACCTCGCCGCGGATCGTCTCAATGAGCGCATCGGCCAGATTTTGCGCGCGCGTCTGCTGCTGGATGTCCATGTACGCCTGTGCGCTGGGCTGTATCAGCGTGACCGCCGCCAGCGTAAAGATCGCCAGCAGCACCATGCAGACGATCAGCTCCACCAGCGTTGTGCCGTTCTGGTTTTTCAAACGCTGCTTCATGGGTTGGTCGTCCCTTCTGCCGTGCTCTTGCTGTAGCGGTAAAACTTGTGCTGTTCCGTCGTTTTTTGGCCGTTTTCCGTAACTTCCGCGCTTGTCTCCACGCTGTCCAGCTTGACGCCGTTCACCGTAAATTCACCGTAATCGCCAAAGGAGAACGCCAGCCCATCCTGTTCCTTCACCCAGCCGGGGGCCGCGTTATTGGCCGGGTACAGCCCGGCGCAGAAGGCATAGGCTGTCTCCCGCAGCGTTACGGCCTTTTGGGACATGGCGCGGGCGTACCGCAGCGAAACGACGAACATCGACGTAAAAATCATCAGCAGCAGGAACGACACAAGCACTTCCACAATGGTCTCGCCGCGCTGATTTTGTAAAGTATGTTTCATAGCGGGTCACTCCTGTGTTGTGCCGGTGCTCTGTTTGGCACCGCGGGTGTAGGTGATGGAATCGGGCTGCTGGCTGGTGTCGCAATGGAACGTCAGGCGGTTGCTGTCAATGTTGCCGCCAGTAATGGTCAGGTCACCACTGCCGGGGGCGTAGAACGTCAGGTCGCTAATACGGTAATACTTTGTTGTACTGTCTTTTATTGTGTAATACACCTTGGGGAATGTATTGTTTTTTGCCTGGCTGCCGTCGCTGTCGTACTTCACTGTGCGGTCATAGGTCCGCGTGAAGGCAAAGCTCTCGCCGTTTTTCGTGACTGTCACTGTAATGTCCAACTGTAAATCGACGATCTCCATGCCCTTGCGGTTTTCGCCCTCCAGTGTGTCGAGCAGGTTGCGCAGGTCTGTGGCATTGGTGCTGTTCGCCGTCTGGTTCAGCTTGTCGGCACCGTCGCCCGGGCGGCGGCGCAGTGTTACCGTGATGGCCTCGGCCCCGCCATCAGGCTGGCTGCCGTTCGGTTTCCAGGCGAACTCCTTGGGCTGGGATTCCAAGTCATAGATGTCCTTGCCGTAGCTTTGGGAGAACATGAACTGCTCATTGACGAACTTGGCAAAGTCGCTGTCCTTATTGTTCAACTCCCCTTCCAGCACGTCGGAAAAGCTGGTTGCCAGCTGGTAGGCTTCCTGTTCCAGCAGCTGGCGGTTGGCATTGGCCGTCAGCACGGCCGACAGCGCCACAAACAGCGCGCCGATGCAGAGGACCAGTATCATCGAAAGTCCCTGCTCCCCGCGCAGAATGCTGCGTGCCCTGCGGTGCATAATGCCACCTTCTTTCCTGAAATAAAATTACGATGCGTCGCTTGTTTCCGTCCGTTTCAGGGGCGCGGTTTCCGCCGCGTCCGTCTCATCCGGGGCAGCGGCGGTCTCCGGGGTCGCCATGGGCAGTGCCGCACGGGCCCGCATCAGGACCGGGGGCACGCTTGCGGGGGCGCTTTCCGCCGCCGTGCTTTCTGCGGTCTCGGCGGGCGCGACGCTCTCCGCGGAGTCCATACTCTGGGCATCCTCCGTCGCATCGGCGGTGTTCGTCTCGTTGACGGGGACCTTGACCTTGCCGGACGCAACGGTCTTACCGTTGTCATCCGAGTGCGCCAGCGTCTGCAGCGTCACACTTGCGGTGAACTTTTGCAGATTGAGCGAGTCGTCCTGCACCTTTTCCTGCAGCTCGGGCAGGGTGATGCGGTAAACAGGCTCGGCACCGTCCTCCTGCACCAGTTCCAGCATGGGAACCGTCTGTGCCTTGTAGTACAGCGTACCGCCGTCCTTTTCCACCGTGCCGGTGACGTCATAGGGTTGCGATTTCCATGTCACGTTGCCGTTCTCGTCGGTCACAGGCTCAACGCTCAGGTCGTACCAGATGCGGGTCTCTTTGGTCTCCGCGTCCACAACGGTGGTCTGCTTGTCAAGCGGCGTCGTTATGTCGTTATAGGTCTTGGTAACGGTTTTGATTTCCCCGCGCTTATGCGTGGTGCCGTCGTCGTCCGTCTCGTCCCTGTCGTAGGTCGTCACCGTAATGCTGTAGGGCTGTTTCGTCTTACTATCCAGCGGCGTGACGGTAAAGGTATAGTTGTCGGTCAGGTTGCGCACCGTGCCGTCGGCCTGGGTGTACTTGTTCACCGCGGTCCACTCCACCGTAAAGCGGCGCAGCTCCAGCGGGGCCGTACCGCGATTGCTCTTAAACTCGGGGTCGCTGTACAGGTTGACCTCCTGCGTGTAAACGGCATTGCCAAGTGCGCGTTCCGGTTCGGCAGCGTCCACGGGAGCGTCCAGCGTGATGGCCGGCAGCTGTGCCTTTGCGGCATCCGGCAGGAAGTAGAACCAGTTCGACGCTGTCGTGCCGTCGGTGGGCATAACGCGCACCGCGGGCAGCAGGTATTGTTTTGCATGGTCGGGCGTCAGCGTAAAGCCGTTGCCGTCGGGCACAAAGGTATAGCTGGCGGTGGTGTCGTTGGCGCTGGGGCTCCCCCCCCCCGTGCGGCTGTCCTTCGGGATGACCAGCTCGGCGTCGCGACTTTTCAGCATCTCGTCCAGTGCTTGGGTCAACTTCTGCTGGGCCGTGTACTTGGCCTGCCCGGTGGGGGTATTCTGCCATGTCCTGGCCAAATCGGCAATTGTATTGTAATTGCCCACACTGCTGAAGATATAGCCGGTAAAGTAGACATTGCCCTGTGCGGCTTCCTCCAGCGTCATGTTGAGCTTGAGGTCGTTCAGGAACGTCTCCTGATTCGGGCTGTCGGGCGCAAAGCTGCTGGCCGTAACCTTGGGCGCAGCGGCGCGGCTGACGATGGTCTCGGGCTGGCTCAACGCGCCGTCCGGGCCGTCAAAGCAGGTATTGTTATCAGCCTTGCGGCGGGCAATGACGCGGAAGCGCATCTCGGCGTCCTGATACTGCTCCAGATCCAGCGTCAGGCTGCCGACGTTGCCCGTGGTGGGCAGCGTCAGCACAGTTTTGCCGCCGGCATCGACGACGCACAGGTCATAGTGGCCAATGCGCGCGTCGTCGGACGGCGACCAGCTGACCGTGTAGAGCAGGGCATCCGCGTTGTCGGTCTCGCCGTTGACGCGGGTGATGGAGCTCGGCGCGCTGATGCCGGGCAGGCGCTGCTTAACGCTGTAATCCGCCACAGCGGACGCGCCGATTTCATCGGGGCCGGCTGGCCGCACCCGGGGGACCTCGAGCCGGACCTTGTCATAGCGCCAGCTGTCGCTGCCGTTGGCCAGCATGGTATCCACGTTGACAGGCAGGGTAAAGCTGCTGCCATTTTGTGTCGGCGTCAGGGTGTCCTTCAGCGCAATTTGCTCCTGACCTGTCACTTTGCCGTCCGCGTCCGTCAACAGGCCGTAGAGCTTGATGCTGTAGGTCGGCTTTTTCGTGCCCATGTCCTCTTGCGTCCAGTTGAACGTATAGGTCAACTCGTTGGTTTTCTCGTCAACTTTTCCTTCGGTGTTTTTGTCCAGCGTCGGGGCTTTCAGAACATTCAGGTTCAGCTGCTTGAAGATGATCTGCGGGGTCGTCTGCGTGGCCTGTATAGCCCAACCCTGGTCATCGGTGCGGCTCACGTCGGAGAAGCAGAGCGGCGTCAGATGGGCATAGGTATAGCTGTGCTCGCCCGTGCGGACGATCTCATAGCCGTTCTTCCACCAGATTTCTTTGTCGGTGTCGTTTGTCTCGTTCGCATGGCTGTCAATGGCTGCGGACACTTCGTCCGCCGTGGCATCCCAGCGATACTTCATATCGCCCTTGCCGCTGGTGACGGGCACCGCGACAACGAGGAAGTCGGTGTAGTTCGTCATAGCATCCGACGGCAGGCTGTTCAGGTTGAAGGTGACGGGAGACCCTGTCACAATGCCCTCCCGCGCGGCCAGCGTGATGTACTGGCCGTTCAAAGATACGCCGTTGACTTCGTCATTGCCCAGATATTTTGCCAGCAGCATGACGCGGTAGGTCGGGTTGCCGTGCTCGCTGCCGTTCTTGACTCTCGGGGTAAAGCTGAACTTCACGGTTGCTTCAAAGCTCTCCGCTGTCTGGCCGGTGTAGGTCACATACTCCGTGCTGCCGTCCTTTTTCAGCGTGCCCAGCGGCAGACCGTCCTCGTCCTGGCCTTTTTCACCGTTGTGGTCTCGCCACTGGGACGGGAGATAGGTCTCTGACTTGTACTGGGCCGAGCGCAGATACTTTGTGCTGTTGCTGTTGACCGGGGTTGCCAACGCCGTAAGCGTCAAAGTGCGTTCCAAATTATTGGTCAGGCGGATGTACTGCTTGCCATTCTGGCTGCTGAAATAATAAGTATGCTTTCCATCGGTCAGCTTGACGGTCCATGCCTCGTCTGTAGGGTATTCGGTGTAGTTTTTCAGCACCGCGACAACTTCATAATTGAATTGCATCCCCGGGTAATCTGGCGTCTGGCACTGATTCCAGTCAAAGCCGCCGTTCTTGCGTTTGACCAGCCGGAACTCAATCTCCGGTGTCGGCAGGGCGTGCATAAAGGTCTGCACGCCGCTGGTGTTGAAGTTGTCAGCCTGATTCGGGTCGTCGTTGGTGTTGTAGGGCGTTACACGCACGACGAAGTTACCCGTCCACGCTTTATCAGCCACAAAGGTATAGCTGCGCTGGTAGACGTCAGCTTTCAGATAGGGAACTGCATCCGATGCGACATTCCCCTCAGCATCGCAGGGCAGAATTTCAACACGGTAGTAAGCGGCGGGGCTGGCTGTCGTGTCGTTCGGCTCGCCCCACGTCACTTCATAACGGCCATAGACGTTGTTGTCCGCGTCCTGCACCTGGCTGGCCTTGACGTCGATTTCTCCCGGCTGGGCGGGCTTGGTGCTGTCCAGCACGTACTTATAGTAGTTCTGGATGACCTCGTCGGTGATGTCGGTAATATCAACGTCTTTTGTGACCTTACTGTTCGCGGCTTCGCCGAATTGCAGCATCACAGTCGCTCTCTGGTTGCCGGGATTGTTATCTTGGCCCGCGCCGGTATCATCGAAAATGTAGGCTTTATTACCGTCGGTCTTGATATAGGCAGAGTTTGGTTTGGCAGGCCTGCCCGCAGATGTAAGACCGCTAATCCACCACAGACTGTACGCTGCGCCGTTCCCATCCTCTGCCAAAGTGGGCAGGAACGCAATATAAGGATAGGTTGCTTTGTCAGTGACGTTATAGCCTATGTACAGACGGTGTGCTTTTACTTTTTTCGAGGACGAGTTCCAATCTGTCTCGTTGTAGGCCTTGTCACTTCCTTGCTTATCCGCTTTCTCCCAGTTACCTGTTGTACTGTTCGGTTTTACTGTGGTCAGTTTACGGGAATCTTTCTTAAAGAAGCTCTTGCCTGCATCTTCGGAATTTTCTATATAATAGTTGCCGTGGCCGGTGACATTCTCGTAACTCTGGCGCAAATAGGCAATAGGATACCAACCTGTACCAACCGTCGCAAAGCAGTTTGTGACATTGGTTGCTTTATTCGACCCAGAGCCATTACCGCGGCTGCCGACAATGCCGATTTTTCTGCTACACGTAAAGTCTGTATTAAGGTTTCGGCAGCGGTCAATATTTACTGTAACATAATCAATATTTCCCTTGTCGTACGGGCCGATCCATGCCAGAATGCCGACTGCCTGCGATTCTGCCTTGATTGCACCGCTATTGACGCAGTCGATGATGTTCAGCGTCATAATATCGGTGACCTTCTTCATCTCGATTTTACCGATAATGCCCGCACAGTCATTCGCGCCGTTTGATTCATACCAGATTTCACCGTAGTTACGGCAGGAAAGCACATTTGTGGTGCCGCCGGAAATAGGCTGGTCAATAAAGCCGACAATACCGCCGACTGCACCGTAACCGCTGTTTTTGTCGTTCGTGTTTGTTGTGATTTTGCCAAAATTGAAGCATTTCTGCACGGTTCCGCCGTAGTCCAGCCAATAGGCGATCACGCCGCCCACATTGGCCGAGCGGCTGTTGAACACACTGCCGCAGTTGACTACCTTGCTGACAGACCACCGGTCATCGCTGCGGTTCTGCTGCTGGCCAATGACACCGCCCACATGGACAACAACACGATTTTCCCTCTTGTAAATGTTGTCATTGTCTGTATCGTCCTTGTTCTTAGACTGATCAAACACGCGCGTAAACCGGCGCACGGCGGCACAGTTTACCACAGTGTCCAGCACGCTTTTGTCTGTGACGTTGGATTCGTTCTGGCCGACAATACCGCCGACGGTGGATGCCGTTGTCGCATTGTCAGAATAGACAAACCACTGGCCGGTGGCGGAAGTGTCGATTGTACCGCGGAGAGAGTTAAAGCCTGCCAGACCGCCCAGATAACCGGCGGCACGGACGGTCTCGCTGTTGTTGCTGCCGCGCAGGGCGACAAGCAGATCATTGGCGGCAAGACCGCTTTGACTATAGACATTCCTATAGCCGCAGCCTTCTTTGGACACAGTGTCAACACCCATGAGATTTGCGTAGGTCTTGCCTGTGGTCAGCTCTGCCGCCATGCTGTTGATGCCGGCATTGGCATCTGCCGCATCCAGCCAATTATCAACCTGTGTAACAAGGGCGGGTGGTGCTTCTTCGTCGCTGACCAGCGCTTTTTTGCTGCCGCTGCCCTTGATAGTGCCGTTGTTGGAGCCCGCGACACCGCCCACAAAGCCGTAACGCGCCGTGATGATGCTGCCCTCGCTGTTGCTGCGCTCGGTGGCGACATAGCTGTTGGCGATTTCGTCATTGTTGCGGCCCGCAATGCCGCCCACATGGCTGGCACTGGCGAGCTTTTCGTCTGCGGTCTGGGTCGTGGTGATGTTGCTGATACCGCTGACCTGCAGTTTGATGTATTTGACCTCACAGCCGGTGATTGTGCTGTTGTTCAGACCGGCAATGCCGCCCACCGTGCTGCCGGTGCTGCGCGCACCGACGGAGACAAGGCCGTCCGTGTCCGCGTCGCCGCCCATCGTGCCGGAATAGGTACACCGCTCCAGGGTACCGTCGTTCTGGCCTGCGACGCCGCCCAAATTTGTATATTTATCAAGATTTTGTGTAAGGTCCAGCAGAACGTCGGTGCTGCTGACCGTGCCGTGCTTCGTGGTGCGGCCCACCGCGCCGCCCAGCGTGACGGTGTTGGTGCCCGCGCGCAGACCGTCGTTCAGTGCCAGTGCGCCGTTCTCAACGCGGCAGCCGGTGACGGCACCATCGTTCATGCCCGCAAGGCCGCCAATCGTGACCGCCGGGGTGCTGAACCGCACGTTGGCGTTTGCCGCCAGCCTGACGTTGCGGATGGTCGCGCCCTTGCCGTTGTACGCCGCAACAGCGCCGATGCTCTCCGACGTGCCGGTGATCGTGCAGCCGCTTACGCTGCTGTTGTTTTCCAGCCCGCTGTCTTGGCCGATGGTGCCGAAGTTCGTGGCCGTGACGCCGCCCGCCGTGCCGTTGGCCGCGGTGACGGCGGCGCTGACCTGCACATTCTCAATCAGCGCGTCTTTATTATTATTGCCCCCGATGCCGCCCGCCTCGCCGTTGGTGGCGTAGATCTGATTCTGGGCATGGCTGCAATAGCTGATCGTGCCGCCCGCGTAGTTCACGCCCGCAATACCGCCCGCATATTGTGTGCTGGCGCGCACCGAGGCGTGGTTCTCCACACGGGTGATTTCGGCGCTGTTCGTACCGGCCACGCCGCCCGCGTACTGGTTGGCCTCCACCGTGCCAGTGCTGCTGTTGTCCCCCGTGCAGATGATGAGGCCCTTGCTTGCCGCAGCGTCAACGCCCAGGTTGACGCCCGCAATGCCGCCGACATAGCTGTCGCCGCGCACGGCGCAGTCTTTAGCCGGGTAGGCAGACTGAATACGACCGCCGTTGACGCCCGCAACGCCGCCCAGATAGGTATACCCGGCTTCACGGTTGCCGAGGGACGCCGCCATGCTGCCGCCGGTGATCGTGCCCTCGTTCCAGCCCGCAAAGCCGCCCGCGGCGCACTTGTGAGCCACTGTGCCGTAGTTTATGCAGTTTTCCAGCGTTGTGTTGGGTGTGGCATAGCCGATGATACCGCCCGCCAGTGCGCCGTGCGCGGTGCCAAAGTCATAGCGGCCACTGGCCAGCGCGTTCAGCGATACGCCGCCTTTAAACGCGCCGTTGTTGGACGGGTTCAGGCCGCCGACGGACAGGGCATTCTGCGTTGCGCCGTTGGTTGCATTTTGAATCGTCAGCTTCGTATTGGCGTCGTTTGCGCCGACGATGCCGCCGACGTAGATGTCGGCCTGCAGGTTGAGCATGTTCTGGAAGTTGGCAAGGATGATTGTGTCGTCCGCCGTTTTCACGGCGG
>ERZ791623.1123-NODE-1123-length-11895-cov-2.447973_pt1 | contig 11895 bp, 10 predicted proteins | sample MGYA00510268_ERZ791623 | MGnify/ENA primary metagenome ERZ791623 (study PRJEB30046, sample SAMN00715216) | human gut metagenome | study: EMG produced TPA metagenomics assembly of the A metagenome-wide association study of gut microbiota in type 2...
TGTGTTCAGAATGCCGTGGGACTCGCCCGGTTTATGTCGGACAGCGTGAAAAAGAATTTCGCGGGCGTGAAGTTTGATTTCGTCTGCTGTGTGCCCCTGTCGGAATCTTCGCTCAAAAGGCGCGGATATAACCAGAGCGCACTGCTCGCAAAAGAAATTGCAAAAGAGCTCGGCGTGCCGTTTGAAGAAAAACTGCTCTCCCGACCGTTTCAGGGAAAGGAGCAGAAAACATTGGGCGGCATCGAGCGCTTCGGCGGAGTCATCGGCGCGTTCGATTGCGCCGAAAACAAAATTACAGAAAATGCCGCAGTTCTGCTCTGCGACGATATATCAACAACGGGAGCGACACTCAACGAGTGCGCAAAGCTCCTGCTTCTGCGCGGCGCGGATAAAGTATATTGCGTCAGCGCGGCGATAACCAAAAAGGAGGACGGAAAATGCTCGGAACAAACATCGGAATAGACCTCGGCACAACTTCCATACTCATCTTCGTTGAGGGCAAGGGAATAGTCGTCTCCGAGCCGAGCGCCGTCGCATTCGATACCGATACGGGCAGACTCCTGGCGGTCGGTCAGAAAGCGGCGGATATGATTGGGCGCAACCCCGATTCCATAACCGTCGTCAAGCCCATGCGAAGCGGAGTCATCTCGGATTTCACCGCCACAAAGGCGATAGTCCGCGTCCTGCTCTATAAAGTCTGCAAAAACATGGTGTTCAAGCCCAATATAGTCGTCTGCATGCCCTCGACCGTCACGAACCTTGAGAAGAGAACTATCCTCGATCTCGTCACCGCCGCAGGAGCGGGCAGGGCGTGCCTTATAGAAGAGCCGCTCGCCGCGGCACTCGGCGCGGGGCTTGATATCAGACGCCCGATGGGCACGATGGTCGTCGATATCGGCGGCGGAACGGCGGATATTGCGGTCGTCACCATGGGTAGCATCTCGATTTCAAAATCGGTTAAAATCGCCGGCAATATCCTCGACGAGGATATAATCCGCTACCTGCGCCGCGAGCGCAATATAGTCATCGGCGAAAAGACCGCCGAGAGCATAAAAAAGCGCATCGGCTGCGCGTATCTGCGCGACACCGAGCTTGCAATCGGCATAAAGGGCAAGCACTATATAACCGGAATGCCGATAACTGATGAAGTCAACACCACTGAAGTCTATCTCGCTATGCGCGAGCACCTCGAAGCGATAGCCGAGGGCGTGCGCAGCGTACTCGAGGTGACGCCCCCCGAGCTTGCGGGCGATATCTCCGAAACCGGTATACTTTTAACCGGCGGCGGCGCTCTGCTCGACGGCATGGATAAGCTCATAGAGAAGAGAACCGGCGTCCATGTCATTATTCCCGACGATCCGCTCGAGTGCGTCGCGCTTGGCACGGGCTACGCCATTGAGCATATGGATATCCTCGAAAACAACGGCGGAATCTTCAAGACCCGCGAGGAAATAACGGGATTCAAAGATTAATTCAGTTTCCAAACTTTTCCGTATAAACTCTTATAAAACCGTCCATAATTCGGTTGCATCCGAAAGAAAGGACGGTTTTTACTTATCATGAAGTCAAAAAAATTATCAAGGCTGCTCAAAATACAGGCTGTTGTGTTCACGGTCATTATTGCGGCGGGCGCGTGCAGCGTCGGGGCGTTTGCCTATAACTGCTCGCGTGTGCGCTCCGATGTGCTGCGAATGCATGTCATTGCAAACTCAGATTCCGACGAGGATCAGGCACTCAAGCTAAAAGTCCGCGATGCCGTGCTCGAACGCGGCGCGGAGCTTTTCGACGGCACCGTGACGGCGGACGAGGCAAAGGCAAAAATAGAGCCGCAGAAAGCGGAGCTTGAAGCTGCTGCACGCGAGGTGATAGAGCGCGAGGGCCATGACTATCCCGTGAGCGTCAATGTCGTCAACGAGTATTTTGCAACCCGCTGTTACGGCGATCTGACGATGCCCGCGGGACGCTATACCGCCGTCAAAGTCGTGATAGGCGAGGGCGCGGGGCATAACTGGTGGTGCGTGATGTTTCCACCGCTGTGTCTGCCTGTTGCGCAGGACAGGGGAGGCAATATCGATGCGTTCCTCGACGGCGACGAGCTCAAGGTCGTCGAAAGCTCCAGCAGATACGAGCCGCGTTTTAAAATAGTCGAGATAATAGAAGAACTCAGGGAAAAAACCTCGCCCGAAAACTGAAAATTTTCTTTGCGGCTCGCCATTTCATGAGGTGAGCCGCAAAATTTTTGCCGAGTGCGTCTTTTTTTGTCAAATCTGTTGACTTTTTTGCGGATTAGCTCTATATTAATACTTACTATATTTTTGATGTGCGGTTTGCATCGTATTCTTTTGAGAGAGGGGCTGCATAATTGAAAAAAAATGTCATTATCGATCTGAAACACATCTCCGTCAAACTGGGTGATAATCAGGTGCTCGACGATCTGAGCCTTTATATAAGGGACAGGGAGTTTATCACGCTGTTGGGTCCGTCTGGCTGCGGAAAGACTACTATTCTGCGTGTCATTGCCGGTTTCCTCGAACCCGATGAGGGGGATGTCATATTTGAGGATAAAAAAATCAATGGTGTGCCGCCTCATAAGAGGCAGGTTAACACCATTTTTCAGCGTTACGCACTTTTCCCGCACCTGAACGTCTATGAAAATGTGGCGTTCGGCCTGCGCATAAAGAAAACGCCGGAGAATGAGATTGAAAAGACGGTCAGCGAAATGCTGTCTATCGTCAACCTCAGCGGCTTTGAAAAGCGCAACATAAATTCACTCTCGGGCGGTCAGCAGCAGAGGGTGGCGATAGCCCGCGCCCTTGCGGTCAAGCCGCGTGTGCTTCTGCTCGATGAGCCGCTCGGCGCGCTCGATCTCAAATTGAGACGCGAGATGCAGGTCGAGCTCAAGAAGATTCAGCAGCAGATGGGCATAACATTTATATATGTCACCCACGATCAGGAGGAGGCTCTCACGATGTCGGATACCGTCGTCGTGCTCAACCAGGGCTATATCCAGCAGATCGGCACTCCCGTTGACATTTATAATGAGCCCACTAACGCTTTCGTCGCCGATTTCATAGGCGAGAGCAATATCATAGACGGCGTTATGATAAGAGACCGCCTCGTGCGTATCCTCGGCGCGGAGTTCGTCTGCGTAGATGAGGGCTTCGGCGAGAATATGCCCGTCGACGTCGTCATAAGACCCGAGGATGTCGTCCTGACTCCGCCTTCACAGGGCGAGCTCAAGGGCGTTGTCACCGATATAATATTCAAGGGCGTGCATTATGAGATGCACGTTATGGTGAACGGATACGAGTGGCTCGTCCACAGCACCGTCTCCACTCCCATCGGAGCGGAGGTGGGCCTCAGCGTTGAACCCTCGAACATCCAGATTATGAACAAACCCGAGTCCGAGGACGAGGAGGTGTTCAACGCCGATGCGTAAAAAACTTATGGCAGGGCCGTATCTTCTGTGGATGCTGGTCTTTACGATAGTGCCGCTGCTGTTCGTTTTTTATTACGGCTTCACTTCTTCGGACGGCACGTTCACTTTTTCAAACATAACAGCGATTTTTGAAAAGATTCATATTCAGGCGCTCGGGCTGTCCCTGCTGCTCGCAGTGATAACAACGGCGGTGTGCCTGCTGTTCGCTTATCCGCTCGCACTGATACTAAGCAAAAGCGCCGCGAAAAACCGCAGCTTCGTTATATTTATTTTCATCCTGCCCATGTGGATAAACTTCCTGCTCAGGATAATAGCTATAAGGATGCTGCTCTCGGATAACGGTATTCTCAACTATATCCTCTCGGCGCTGAATCTGCCGAATTTCAGTATCATGTATACTCCGGCGGCGATAGTTATCGGTATGGTCTATGATTATTTCCCGTTCATGGTTTTGCCGATTTACAATGCCCTTATAAAAATTGATCGCAACCTTCTCGACGCCGCGGGCGACCTAGGCGCGACCCCGGCGAGGACTTTCCGCAAGATAATCTTTCCGCTCTCCGTGCCCGGCGTTATAAGCGGCATCACTATGGTGTTCGTGCCGAGCATCTCGGAGTTCGTTATCGCCGATATTCTCGGCGGCGGAAAAGTTCTGCTCATAGGCAATATTATCGAACAGGAGTTCAACCAGGGCAACAACTGGCATCTCGGCTCCGGCATCTCGATAGTGCTCATGATATTTATCTTCGTGAGCATGATGATCGGCGAGATGAAAGGCTCGGGAGAGGAGGCGTCGCTGTGGTAAAATTCAGACACTTCCTCGAAAAGTTTTATGTGGCGATAATCTTCGTCCTGCTCTATTTGCCGATAGCCGTTCTGACAGTCATGTCGTTCAACAATTCGCGCTATATGAAATGGGGCGGCTTCACCCTCAGATGGTACGAAGATCTGTTCACGAGCGGACCTATTATGGAGGCTCTGCGCAATACGCTTTTGCTCGCTCTGCTCTCGGCGCTGATAGCAACGGCGGTCGGCACTCTCGCCTGCGTGGGTATTCTCTATATGAGAAAGCGCAGTCAGTCCGCAATAATGAGCGTCAACAGCATCCCGCTTCTCAATGCCGATATCGTAACGGGTATCGCGCTGATGCTGCTCTTCGTACGCATGTTCGGCAATCTCAATTTCACGACCATGCTCATAGCGCATATCAGCTTCAATATTCCCTATGTCGTCCTCAATGTCTTGCCGAAGCTCCGTCAGCGCGACAGGAACACATATGAGGCGGCGGTCGACCTCGGCGCAACGCCGGTTCAGGCGTTTTTCAAGGTGATAGTCCCGGATATTTTCCCGGGCATCCTCTCGGGCTTCCTTATGGCGTTCACCATGTCGCTCGATGATTTCACCATCACTTATTTCACCAAGGGCGCGGGAATAAAGACGCTCTCGATAATAATCTATACCGAGCGCAAGCTCGGCAACCAGCCTGAGCTCTATGCTCTGTCAACTATAATCTTCCTCATCGTGCTTATCGTGCTGTTCGTCGTCAACCGAATCAGCATCAATAAGGAGAAAAGCGCGGCAAAGGGAAAAAACTATTGATGGGGGACGAAAAATGAAAAAATCTGTTTTTGTAAGAATTGCGGCGGCTGTTATGGCAATTGTGCTCTGCCTCTGCTCCATGGGCGCGCTCGCGGGCTGCACCAAGACCCGCAGTATAAATGTGCTCGTCTACGGCCAGTATATCGACCTCGATGTTATCTCGAACTTCAAAAAAGAGAACGGCATCAAAGTCAATGTCGATGAGTGCGACACTCCCGAGGAGCTTTATAACAAAGCGGTCAACGGCGACCAGTCGTATGACCTCATCTGCACCTCGGATTATATAATCGAGCGTTTTATTAAAGAGAACAGACTCTCCGAGCTCAACTTCGACAACATTCCGAATATCAAGAATATCGGCGAAGTTTATCTCGAGAAGTCAAAATCTTTCGACCCCGAGAACAAGTATTCCGTCCCGCATTTCTGGGGCACAGTCGGCGTTATCTATAACACCAAGATGGTCTCCGAAGAGGATGCGAAGAGCTGGAAGATGTTCTTCAACGAGAAGTATTCCGGAAAGATAATCATGTCCAACAGCATCCGCGACTCCTTCCTTGTCGCGCTTGAGGCTCTCGGCTATTCGCTCAACACCACCGACAAGGCTCAGATAGACGAGGCGAAGCAGCTGCTTATCAAGCAGAAGCCGATGCTCAAGGCGTATCTTGTCGAGACCGAGGCTCGCGACGCGATGATAAGCGGCGAGGCTGCGATGGCTCTCGTCTATAACGGCGAAGCTTATCTCGCTATCGAGGGCGACGAGGAGCAGAACATCAGCGGCAACCCCGATCTGAAGTTCACAATTCCCGAGGAGGGCACGAACTTCTGGATCGATTCGTGGGTCGTCCCGACCTACAGCTCAAACAAGGCTGACGCCGAGGCGTTCATCAACTACCTCTGCGGAGTTGAAGCGGCGAAGAAGAACTTCGAGTATATCTATTATTCGACTCCGAACCAGGCTCTCTACAATGAGCTTGATCCCGAGGTTCAGCAGGATGAGGATATCTTCCCGTCCCGCGAGGTTATCGACAAAGGCGAGGTTTATCACGACCTCGGAGCCGATCTCGACGCTTATTACAGCGCTTCTTGGAAAGAAATCAAATCATAACAATAATAGCCGGGGTGCGGACTGCCGTGCCCCGGAATTTCTGTAAGAAAGGGTAATATTCATGCTTATAGATGAACTTGTCGGCTTTTCGAATTTTTATGGTTCCGACCCGTCTCTTGTCCTCGCCGGTGGCGGAAACACCTCTGCAAAGGCGGACGGCAGGATGTGGGTCAAGGGCTCGGGCACAGCTCTTGCGACCATAACGGCGCATGGCTTTGTTGAAATCAATCTTTCAAAGCTCGGCGAAATATTTGAAAAGAGCTATCCGGATTCCGATTCCGAACGCGAGGCTCTCGTTCTTCAAGACCTTATGGCGTCGCGCGTTCCGGGCGAGACGAAGCGCCCGAGCGTCGAGACAACGCTCCATGCGCTGTTCCCGCAGACCTATGTCCTGCACCTGCACCCGGCAAAGGTGAACGGCATCACCTGCTCAAAGGGCGGGGAGAGCGCCGCGCGCCGGGTGATAGCCCGCGATTTTATCTGGATCGAGCAGTGCCGCCCGGGCTATGTGCTGGCGAAGCTCTGCCGCGACAAGATGCTTGAATTTAAGGCTCGCACGGGCAAAGACTGCGATATGCTCCTACTCGAAAATCACGGCATATTCGTCGCCGCCGATACGGTCGATGCCCTCGGCGAAAAGCTGAGTTTTGTGCTCAATTCGATTGACCGCAGCCTTTCGGAAAAGCCAGATTTCGATAAAACTCCGACTTTTGATACAGAAGCTCAGCAGGCTCTGCTCTCTGCATTCCCGCAGGGTACTGTCTGCCGCGAAGTCCCGTTCGGCGTGTCAAAGAGCTTTGTCGGCTCCGCGGATGCCGCAAAGGAGCTTATGCGCCCGTTCACTCCCGATCATATCGTCTATTGCCGCGCCTATCCGCTCTGGCTCGACAGCGTCGGTGAAGCTGATAAAAAAATAAGCGCATATAATAAAAATCACGGCTTTATGCCTCGCGTTATTTTGCTCCGGAGCAGGGGAGCGTTCTGCTTCGGCGAGAGCGAGAAGCGCGCAGCGACTGCCGAGATGCTCTTTGAAGATGCGGCAGATATCGCCGTGTATTCGCGCTCGTTCGGCGGTGCGTCGCACATGACGGAAGAGCTCACGGATTTCATCACAAATTGGGAAGTTGAAGCCTACAGAAGCTCGCAGAACGGCTGAAAAAACGCATTTGAGGCGGCAAAGTGAAATCTGTTTTAATTTTTCGTGAAATATTGCCCGTAAAGCTTGAAATACCTACTCAAATAAGTTAAAATATTAACAAATAAAAAGAGCTCAGAAGAGCCGGAGGCCGTGTGGTCTCTCAATAGATATGGGGGAAAAAAGAATGTCAGTCAGACTTAACACCTCGTTTGTCGGCGAGGCGGCAGATGCCGCTAAGCTCTCGGCTATTCAGCCGGAGATAACCGCCGCTCATGAAAAGCTTCATAACGGCACGGGCGAAGGCAATGCGTTCCTCGGCTGGGTCGACCTTCCGGTCAACTATGATAAGGAGGAGTTCGCCAGAATAAAGGCAGCCGCAGAGAAGATAAAGAAGGATTCCGAGATACTTATAGTTATCGGCATCGGCGGATCTTACCTCGGTGCAAGAGCCGCTATCGAGTTCGTGAAGTCCCAGAAATATAACGATGTCGCCGCCAATACTCCGAAGATTTACTTCGCCGGCAACACAATCAGCTCCTCGACCCTTGCCGAGCTTATCGATATCTGCAAGGATAAGGACTTCTCCGTCAATGTTATCTCGAAGTCCGGAACGACCACCGAGCCCGCGCTCGCGTTCCGTATTTTCAGAGACCTGCTCATCAAGAAGTACGGCAAGGACGGCGCAAAGGGCCGCATCTATGCCACTACCGATAAATCAAAGGGCGCGCTTCGCAATATGTCCGACGAAGAGGGCTATGAGACTTTCGTAGTTCCCGATAATGTCGGCGGCAGATATTCCGTGCTCACCGCAGTCGGCCTGCTTCCGATAGCGGTCGCCGGAATCGATATCGACGCACTTATGAAGGGCGCCGCAGACGCGAGAGAGCAGTATATGTCGCCCGAACTTGACAAGAACGACTGCTATCGCTATGCCGCTATCCGTAACATTCTCTACAGAAGCGGCAAGAAGATCGAAATGATGGCCGCCTATGAGCCGGACTACACCATGATGTGCGAGTGGTTCAAGCAGCTTTTCGGCGAGAGCGAGGGCAAGGAGCACAAGGGAATCTTCCCGGCTTCGGCGATATTCTCGACCGACCTCCACTCTCGCGGCCAGTACATACAGCAGGGCGAACGCTCGCTGTTCGAGACCGTTGTCACCTTTGCTCAGCCTAAGCGCGATCTTGTTATCGAGGCTACCGCCGACAATGAGGACGGACTCAACTTCCTCGCAGGCAAGCATATGTCCGAGGTCAACCGCAAGGCGTTCGAGGGAACGGTTCTTGCGCATACCGACGGCGGCGTGCCCAACATCCTCCTCGATGTCGACAAGATGGATGAGTACAATCTCGGCTGGCTCATCTACTTCCTCGAGAAGGCATGCGGAATTTCCGGCTATGTCCTCGGAGTCAATCCGTTCGACCAGCCCGGCGTTGAAAGTTATAAGCTCAATATGTTCGCACTCATGGGCAAGCCCGGATATGAGGAGCGCCGTGCTGAGCTTGAGAACAGAATAAATTTTTAGGAGGAATTCTTAAATGGTTTCTTTGATTACAGGACGCAAAGGATCGGGCAAGACAAAACGTCTCATCGAGCAGGTCAACAAGGCTGTTGAAGCTTCCAGCGGCAACGTTGTCTGCGTTGAGAAAGAAAGGCTTCTGACTTACGATATCAACTATCGTGCGAGACTCATCGAGACTGATTTCTACAAGGTCAGCGGCTACAAGGCGTTTTACGGCTTCCTCAGCGGTATCTGCGCAGGTGACCACGATATAACCGATATCCTCATCGACGCAACTCTGCGCATCGGCGGCAGAGATTATGATGAGCTTGCAGTTTTCCTTGAGAAAGTCAAGGAGCTGAGCGATATCACCGAGAAGAACTTTGTCTTCACCGTTTCGGCTGACGATGAGGAGCTTCCCGAGAAGATTTTTGACTTCTGCCAGAAACTTTAAGAGAAAAAAGTCTAAAAAACTGAAGTTTTTATTGACAAAACCCGCGCAGGAAGATATAATACTTTCTGCGCGGATTTAAGTAACCGCAAGGTGAATGCTATGTTTATTGAGTTAGAACCCATTTTCAATAATATCGGCGCGTCCGTTCCGTTTGATTATGAGATGGACATGTCCGACGAGGAGTTCTGGGCGGGCAAGCCTTTTCAGAAGGCAGTGCGCGTCAAAGGCGAGGCGGTCAACCGCGCCGGCATAGTCTGCATCGAGGCTCAGGCGACGGTTGAAGTGTTTACGGACTGCGACCGCTGCGCTTCATCGATAGACCGCGTTTTCGACATTCCCGTTTCGCATACTCTCGTGACCTCGCTCAACGATGAGGAGAACGACGAGCTGATTCTTGTTGAGGATATGCATTTTGAGCTTGATCCTCTTGTGCGGGAGGATATTTTCCTCACCCTGCCCAGCAAGATTCTGTGCAAAGAGGATTGCAAAGGCGTCTGCCAGTTCTGCGGCGCCAACCTCAATGAAGGCCAATGCAGCTGCAAAAAGCCCGTAGACCCGCGTCTCGAGGCTCTCAAACAGCTTTTGGATAATTAAAAGGATTTTTTCCACATTCAATGCACTAGTATTAAGGAGGTGCTCAACATGGCGGTACCCAAGAGAAGAGTATCAAGCGCAAGACGAGACAAGAGACGTTCCAACGTTTGGAAGATGGACGCTCCCGAGCTCGTTAAGTGCCCGCAGTGCGGGGAGTACAAGAGACCCCACAGAATATGCCCCGAGTGCGGCTATTACAACGGCAAGCAAGTGATTAAGAAGGACGCGTGAGCCCTTTGAAACACACGCAAGTCAAATATGACTCGTAAAGCGGCCGGTATCGGCGGCTTAAAGCGTTAACTGCTAAGCTGAGGTTCCGCCTCGGCTGTGCTTCGTACAAGTCATGAATGCGGAGAGGTAGAGGAGGATGAGCCTTCTCTGCCTTTTTGATTTTTATAAGCGTAAATGCTGCTTATAATAATCCCAAAACTTTGAAAGGAAGCGGTATCGGCGAAAGCCGTTTGCCGCGCGGTCATAAATATGTCAAAACCGGTTGTTGCAATCGTCGGCAGACCCAATGTCGGCAAATCGACCCTGTTCAACAAGCTCGTCGGAGCGCGTCTGAGCATAGTCGACGATACCCCCGGCGTCACCCGCGACAGAATCTACGGAGACTGCGAGTGGGGCAGCAGAACGCTGTTGCTTGTCGATACGGGCGGCATTGAGCCGTATTCGGACGATATAATTTTAAAGCAGATGCGCCGCCAGGCTCAGCTGGCTATCGACAGCGCGGATGTTATAATTCTCGTCACTGATGTGCGCTCCGGCGTTGTCTCGACCGACAGCGAGGTCGCGTCCATGCTCCAGAAGAGCGGCAAGCCGATAGTTCTCTGCGTCAACAAGTGCGACACCGTCGGCGAACCTCCCGCGGAGTACTATGAATTTTATAATCTCGGTCTCGGCGATCCTATAGCCGTTTCGTCCGTCCACGGAATGGGCACGGGTGATCTGCTCGACGCCGTCTGCGAGCATCTGCCGCCCGCCGACGAAGAGGAAGAAGAGGACGACCCCGATGTGAGCGTGGGCTTCAACAAGCAGGTCACGCTGGAAGACGGCCTCTACTTCAAGGAAGGCTTGCAGGATTTTGAGACCGTCCGGCAGGAGCTGGTGGGCGTGAAGCAGGCTCAGAAGGTCTACACCGTCAAGGCGGGCGACACCCTCTGGTCCATCGCACATAACAATGACCTGACTTTCCGTGAACTGTGCGCCCTCAACCCGGCGTTCAAGGGTGAGCCGCTGAGCGAGACGTCCAGCATCCTTGAGGGCGACCACCTCGTCATCACCAAAGAAGAGGCTGGCCTTGAGGTGCGCATCACCCGCATCGAGACCCGTGAGGAAGAGATCGCATTCTCCACGGAGACGACAAAATCCAACGAATATACGAAGGGAACCACCAAGGTGCTCCAGGAGGGCGAGAACGGTCTGCGCCGTGTGACCCTCCAGAACGTCTACGACACCAAGAATATCCTTGTGGACCAGAGCGTGCTTTCCACCGAGGTCATCAAGGAGCCGGTGAACAAGAAGGTGGTCGAAGGCACCAAGAAGGTGACTTCCAGCACCAAGTACATCACCGGCAGCGGCCGGTTCATCTGGCCTGTGCCGAACTACCGCTACTGCTCGCGCTGGTACGGCGGACGCCACAGGGGCGTGGACATCTGCGCCCCGGCCGGTACGCCCATCTACGCCTCCGCAGGCGGCACCGTCACCAAGGCGGGTTACAACAAGGCCGGTGCAGGTACGGGCTATGGTTACTCGGTCATCATCAACCACGGCGGTGGATACAGCTCTGTGTATGCACACTGCCTGTCCCTGACCGTCAGCGCGGGCCAGACCGTCAAGCAGGGCCAGCTCATCGGCTATCTGGGCAGCACGGGCCGTTCCACCGGCAACCACTGCCACTTCGAGATACGTCTCAATGGTTCGTACATTCCCCCGCAGAACGTATTCCCGGGGAAGAAATAATTTTATAAAAAGGAGATAATTGTTATGGCTACTCCTCACATCAGCGCCGAAAAGGGCGATTTCGCAAAGACTGTCCTGATGCCGGGCGACCCCCTGCGCGCAA
>ERZ791623.1133-NODE-1133-length-11769-cov-2.431108_pt1 | contig 11769 bp, 8 predicted proteins | sample MGYA00510268_ERZ791623 | MGnify/ENA primary metagenome ERZ791623 (study PRJEB30046, sample SAMN00715216) | human gut metagenome | study: EMG produced TPA metagenomics assembly of the A metagenome-wide association study of gut microbiota in type 2...
GATGCAGGCATCGGCCCGGCGGGCATAATATTCAAGGCAGTGCCGCTGCACCCGCCCCCGCAGCACCGCATCCGGGCTGCAGACCGCAATGTGAAAGATCATTTTTTCAATTCCTTCCTCCTGCCCGGCCTTCCGGGCGCTTGCATTTTGCGCCGCACGGGAGTATAGTTACTATAAAATCAGAAAAGGAGACGCCGCCATGAATCAGCCCCTTGTCAGCATCATCCTGCCCGTGTACAACGCCCAGAACCATCTGGCCCGCTGCGTGGGCAGCATCTGCGCACAGACCTATTCCAACATCGAGATCATCATCCTGAACGACGGTTCCAAGGACCAGAGCCTGCCCGTCTGCGAAGAGTTCCGCGCCAAAGACCCCCGCATCGTGCTGGTGGACAAGGAAAACTCCGGCGTAGCGGACACCCGCAACCTGGGCCTGAAGCTGGCCGGCGGCAAGTATGTGCAGTTCGTGGACAGCGACGACTACCTCGACCCGGACTTCACAGCTGCTCTCGTGGCCGAGGCCGAGGAGCACACCGCCGACCTCGTCATCGCGCCCTACAAGATGGTCATCCCGGCGGGCGCTTCCAAGCCCGAACAGGTACTCGATAAGATCCAGGACGAGCTGGGCGTCATGAGCGTCGCCCGGCCCCCGGAGATGCGGGAGTACGGCTTTCTGCCCGCAGGTATTTACGACAAGGACACCTTCGCCCTCCGCCTGATGGACAAGCCCGCCTCCTATTTTCACAGCGTGCTCTGGAACAAGCTCTACCGCCGCGACCTCCTGACCCGGAACGACATCCAGTTCGTCAGCGAGATGCACTGGGCCGAAGACCTCGTCTTCAACCTGCGGTATATCCAGTACGCCGAGACCTTCGTTTCCATCGGCAAGGCCGGTTATTACTACGTCCAGAACCCGCAGAGCATCTGCCACACGCAGGTCCACGTATCCACCGTGGTGCAGAACAAGCTGCAGGTGTTCCGCTATTACGGACCGGCGTTGATCAAGCGCGCGGTCAGGGAACGTGATTTCTCCGCCGTCGATTTCACGCTGCTGCTGTGCCCGTTCACCGTGCTCGGCATCGCACGCGTGCTGTTGGGCATGCTGTTCGCCGCCTGCGGTTTCGTGACATGGCAAAGCCAGCTGAATTCGCTGACCGGCTGGACATCCGGCATTGTGATATCGGTGATCGGCATGATGGGACTCGCCGCATTGACCATCGTGGCGGAACGCGATCACGTGGGCGCCACCAACAAGGAGCTGCTCGCCTACGTGCTGGCCTTCCCGATCTACATGCTGAGCTATGTGCCGATTTCGTTCCAGGCGGTGTTCGCCAAGTCCGAATGGAAGCCGATCGAGCATAAGGGCTGAGGCTTGCCCGCGGCGGTGTGAACGGTCATGAGATGTTTCGTGGCGATCCATACGGTGCGGATGGTGAAAAGATGACGAAGAGAGGGTGTGGTTTGGCTATGGATGACGCTGGCGATTACCGCTATACGCGACGACGCCGAGCGATCACGGTGGCGGTTTCCGTCGTGGCCACCGTCGCACTGTGCGTCGGCTATGCAGTGGCCGACATGTGCGATGTCGCACCGGGCGTCCTCACATTGCGCCATGTCGAACATTCGACGGCCGCCGCTGCCGGCCGTTCGATCGAGGCGGCCGACGTGATCGCCGACATCGACGCTTCCAAGACCATCGATCCGGCCGCTGCGCGCGCGCTGACCGACGCGTTCCGAGCCTCAGCCGCCGGCTTCGGCGGCGAATTCTCCATCGCCATCGCCGACGCGTCGGGCAACGTGGTCGCGGAAAACAACATCGACGTGCCCCGCACGCCAGCATCCACCATGAAAACGTTGACGGCGTATGCGGCCGCCGTCGAACTCGACATGGGCAAGACCCTGGACACGCAGACCTATCTGGAACAGTCCCAGGACGGCACCGCGCGGCTGGTGCTCAAAGGCAACGGCGACATGCTGTTGGGAGCCGGAGCATCCGACGCGAACCACATCAACGGACGTGCCGGATTGGGCACGCTTGCCGGGCGGACCGCACAGGCGTTGCGGCAGCGTGGCATCACCTCCGTGACATTGGCTTATGACGACACACTGTTCGGCAACGACCGCTGGCCGCAAGGCATCGCCGAACTCGACACGGACCACCTGTACTACGCCCCGACAGCTTCCATGGCCGTGGACGGCGGCAGGAATTGGAACGGGACAGGTCCGGCCAATCCTGATGTGTTCTCGGCGTATCCGGCATTGAGCATGCAGCCGGCGCGTGACGCGGCGCTGGTGTTCCAGCAGCGGCTGGCCGAACAGGGCATCACGGTTCAGGGATTTGTATCGCAAGGCACGGTTGCGGGGGCATCCCATCCGCTTGCCTCCGTGCGTTCGGCGTCGTTGAACGAGATTATGGCGTTCGCCATGCGGCATTCCGACAATTCGCTCGCCGAGGAATTCGGCAGGCTGCTGGCGTTGCAGGTCGGCGCGGACAATTCGCCGGCTGGCGCGGTGCAGGCTGTGAAAAGCGTGCTGGAGCGCAAAGGCATCACTACGACCGGGCTCGACATGCGCAATTGTTCGGGACTTACGGAGGATTCGAAACTGACGGTGCGCACCCTGCTCGAAGTGCAACTGCGCAATCTGGCTGCGGGATCGGGGGCGGCCGCAGCCGAAGGAATGTCCGTCATGGGCTTCGTCGGCACCGCTGAGAGCCGTCTGAACGATGCTGACGAAGCGGGGCTGATCCGTGTGAAAACCGGCAGTCTGGGCGACGTGACCTCCATGACCGGCAATGTGTCGCGGTTGAACGGCGGAGCGTTGACCTTCGCGGTGATCGTCAACAATCCCACCGATTTCGCGGCGGCGAAGGCGGCCATCGACACATTCGTGGCCGGTCTGCCGAAGCTGTGAACGGCCACGTGTGAATCTTCCCAGCGGATATTCAGCATATAGCCAGAAACACGTCATTCGCATGTGCCAAGATGGTGGGCATGCGAATCGCTGACGTACAAGAAGACATTGATCACGAGCTGATCAGCAAAGAAGAGATCTCCGACATCATCAACCGTGCCGCGGCACAAGCCAGTGAAGACTATCGTGGCAAGAACCCGCTGCTGGTCTGCGTGCTCAAGGGAGCCGTGAACACGCTTGCGGCGTTCTCCCAGGCCATGAGCATTCCGGTCCAAATGGATTTCATGAGCTTGTCAAGCTACGGTTCCGGCACGGAGTCGAGCGGCAAGATCACGGTTCGTCAGGATCTGTCCACGGATGTGCGAGGACGCCATGTGCTGATCGTTGAGGACATCATCGATTCGGGCATCACCCTGGCTTGGCTGGTCGACGAGCTCAAGCGCCGTAGAGCGGCTTCCGTGGAAATTTTTGCGCTTCTGGAGAAGCCGGCACGTCGCAAGGTCAATGTTGATGTGAAATACAAAGGACGTGAGATTCCCGATGAATTCGTGGTCGGTTTCGGCTTGGATTACGACGAGTACTACCGCAACCTCGATTCGATCGCGGTGCTGAAGCCGTCAGTCTATGAAGGAGGTCAGGCATGAGTTTCCCTGGTCCGAGCCAGCCGCCAAGCAATGGCGGCGGCAACAAGCCCAACGGGGGCAATAACCCGTTCACCAATCCGTTTAGCCGCAACAATGACGACAAGAACGGTGGCAGCGGGGCGAACGGCAACAAGTCCAACGGCCCCCGTCCGTTCTGGCAGTCGCCGTGGCTGTGGGTTGTGGTCGTGGCATTGCTTGCCGTGACCATGTTCCAGCTTTTCGCCGGTGCGGGCTCGCAGACCATCGACACCAAGGATGGCATGCAGATCCTCAACGGCAACACCGTCGAGTATGCGACGATCGTGGACAACACCCAGCAGGTCAAGCTCAAGCTGTCGAGCGATTACTCCGCCACCGACCCGGACACCGGACGTACGAAGAACTACGGCAAGAACGTGCAGTTCTACTACACGTATGCGCAGTCCGCGGCCGTGGTCAAGGCCGTGCAGAAGGCCGATCCGGCCAAGGGCTGGACCGCGTCCATGCAGCAGACCAGCATTTGGACCTACCTGCTCACCTCGCTGTTGCCGTTCCTGATCATCTTCGGCCTGTTCTGGTTCCTGATGAGCCGTATGGGCGGTGCCGCCGGCGGCATGTTCGGCATGGGCGGCAAGAAGAACAGCGGCAAACTGCTCGACGGCCAGACCCCGACCACCAAGTTCTCCGACGTGGCCGGCGAAGACGCTGCCGTGCAGGAGGTCGAGGAAATCAAGGACTTCCTCAAGGACCCGTCCCGTTACAAGGCTTTGGGCGCCCGCATTCCGCGCGGCGTGCTGCTGTACGGCCCTCCAGGCACCGGTAAGACGCTGCTGGCGCGCGCCATCGCAGGCGAGGCCGGCGTGCCATTCTACTCCATGGCCGGCTCCGACTTCGTGGAGATGTTCGTGGGCCTTGGCGCCTCCCGTGTGCGTGACCTGTTCGATGAGGCCAAGAAGAACGCTCCGGCCATCATCTTCATCGATGAGATTGACGCTGTCGGCCGCAAGCGTGGCGGTTCCGGCATGAGCGGTGGCCACGACGAACGCGAACAGACGCTGAACCAGCTGCTCGTCGAAATGGATGGTTTCGGTTCCAATGAAGGCATCATCACGATCGCCGCTACGAACCGTCCGGATATCCTTGATCCGGCGCTCCTGCGTCCGGGCCGTTTTGACCGCCGCGTCGTCGTAGGCCGTCCTGACCTTCGCGGACGTCTGGCAATCCTCCGTGTCCATGCAAGAAACAAGCCGCTGGAAGCCGATGTCGATCTCAATACGATTGCCAAGAAGATTCCTGGCTTTACAGGCGCAGATATTGCCAACCTTCTGAATGAAGCTGCACTTCTGGCTGCCCGTCAGAACCGCAAGACCATTTCCATGGCCGATCTTGAAGAAGCCAGTGAAAAAGTCAGCTACGGTCCTGAAAGAAAGAGCCACAAGGTCAGCGATGAAGAAAGAAAACTCACCGCTTACCATGAATCCGGCCATGCCATCATGGCTACCCTTCTTCCGGATGCTGATCCGGTGCACAAAGTCACCATCATCCCACGTGGACAGGCTGGCGGGTACACCATGATGCTTCCGCATGAAGAAAGATCCTTCATTACAAAATCCCACCTTCTCGCACAGCTGCGCGTCGCTCTTGGCGGCCGCTGCGCTGAAAAGATCATTTTTGATGAAATCTCCAGCGGCGCTTCCGGAGATCTTCAGCAGGTCACCGGCATCCTTCGCAAGATGATCATGGAATGGGGCATGAGCGACCGCCTCGGACCGATGATTTTCGGTGAACATCAGGAACAGATCTTCCTCGGCAAGCAGCTTGGCTCTGAAAGAAACTACGGCGAAACCGTAGCAACGATCATTGACGAGGAAATGCATAAGTACCTGAACGAAGCTTTAAATGATACGATGCAGATGCTGACCGACAACATTGAAGTCCTCCATGCTATGGCAAAGGCTCTGATGGAAGTCGAAACCATCAATCATCATCAGGTTGAAAACCTCTTCAAGTATCATTCCATTTATTCTCCGGATGAACAGCCGGCTCCAGCGAGTGAAGACTCTCCGCTTCCGCCAGTACCGGGTGATGGAGAAAATCCTCTCTATTCCCTCTGATCCGGAAGATACTTCAAAGCCAAAGACGGCAGCCCGCGCTGCCGTCTTTTCTTTTTACCACGTACAAGGAGAACAAAGATGGAGATGAATGAACTCTTTTATAAAGATGCCTATCTGAAGGAATTTGACGCAGTCGTCACATCCTGCCACGAAGGGAAGAACGGCTTCGAAGTCGTCCTGGATGATACGGCATTTTATCCTGAAGGCGGCGGACAGCCATGGGATACCGGCACCCTGAATGATGCCAAAGTCACATCCGTACGGAAGAAAGACGGAGTGATCATCCATTATACTGACAAGCCTTTAGCAGAAGGAACGAAGGTCCATGGTGTCATCGACTGGATCCGCCGCTTCGACCATATGCAGAACCATTCCGGCGAGCATATCTTCTCCGGCCTTGTCCATAAGAAATTCGGCTATGACAATGTGGGATTCCACCTGCATGATATCGTGACGGTCGATTTCAATGGCATGATGACATGGCAGGATGCACTGGACATCGAAAGAGAAGCTAATGAAATCATCTGGAAGGATGAAGAGACGAAGATTTCCTTCCCGTCAAAGGAAGAGCTTTCCTCCATGGATTACAGAAGCAAGATCGAGCTTGATGGTACTGTCCGCATCGTGGAATTTCCTGAAGGCGACACCTGCGCCTGCTGCGGCACGCATGTATCGCGCGCAGGGGAGGTAGGCATCGTCAAAGTCCTCTCCCTTGCCAGACATAAAGGCGGCGTCCGCATCGAGCTTGTCTGCGGAAGAAGAGCCATGGAAATGATGGATAAGATTTACGACCTCAATGAGGACATTGCCGTCCGTTTCTCTGTCAAGCCTTTTGAAACGAAGGAAGCTGTCGAAAAACAGGCTGAAGAGAAGGCAGAACTCATGGCAAGGCTTGCTGATGCCAACCGCTGCTATTTCGCTCTTAAAGCGGGCGTTCTCGCAGAGGGAAAGCGCGCCGTCCTTTTGTACGAAGAAGAGCTGAACGCCGGGGAAATCCGCAAATTCTGCGAATATTTGACGGGAACAGGGAAGGATGACATTTACTTCGTCCTGTCAAAGAAGGATCAGGACTCCCTGAACTATGCCATCGGAAGCGCCAGGGAAGATCTCCGTCCGCTCATCAGGGAATGGAACAAGGCGCTTCATGGAAGAGGCGGCGGAAGGAGCGAAATGGTGCAGGGCTCCTTCTCCTGCCGGCTCTCCGAAGCAGAAGACCTCGTCCGCAGTCTGAATGAAGAAATGTGATTTCCTTATTTCGAAAATAACCGATTTATATGGTATAATATAAGAATAGTCACATCATTTATTAATGTTCCTATTATTTAATAAAGGAGAATATGCGATGTCTTTCAAAGAAATACCTGTAGAAGAATGCGGGATCAATCCGTTTGCCGATTTGTCGAAGTACTGCATCGTTACAGCAGGCAATAAGGAAAAATGCAATTCGATGCTTGTCACCTGGGGGTCCTTCGGCGTCATGTGGAGAAAACCGACTGCGACGATCTATATCCGTCAGAGCCGTTTCACCAAGACGATCCTGGACAGCCAGGACTATTACACGCTTTCCGTCCTCCCGGTTTCCTACAAGCCGAAGGAAAGCTACATGGGATCCCATTCCGGACGCGACGGAGACAAGTTCGAAGGAAGCGGCCTCACCCCATGCTTCATCGGTGACGAAGCTGCCGCTGTAGAAGAAGCCGATCTCATCCTTGTATGCAAGAAGATTTACTCGCATGAAATGTCTTCTGAATTCTACACGGACAAGGAAACATACCAGCGCTGGAATGAAGGCAGACAGGCCGGCAACAACCACAGCGTTTTCATGGGAGAAATCGTGAAGGTACTCAAAAAAGAATAAACCGGAACTATTAAAAAGAGGGGATGCAGGAATGATTTTCTGCATAGTCTTTTTTTATGCGGGAAATGACTAGCGGTTGAAATTCCTAAGAGCAGCTTGTTATTTTTCTGTTATACTATAAGCAAAGAGTTTAAATTCAAGCAATGCTGATAAAGCTGTGCCTTCATAAATCCGGGAGGTAGTTATGAATCAGAGAAAAAGAGCGGTATGGGGCTTTATCCTGTGTTCTCTCCTCTGCTGCGGAGCAGGAGTCTCGGCCAAGGAGGCGGCTGCAGGGGAAAAAGCTGCCATGCCATTGTGGACCCGTGCGGCCGTCCAGTATGAAAATCCATATTTTACAGGAAATCCGGATGCATCCCTTTCTGCGGGAACACTTTCATCCTGGTGGACTGTATTCCATGACGATACGTTAAATGAGCTGATCGAAAAGGCGCTTGACGGGAGTCGCGATATGGAAGAGGCCCGCTCAAGGCTCCTGCAGGCAAGAGAGCAGGTAGGCATCACGAAGGCTGAGAAGCTTCCATGGGTGAATGCTGCCGGAGGATGGGTCCGCGGAGAAATGCCGGATGATATCACGCGCGGCATACTTCCAGCCCAGCTCCAGAACATGCCGCTTGGCATCGAAGGAAGCAACAGTGCAACGTATGCAGGCCTTGATGCGTCCTGGGAGCTCGATCTCTTCGGAAAGAAGAGTGCCAAGGTCCGGGAGGCAAGGGGAGCGCTTGAAGCGCAGAGAGGCATGCTCTATTCCACATGGGTATCCCTTTCTGCAGAAGTGGCCATAAACTATATCACGCTGAGGACGCTTCAGGCAGAACTGGATGTGACAGAAAAGTCCATTGCCAACATGAAGGAGAATCTGTCACTTATGCAGGTGAATCAGGAAAGCGGCCTTGTTTCCTCCGTGCCGGTCGATCAGCTGACATATACGCTGAAGGAAACGGAAGCCCAGATTCCTGAGCTCAAGTCGTCCATTGCAGGCACTATGTCAAAGATTGCCATCCTTACAGGAACGACGCCGGGCGCACTCGATGCCATGCTCATGACACCAAAGCCGCTTCCTGACATCGATCCGACACTGTATAATGCAATTCCTGCCGACGTGCTGAGGCAGCGGCCTGATGTCTATGCCGCTGAAAGCGCATGGGCCGCGCAGATTGCAAAGACTGATGAGGCAAAGGCTGAGATGAAGCCGAAAATTTCCATCCTGGGCGTACTGGGGCTCGCAACGCTTGGAACAGGAGGACTGTTCTCGGCAGGAAGCCGTGCTTTTGGCATCATGCCGCAGGTCACATTCCCGCTCTTCAATGGCGGGGCGCTCAGGAGAAACGTGAACGTGCAGTCCGAGAAGGAAAAAGAAGCAAAGGCAAAGTATGAGAATACGGTATTGAAGGCGGCCGGAGAAGTCCGCACGGCGATGACGGCTGTCAGCCAGGATAAGGTCAGGCAGGATTCCCTGGAAACGGGGAGGGATAAGGCGAAGGAAGCTTTGGACTTTGCAGAAAATCAGTACCAGCACGGCCTTTCCGATTACATGGGCGTGCTTGATGCCGAGCGTCACTATCTTTCCCTGAACCAGTCCTGTGCTATGGCAAAGGGAAAACAGATGACAGACCTTGTTTCCCTGTTCAAAGCGCTCGGAGGCGGTTGGAAGCCGCTGGATGAGGAAACGATAAAAGGCGCAAAAAATGATCAGAACGAGGAAAATGTAGGAGGTGAAGGGAAATGATGGAAACCATACAGAACCATAAGAGGGAATTTGGAATCGGCGCCATTATTCTTGCCGTTCTCCTCATTTTCTCTTTTTACGAATATCACGAAAAGAAGCAGGCTGAGCTTGCTGCCAGCCAGCTTGAACTGAACGGCAATGTCGATCTCAGGGAAGTTTCCCTTGCCTTCAGAAACAGCGACCGCATCACGGAAATCCTCGTCGATGAAGGGGATACGGTGAAGAAGGGACAGGTCCTTGCCAAGCTTGATACGCAGGATCTGAATTACAAGATAGACGTGACGAAATCCCAGATTGCTGCCCAGCAGGCTGTTGTCGACAAGATGCACAACGGCACACGCCCGGAAGACCTGGCGCAGGCGGCTGCCAAGGTCAATGCGGCAAAGGCAGAGAAGGATTTCCTGACCGCCGACTACAACAGGAAGATGGATTCCTATAATACTTCCGGTGGAAAAGCCATCAGCAGGCAGGCCATTGATGATGCAAAGGCAAAGCTTGACGTCGCTTCCTCCAAACTGACAGAAGCCGAACAGGCAAACAACCTTGCCAAGGCAGGTCCGCGCGCAGAAGATGTAGCTGCTGCCGAAGCACAGCTCAAGGGGCTTCAGGATACCCTTGCCGGGCAGGAATATACACTGTCCCAGTCAGAACTTATTGCACCGCAGGACGGTGTCATCCGTTCAAGGCTTCTGGAAGTCGGAGACATGGCCTCCCCGCAGAGACCGGTTTTCCGCATTTCCCTTGATACGAAGAAATGGGTCCGCGTCTATGTGGCTGAACCGGACCTTGGAAAAATCCATGAAGGAGAAGCCGCTGACGTCTATATCGACAGCTATCCGGACAAGCCGGTCAATGGCACGATCGGATATATTTCCTCGACAGCAGAATTTACGCCAAAGAGCGTGCAGACGAATGAGCTCCGTACTGCTCTTCTTTATGAAGTCCGCGTCTATGTCGACGACAAGGACAATGTCCTCCGCATGGGCATGCCTGCGACCGTGAAAATCAAATTGTAAAGGATGATGGGTGTGGAAGAAGATGTGATCCGCGCAGAGAAACTGAATAAGGTCTTTTCCATAAAGGGGAAGAAACCGCTGACGGCGCTGAACGGACTCTCTCTTTCTGTCAAAAAAGGCGAGCTCACGGCAGTGATCGGGCCTGACGGTGCGGGGAAAACGACGCTGATGCGCCTGATTGCAGGCCTCATGAATCCCACATCCGGCAGCCTTACCGTCCTTGGCATGGACAGCGTGAAGGATGCGGAAGAAATCCAGAGCCGAATTTCCTACATGCCGCAGAAGTTCGGCCTTTATGAGGATCTGACAGTGCAGGAAAATCTCGATCTTTATGCTGATCTTCACGGCGTTCCTCAGGAAAAGAGGCCTGAAAGGTTCGGGAAACTGCTGGACATGATGGGGCTGGCGCCTTTTACTGGCCGGTTTGCAGGAAAGCTTTCCGGCGGCATGAAGCAGAAGCTGGGCCTTGCCTGCACGCTCGTCCGCTCGCCGGATCTTCTCCTTCTTGATGAACCGACGGTCGGCGTCGATCCGCTTTCCCGGCGCGAGCTGTGGAAAATACTGAAGACATTTGTCAAGGAAGAACACCTTTCCATCTTTGTCAGTACGGCATACATGAATGAAGCAGAAATGTGCAGCCATGTCTTCGTCCTCCATAAGGGGAATCTTCTGGCGGATGGCACGCCGGAGGATCTTTGCCGGATCGCAGACGGCCGCTGTTATAATGTCCTTCCGGAAGAAGGCGTCCCCACACGCATCCTGCAGGCGCATCTGATCGATGAGACGAAACTGATCGTCGATGCAGTGCCAAGAGGCGGCACCGTCCATTTCATCATGGAAAAGGGCGTCGATGAAATACCATACCTCAAGAGGCATCACCTTGAGCCCACGCCCGTTCCGGCCAAACTGGAAGACGGTTTCATGACGCTCCTTCGGAAAGCGGAAGGCCATGAAGCACCACCAGAAGAAGCAGAAGACGTGCTGGACCGGGGCGGAAGACCGTCCAGTGAAGTCAATATCGTCGTAAAGAACCTCGTCAAGAAGTTCGGGGACTTTACGGCTGTTTCCAATACATCCTTTGAAGTGCATAAGGGAGAAATCTTCGGTCTTTTAGGGCCGAACGGTGCAGGCAAGACGACGACGTTCAAAATGCTCTGCGGCCTTCTTCCTGAAACAAGCGGCTTTCTTTCCGTCGCAGGCGTCGACCTTAGAAAGGCAAGGACGCAGGCGCGTGCGAATATCGGGTATGTGGCGCAGAAGTTTTCCCTCTACAGCCATATGTCCGTCCTGGATAATCTGAAATTCTTCGGCGGCATCTATGGCGTACCGAAGGGGAGACTTTCTGAAAGGATCAGGGAGCTCTGCCAGGAGTTCGATCTGGAAGATGTCCTTGACCGTCTGGCGGAAGACCTGCCGGGCGGGTACAAGCAGCGTCTTTCCATGGCAGCGGCGCTTCTTCATGAGCCGCAGATTCTTTTCCTCGATGAACCGACCTCGGGCATCGACCCGCTGGCCA
>ERZ791623.1141-NODE-1141-length-11695-cov-6.170189_pt1 | contig 11695 bp, 13 predicted proteins | sample MGYA00510268_ERZ791623 | MGnify/ENA primary metagenome ERZ791623 (study PRJEB30046, sample SAMN00715216) | human gut metagenome | study: EMG produced TPA metagenomics assembly of the A metagenome-wide association study of gut microbiota in type 2...
GCGGGAGAAGAGGGAACTGGACATCGAGATCGCGATCCGGAAGGGCACGTTGGAGCTGTTGGGAAAAGAGCCGGGCGCAGTCCCGGAAAAGCCCGGCCAGCCGAGAGAAGGCCGTCCTCGTCAAACAGACCAGTGAGAGGCTCGGCGTGACCGCCGGAAGCCTGCTGCCCGTGGTCGGCATCGCGCGCGGCACGTACCATTACCAGCTCAACGCCATGAAACGTCCCGACAAGGACTCCGGTCTACTGGAGCTCGTGCGCGAGGCGTTCGAGAACAGCAAGCGCGGGTACGGGTACAAGCGGGTCCACCTAGAGCCGGAAAGCATGGGCGTCAGGGTATCGGCGAAACGGGTCATGCGGCTGACGGCCAGGCATGGCCTGGCGCCCCTGTTCAAGAGCGCGAAGCGGTACGGCTCGTACAAGGGCGAGCCCGCCAAGGCGCCGAAGAACCTGGCGGACAGGGATTTCCACGCCGAGCGTCCGAACCGGCTGTGGATCACGGACCCGGCCGGGTTCTCGATTCCCGCGGGCAAGGCCTATCTGTCGCCCGTGATCGACTGCCACGACGGGCTTCCCGTCGCGTGGACGATCGGCACCAGCCCGAACGCGGCGTTGGCCAACGGCATGCTCGCCGACGCGTGCTCCACGCTCAGGGACGGGGAGAAGCCGATCATCCACAGCGACCGTGGCTGCCACTACCGGTGGCCGGCTTGGATGCGCCGATGCCGAGATGGTCACCTTCGCCGAGCTGGCGGCGTACACCGTGGGGGCCGTCACTCATCACGAAGCTGGGGATGTCTGCGCGGGCGTTGCCTCGCGAATCCCATTCGGACCCACCGGAAAGCATTGCAGCCTTTTCAACGACCGAAAGTTCTTCGAGTTCCATTGGCTCTCCCTTGCACTAAGTATGTCGCAAACCCGCTTCGTCAGGTCTGTCTTGCTTGGCTTCACTGTGGTTTTTCTTGCGATTTTCCCGCTGCCGCACCGCGCTGCATCGTGCCGTGCCGCACGCAGGTTTTCGCCGCTAGTTTGATTGAACCAGCTTTTGTCACATCACCACTGCCGTATTACACAACCTGTCGTTTTGCACGCACAATCGGATATCCCCAAACTGATTTCAGAATCAAAGGAACTCACATGGCAGATAGCACTCTGTTTGGAATTGGCATCTGGTCGACGACGTCGACCCAGCGCACGATTTTACCGCTCCCCCGCGCTTTCGCATGCGTTCCATACACACCACACGGCGTAGGAAATGAGTGGGCAGATGGTGGCGGAAATAATCACGTCGGTCGGATAGTGCAAGCCGAGCAGTAGTCGCGAACAGGCAACCGCCACGACAAGCGCGACAGCGCCAATGATCGTCCTGCGGAGGAATACCCGTCTTCGGTTTGCACGCCCGTCATCTTCTCCGTCGGGGAAGCATTTGTGCGCGAAATTACGTACGGTAAGAATCATCATGACCGATACGATCACCGCGGCCGCCGTGTGGCCACTCGGAAAACTTGGATCACCAGGCAACAGACCACTGCCGGCGGACGTGACCGGACGAGGACGTTCGACCAGCCATTTGACGCCGGTTACGTACAGTATTGGCGCCGCCGACACAACGACATCGCGGATGACGACGCGCCTGCTGCCGGTAATACGCAAATCGACAGCGGCAAGCGCGGCGACGATTGCGATGCAGCCTACCGTTGAAAATAGGTACGCAAGTACCGTGGAGCAGTCGCGCAACCCTTCTGGCAGCGTCGCTAAAGTCTGCAAAATATTGGTTTCACGCGTTGTTGCGATTGCCGAATTGCGCAGTGCGACGCCAATCATAGGCACAATGCCGCACAATATGGCGGTTGCGATTACCACAGCCGCCGCTCTCGCGATCCTTCTGTTCTTCATATGCATAATTCCAGTTAAGCATAGTTCACCGTGCCGTTGCCATGTGTTCACATCCGGTGTATCCCCGAAAAACGACGAATTGTCCTTCAAGGCACTTCCACGGCTTCCCCGACACGCACGCCACGAACGGCCGTGCAACGCAAATATGGCATACCCGCACAGAAAATACCGGAACGATGCGAGAATCGGAGTTAACGTTCAAAAAAGAAGGAAATATGACCGAACCGATAGCAATGACCATACGCCATATGAAAATCGAGGATTATCCGCTGGTATACGAACTGTGGATACGATGCACAGGTTTCACTATGAGGGATACAGACGATTGCGAGGATGCGATAAAGACGTTTCTCAAACGCAATCCCGACACCTGTTTCGTCACCGAGGACGATGACGGAAGGATCATTGGCGCGATTCTTGCCGGCCACGACGGAAGACGGTCGCGCATCTACCACACGGCGGTTGACCCCGACGCGCGCGGTAGAGGCATTGGCTCGATTTTAGTGGGCCGTGTGGTTGAAACGCTTCGTGCGATTGGTCTGCCAAAAGTCGCTGTCGGAGTGCCCGCAGACAACGATGCCGGCAACGATTTCTGGGAACGGCAGGGCTTCGCAGTCCGTGACGATTTGGTTTATCGGGAACTGCCGTTGTAATAACGAACCATCCACGATGCCGTGCACGTCGCCCCAGCCCACGTTGTTCGCGGACAGCGAGTAGAAGCCGGACAGCATGCCGCCCCACCCATGGACACGTAGGCAGCGGCGGCGATGCCGCGGCCCAACGCGTTCATTACGTGGCGCAGCAGCCACGCGTCAAGAGGGCCCCTGCCGTAATGGAAATCCGAGAGGCCATTGATGGTGGATCGCCGTTCAAACGGAAGACACGGCCTGTACGAGCGAACTATGCCTTGGCTAGTTTCTTATGCCTGAGGGTGTAAACGGCATCGGCGGAATCGGCGACACGTTTGGAATGCGTCACCACAATGACGCATTTACCGAGTTGATGAGCGGCATGCCGCAAAAGATCAATCACCTCATCAGTCATTTCCGGATCCAGGCTGCCAGTCGGTTCATCCGCCAGAATCGCGCGGCCGGGCGCCACTAGGGCGCGGCCGACCGCCACCCGCTGACGTTGGCCACCCGACAAGTGCATGATGTTGCGCTTCGATTCCTCACGGCTCAGCCCCAGATCCTCGAGGATCTTCATATCGGCCTTGGGATTGACCAGGCGCAGATTCTCTTCGGGGGTGAGATAGTCGATCAGATTATGGTCCTGGAACACCAAGGACACGTGCTCGCGACGGTGCTTTGAATAACCCGTCGTAGCTATATCCTCGCCCTCAAAACGAACCACTCCATCAGAGGGGGCATCCAGACCGGCCAACAGAGACAGCAAAGTGCTCTTTCCCGCTCCCGATGGACCGGTTATCGCATACATCTTTCCGGATTCGAAATCTGCGTTCACGTCCGAAAGAACGCGAATCTTCGCCGCGCCATATGAGTAATTGACATGGTCCAATTGCAGACAGATAGTCATGATTAGTATCTCCTAACGCATAGAGGAAAGAATGGATTTCGGGGATTTGGCCAGCACTGCGGCGCACGACACGGCAAGCGCGATCGCGATGACCGCGCATCCGAGCAGCAGGATGAGCAGCGTCTGTTCTGGCGGCAGAGCCTCCACCTGCAATGATTCAAGAGGTGCGACTCCCGAATCGTGCAGCAGGAGCGAGGACACGTAACCGGACAATAGGGAGCCCGTTCCCAGCGAGCACAGGGCGGCGACCACAGCCATGAGACCGGTTTCGATCGCGAACTGGGCGATAATCTGCATCTTGCCGATGCCGAGGGCCAGAAGGGTGCCTATCTCATGGATACGTGAGCGAATCCAGAAGACAAGCGCCATGCCCAATACCAGCACATCGGCCAGGCAGACGGACAACAGCACCATGCGGACCAGATCGCGTACCGTTTCCACCGACTGCAGCACGCCGGAAAGCCGCGCCGAGTCATCGGTGACGCCATACTCGCTTCCGGCGATTTTTTTTGCTTGGGCCATTGCTGCGGAAAGATCCCGCGGATTATCCGAGAGGCACCGGATCGTGCCGACCCGTTCCTCTCCAGTCAGCGCGGAAACCACTTGGGCGCCCGAATAGATGAGATTCTCCGATGCGTCCGATGGCATAGGGCTCTGCGCCTGTACATTGCCAGAGAAGATTCCGGCCACGCGAACGGTGGAATCGCGGCCTTCCTGACTGAGTCGGAAGGCCGATCCCACCGATAGTCCATTCTCACGTGCGAAATCCCGGTGAATCAGTACGTTCCGGTCATTACCTGAAATGTGGTGTCCTTGTTCCAACCGGTACAGGCCGCTTTGGAACTCTTCGGACAACGAGGAGTCAGTGGTGCCCAGCACGCTGACCTGCGTGGATAGGCCGGAATCCAGTCGAGGACCATGTTCGGGGACAACCGGATGCGCGCCATCCACCTGCGCCAGGGTCTTACGTTCGTAAACGGTTTTCCCTACGCCGGGGATGCGTGAGAACCGGCTCGCTTCCTTTGGACTGACGGGATTCTCGCCGGTGTCGACGGTAAAACCTATTCCCAGGCTTCCGCCGATATCGTCGGACATTTTCTGAAGCGCCGTTGACGCTCCGACCTGAGCCACGAGACTGGTGAAAACCATCAGCATCAACAGTCCGATGATTCCGCTGCGTACCGGTTTACGTACGATTGCCAGCGTGGCACGCTTCCACACGTTCATGCCCGTCATCGGAGCTCCGACAGGCTTCGTGGCGACTTGCGCAGCATCGGTATGCACGATATGGCGACGCATACCAGCATCACCGCCAGCAGGCCGAGCGATACATACAGTACGGCGGTCGTGTCGATCGATACCGTGAGCGAATCCAAGGTACGAACCGACATATTGGACTCAAGATCGCCGCCGACCTGTCCCATGCTGCTCAGTTCCTTCGCCGCGGAGGCGTTCACGGAACGGAGGGCCGAGGTGCCAAGCCATTGGGCCGCTCCCCGTGCGCACAGCCATCCGAGGACCAGGGACGGCAGGCCGATCAGAATCATCTCGGTTAGATATTGGGCGATCAGGGATGGCTTGCCGATGCCGAGGGACACCAATACGCCCATCTCCTGACGTCGGTCGTTCATCCACAGCAAGAGCATGAGGCTGAGGACTATCACTGCCGAGATGGTCACGCCGATCAAAGCGCCGCGCATCATGGAACGCACACCTCGGGCGGCATTCAGCATACTCGACGTATATTGGTCATTGCGCGTGATCTGGTAGTTGTTCCAATCCACCGGAAGCTTCTTCGCCGCTTCCATGGTTTTCTCCACGTCGACGCCCCTGTCCAGAACGAAAGTGGCATCCTGGTATATTTCCTTGCCGGCCTTGTACTGGTACAGAGTACTTGTGGTGTCCAAATCGGTGTACACAGTGTTGGAGGTGAGTTCCGCGCGGCTGGCCACCTTCCTGTCGCTGTCCCCTTTGAATATTCCGACGATGGTGGTTTTGACGGTTGCCGTCGAATGCGACTCATTGTCGGCATCATATGGATTGGCCTTGAGCGTGAGGGTATCGCCGACTTTAAGCCCATTGGTTTTGGCGAGATCCTCATGGACCATCGACATATGCTTATCGGATGCCTTGAGATGACGTCCTTCGACCATGCCGAGCGTGTGGGACGTGAACACATTGAGTTTTGACGAATCGTTCGTGCCTATGACGTTGGCCGTATTGCCGAACTGCTGTTCTTTCTCCGCATCGTAATCATCGCCGCCGGGGACCTTCACCACGCTGGCTCCCACGAGATCGGCGGTGGCGTTCTGCCTGACCATGCACGAGCCAACCCCGGACAGCTTCGAGATTCGTTGCACATCGGCGGGACGAACCATTCCGCCTCCGCGAGGCGTCAGCATGCTGCCTTGCAGGTTACTGGCCAGCACGAATCCGCCGACCGCCTGTTTTTCAATCTGTCCGGCCTCATGTTGAGCTGCCTGAGAAACCGCGGTTGCGGACAGCATACTCGCCGTTATGATGGTCAGCACAATGAACAGCACCGCGGTGCGCACTCGTTTTCTGAGCACATAGCGCGCCGCCCGTGAGATAAAGGTCATTAATACCCCCTGTAAAGCTGGGACCTTCTCATCCGAAACAATGAAATCTAATTCGATTCTTCGATTGGCCATTCACGAAAATACATGGTTCGCCTCAGAATACGGCAAGATATGCCTTGAGCGAAAATGCGAAACAACATTGGTTGCATTTACGCCCCGGGGGCATTGGTTGTTTTGTTCATTTGACAAGCTTTACACGGTTATAAAACAGTGCATATACCAATGGAGGCCCCAATCGAAATTGGGGCCTCCATCAGAGAGAAAGGAAGGATGTCAAGTATTGGTTATTTATTCGGTCAGCTTGGCCTTCTCGTTGATGGCTTCAACCGTCTCGACCGTCTTGGCTTCCTCGTCGGAGATCTCACCGGCCGCGAGCTTGGCTTCGAGCTGCTCGACGATTTCGGCGTGCATCTTCTCGTTGATCTTCACCTTGAAGGTGAACACCAGCAGGCTGAGCACGATCAGAACGAGCGGCACATAGAAGGCGCAGACTTCGAAGGTGTGGATGTTCGCAGGGGTCATATCGGCTGCAGTGGCGCTGCCGGTCATACCTGCTGCGACGGCGATGAAGCCGGTGATGCCGTTCGACAGGGCACCACCGATCTTGTCGAGCATCGGGCGGACGGACAGGGTGACGGCCTCGTTACGCTTGCCGTTCTTGAGCTGGCCGTATTCGATGGAGTCGGTCAGCGACAGGATGGCGGTCATCTGGATGAGCGTGCCCGGTATGTAGAAGAGCACCAGCAGAACGTAAGCGACAATCATGGAGATCATGCCGCCGATATACAGGTAGCGGCGCGGGATACGCTTGTTCAGAATCGGGTACAGCGGAGCCATGACCAGGCCGGCCTCAGCCAGTTCGCCTTCGCTAAGGCCTCCTCCACCTTGTTCAAGAAGGTTTTCAGCAAGTAAGATTTAAGTCTTTATCAAACGCCTCGGCTGCTGTGATGAACCGGTCCAGCAGCCGAGGCGTTCCCATATATGCCCCAGCCGTTCCCAAATCCACCTATCCGATTCGCCGACTTCGTCCAACTTTCCCGACAATGCCATTGCTCAATGGCGACGAAGGATCGCAGAACGCATTAGCCATTGCCTCACGGAACGCCTGACGGTCAAAATCAGGCAGATTGACATGAACCAGACCGCTCATGATTTCGTGATTCGGATTCCAAGGCTTCAATGCGTTGATGTGCGAGAACATATCAACCAACGGCATCCACGAAGGGTTCGGCGTTGACGGCCAAAGACGCCCCTTTCATCACTTGAAACACTTCCGATGCCATGGGCATGGAACGTCGGATCGCATCCACCTTGCCGATGGTCAGCACTCCGGCAAGCGATGGTTGCGGACCGTAGGGACCGTCCACCACCATCAACAACGCATGGTCGAGGTCATCGTCATCTAACAGCAGCAATGTATCGCCGGAATTGGTGAGACGAATCCTGTCGCGCAATCATCCCCGCACTATTGATCCATATCCCAATCGGCACCGTCTATTGCTGGAGCGTGTTCAAGCAGTTGATCGCGGACCAGCTTCACGCCAGCCCCGCCTCCGTGGAATGGGGCTTCTCTCTCGCCATCTTCTTTCTTGGCATGTCCGCTGCATTCGCCGGGCCGATGGTTGAGAAAAACATCAAGAAATCTGCTCTTATCTCAATGGTCTGCTTTGTGGTCGGTTTCGCCGGTACGGGCGTGAGCATCGCATTGGGATTCCTGCCCGGCGTGTTCATCTGCTACGGCGCGATCATGGGTGTCGGTCTGGGCATCGGCTACCTGACCCCGGTCAAGAACCTGATGCTGTGGTTCGCCGACAACAAGGGCCTCGCCACCGGTATCGCAGTCGCCGGTTTCGGCTTGGCCAAAGCCATTGCCAGTCCGGTGATGGAATACCTGATCGGCTCGATCGGCCTGGTGAACATGTTCTATACGCTCGCCGTGGTTTACGCGATAATGATGCTCGTGGGATTCCTGCTCATACGCCGCCCCGCCGGCTGGGTCTATAATCCCGCGACCTCCTATGTCAGCCGCGTCTCGATTCTTAAGAAACCCGTGTTCTGGGGCATCTGGCTCGCCTTCTACATCAACATCACCTGTGGTCTAGCTCTTATCAGCCAAGAGAAAGACATCCTGCATGATGTGCTGAAGGCGTTCCCGCAGTACGCTCCGCTAAGCCCGAGCGCGTTCGCGGCCGCCATTTCCGGCATTATCGGTTTGGTGCTCGCCGTGGATTCCGTGTTCAACACCGCCGGCCGCGTGGGCCTCTCCACGCTGTCCGATCACCTCAAGCGCCGCGAAACCGTATATCAGGTGATTTTCGTGATATCGATCGCCGTATGCCTGCTGCAGGTTTGCACTAACAGTATCGACCGCGCTTTGTTGTGGGCCGTGTTGATGATGCTGTTCCTCGTCAACGCCGGATACGGCGGCGGCTTCTCCACCCTGCCGGTACTGCTCGATCAGCACTTCGGCACGAAAACCGTATCCACCACGCATGGGCTGACCTTGAGCGCCTGGGCATTCGCCGGCTTGTCCGGCAATCAGCTGGCGTCGTTCGTCGTCACGCACGCCCCCGATCAGGCGCACCGTTATGCCGCGTTGATTCCGGTACTCATCGTGCTGTTCATAATCGCGCTGATCAGTATTTCGCTGGTCAAGGCCGCAGGCAAGCGCGTCGCCGTCGCCTAGCCCCCATAGGTTCGTGGTTCCTAGTTCGTGGGATTACAGCGGATAATCCCACGAACTGGGTGCCTGCGCCATCGCATATAAATATGCCCGGAATCAAGCCAAAACCTGATTCCGGGCATATTCGTCATCGCGTGGCATTCGGTTCACAGAATCAGGCGACGGAATCCCGTGGGCCGAAGCGTGCTCACGCGCTTATCACCGTTTGTCACACGCTTGTCACGCGCCGATGAGATCAAGCATCTGAGGAATGCTCTTCTTGCCGAATTCGACGGTCTGCTCGCCACCACGGTTGATGACGATGCAGGGCACGCTCATTGCGCCGTATTGGTCCTTAAGCTCAGGAAAATGCGAAACGTCGTAGGCCTCGGCGCGCACGGCAGGGTTTAGCGAGGCGAGGCGTTGGGAGGCGAGCACTGTCTCCGGGCACATCGTGCAGGTGAGCGAGACGAGAATCATGATATTCAGCGGGCTTGCAATGGACTTTGCCCGTTCGATCAGATCATCGCCCAACGGCTGACCGGGACCGGCCGCGTTGTACAGGCCCAGCACGAACGAATTGAATTCATGGCCGGAGGGCACGCCATGGAAGGCGAGGCCGGTCGGCTTGCCATCCACCACCATGCGCACGCATGGACGTGCTGCCGGCAACACGTGTTCCACGTCGAATACCGCACGCCCCGTATCATCCTTCTCGTACTCACCATCGACCACTACCGATTTCAGCTTGCCATCGGATAACGCGACCATCGCATCAATGAATCCCCGCAGTTCCGTGGACAGCGGCGTATCATCCAGTTCCAAAGCAAGCGTGACCGGGCGAGACATACGGTTAAAGACCACGTTGAGCTGCTGTTTGGTGGTGTCGGAGAACAATTCGCCGGGCTTCCTGACGGCGTTTGCTGCGGCAGCGGCATCGGTGCTGCGTTTGACGGGTGCCGGTGCGGGCGTGGTGTCAGCCAACGAGGCGGCATCTGTCTTCGCCGTGGACTGCTCGTAGACGCAAGAGGTCGGGCGCTGTGGTATCAAACCGGTTTTCTCGCTCATCCGCTTGGCATACCGTTCCAACTCCACCGCGGCAATAGCACCATCGGCGGTGGCAGTAACAACTTGCCGCAGGTTTTTGGCCCGCAGATCACCGGCCGCATACACGCCCGGCACCGATGTTTCGAGATAGCCGTGCGTGACCACGTAACCATAATCGTCCAGTTCCACCACGCCGCGCACCAGATTCGTGGCGGGCACATATCCTGCGAACACGAACACGCCGAACGTGCTACCGTCAGCAGGTTTCCACGTTTCGGTCTGGCCGGTGGCCCGGTTCAGGATCGTAGCTTCACGCAAACCGCCTTGACCGGCAGTGACGCCTTGCAGCTCGACTTGGTAACGCACGTCGATTTTTGGATTGTTTTTGGCTGCGGCGGCCACCGTGGCGTCGCAAGTAAAATCCTGTTCCCGCACGAGAACGGTGACTTTGGAGGCGTATGTGGTCAGGAACACGGATTCCTCGGCTGCTGCGAACCCTCCCCCGACCACCAGTACTTCCTTGCCGGTGAAGAATTCGCCATCGCAGGTAGCACAGTAGGCCACACCGCGGCCAGCGTATTCGGATTCCCCTTCGAACCCTAGTTTGCGTGGGCTGGCGCCGGTGGCGATGAGAATACCAAAAGCCTTTAAGTCGCCGCGTGAAGTATGCACGGTTTTGACGTCGCCATGCACGTCGAGGCCGATGGCTTCGGCGGAAAGGAATTCAGCGCCGAAGTCCTGCGCCTGTTGACGCATGGTCTGGGTAAGCTCACGGCCAGTGGTGCGGCCGACACCCGGATAGTTGACCACCTCATTGGTGATGGTGATCTGTCCGCCGAAATCGTCTTTCTCGAGAATCAGCACGCGATATCGGGCGCGGGCCAGATACAATCCCGCCGTCAGACCAGCGGGACCGCCGCCGACAACTATGACATCGTACAAATCATTTCGAGACATAATGAATCCCTTCGCGCCTCAATCTGTCTGTTCAAGGGGTTGCCCGGAGGTTCTCCGGACAACCCGTCGGATTAGATTGACAATCCGTCCGTCAAATAACGATCACAGTTGGCCAACAAGATCGAGGCTAGGTTCGATGGTGTCCTCGCCCGGAGTCCAGTTGGCAGGGCAGACCTGATCGCCATGTTCGTGGACGAACTGAGAGGCTTGCACACGGCGTAGTAGTTCTTCGGCATTGCGGCCAACGTTGGAGGAGATGACTTCATAGGCCACGACCTTGCCTTCGGGGCTCACGATGAAATCACCGCGTTCAGCCATGCCATCGACCTCGTTGTAGGTATCAAGATCTTTGGCCAATAGAGCGGTCGGGTCAGCAAGCATCGGATATTGAATCTTGGCGATCTTTTCATTGGCATCATGCCATGCCTTGTGCACGAAATGGGTATCGCAGGAGACGGAGTAGATTTCGCATCCGATTTCCTTGAACTTGGCGTAGTTGCGAGCCAGATCCTCAAGCTCAGTGGGGCACACGAAAGTGAAATCAGCCGGGTAGAAGAAAAACAGGGACCAGTGGCCGAGCACATCAGCCTTGGTCACCTCATGGAACTCGTCGTTCTGGAACGCGTTCACCTTAAAATCGGTCAGTTCATGCTGCAGAAGAGTCATCATCGGTCCTTTCGCTGATTGTCAATCATCTGGCCTCTGCCGTTTTCTATCGTAACGTGATTCTCTGGAACCCGCGCGGGTATAACGCGTGAGACTCATCACATCATTAATAACAGTCACGCCGACAGACCATGCGATACAAAGGTGCCGCGAAATAAAAAACTCCTGCATGCCACGGGGAGCAAGGACCGGGAGACGGATGAAAAGGGGACGCGAGCGGATAAAAAACGGGGGTTCCCGGAGCGCGGACCCGACGGGAAGCCCGAAAAGAAAGCATAAAAAGGGGCCTCCCGGGAGCCAAAGGCTCGACCGGGAGGCCCAACATGTGAAGC
>ERZ791623.1145-NODE-1145-length-11670-cov-6.742919_pt1 | contig 11670 bp, 12 predicted proteins | sample MGYA00510268_ERZ791623 | MGnify/ENA primary metagenome ERZ791623 (study PRJEB30046, sample SAMN00715216) | human gut metagenome | study: EMG produced TPA metagenomics assembly of the A metagenome-wide association study of gut microbiota in type 2...
TCCACCTAACGGCCTTGAACTACCGCACAGGAGGCGATAGCAAAATGAACTATACCAACAACGACAACTCGAGGGCTACCGAAGAGGAGAAGGCCGAACTACGCGCGCACCTGAAGGACTACGTGGAAACCATCACGGAACGCAGCCCCAAGGGCGGGCCTCACGCCTACGTGTGCCCGCTGTGCGGATCGGGCACGGGGCCGAAGGGCACGGGCGCGTTCATGCTCGACCCGTCCAAGGAATGCACGACGTGGCGTTGCTTCAGCTGTGACCGTGGCGGAGACCTTTTCGACCTTATCGGCCTCATGGACGGAATCGACGCTAGGGCCGATTTCCCGCGCGTTCTTGGCGAGGCTAGGGAAATGTTCGGGCGTGGCGCGTTCGTCGCTCATAGGGCCGTTTCTGAGCGTCCTAAGGGCATTCCCGCCAAGACCGCCGAACCCGAGCGGGATTATGGCGACTACCTGAAGCAGTGCCGGGCGGCTATCGACGGCGGCGTGGCGTATCTTCAGGGGCGTGGATTCACGGCGGAAACCGTCGCGCGGTTTAACCTGGGCTATGACGCGGCGCAAAACGCCATCACGATCCCGTGCAACAATTCACGCAACTGTTACGCGTCCCGCTACATCGCGCCCGACGCGCCGCACAGGTATTTGAGCCACGGCCGCCTACCCGTGTTCAACGTGGGCGACCTCTACCGCGCCGAACCATGTTTCGTGACCGAAGGGCAGTTCGATTGCATGAGCATCGCCCAAGCGGGCGGGCGTGCCGTCGCCATCATGGGCAGCAACACGAACGCCCTTTACAGGCAACTCGAACAGCGCAAGCCGTCGGCGGCGTTGATAATCGCCATGGACGCGGACGAACCAGGCCGCAAGAAAGCCGACGACATGGCCAAGCGCTTGGACGCGCTGAAAATCCCCTACGTTATGGCCGTGTGGACGGTTGAGGGCAAGGACGCTAACGAACGCCTTGTGAGCGACCGCGAGGGCTTCGGGCGTGACGTTGCGGCCAACGTGGCGCGTGCTGCTGAATCCACGCACAGCGTGGGAACCGTGGCGGACTACCTGAGTACGATGTTCCGCGCGGACATTGCGCGCGGCATGGGCGACACCACGCCCACAGGCTTCAGGGGCTTGGACGCGAAACTATCCGGCGGCCTCCATGCGGGCGTGTACGTGCTTGGCGCGGTGCCGTCCCTTGGAAAAACCTCACTAGCTTGGCAGATCGCGGACAACATCGCGGCGGGCGGCCGTCCCGTTGTTTTCTATTCGCTTGAAATGTCCCGTTTCGAGATGGTCAGCAAGGCCGTTAGCCGCCATGCGGTGGACATGTGCGGCGTGGATTGTGCGCCGTCGGCGCTTGACGTGCGCATGGGACGGCAACCCGCGACCGTGGAGAAAGCGGCTCAGGCTTTCGCCGCCTCGAGCGCCTCAAACCTCACAGTGGTGGAGGGCGGTTTGGATTTGACCGTTAGCGGGATTTGCAACGACGTGGCGCAACGCCTGGGCGACGGCGGCCGTCCCGTGGTGTTCGTGGACTATTTGCAAATCCTCAGGAGCGGCGACCCGCGCACGGACACTGACGACAAACGGCGAACCGACGAAGCCATGAGGCAGCTCAAGCAGCTGAGCGCCGCGCATGGGCTTGCCGTGGTGGTCGTCTCGAGCCTCAACCGGTCGAACTACGGGGATTCCATGAGCTTCGAGGCCTTCAAGGAATCGGGCGGGATCGAGTACACGGCGGACGTGATTTTGGGCCTACAGCTTCGGTGCCTGACAGAACCCGGCTACCGGGCGGCGGACACGAGCGGGAAACGCGAAATCGTGGAGGCTGAGAAACAGGCGACCCCGCGCCGCTTGCGCTTGCTGTGCCTCAAGAATCGAAGCGGCCTCACCGGTTGGAACATCGACCTCGACTATTACCCGCGCTGTGACCTTTTCCGCGAATCCGACGGCATGGCGACGGTTGCGCCCCAAGTCGTCCGCTGCTAATTAGCATTCGATAGCCCCCATGGCTCCAAGCTGTGGGGGCTTTTCTTTTTCCTGCGGGCTGAGACGCGAATAGCGCCCCTCTGAGCGGTTTTAACGTCTTGCCCTGACAAGTTATCGCGTTTGTGGCTTGCGTCGTTCCTAGGGCCGTTTCCGTGCGTCTCAGGCGCAAAGACAACAAAGGCGGCACAAGACGAAACCGTGTAAAAGTGTTGCGCTCACCGTTCGGCAATAGTCGGTACCGTTCGGCATCATTCGGCAGTAGTCGGCAAACAGTCAAAAGTTATCGGTATACACCGATACCACGAAATAATTGGGTATATCAATTAGAAATCACAAAATTTTCAGGATACGTGATATAATCGCGTTATCAAATAACACCGGCGACACGCCGGCACGAGGTGAAAAAACTTGGGACTGATTGACTCACTACGCGCACGCTTCAACAAAAAGCCGCCGCGCTCGAATCTCACGACCGCCCAAACCTTCAGCGGCGACGCACGCACCTATTCGACGTGGCGCGGCGCTGCTGCTTGGGATAACGACACGTACCGCGCGGCGGTCGATGCGATTTGTAGGAGCGCGGGAAAATTGAAGGGCCGCCACGTCATAACGGACGCACAGGGACGGCACACGGCGGGGAATCCGACAATTACCCGTCTACTCGAGACCGCGCCCAACCCCATCATGTCGGCCTACGATTTTCTTTACAGGCTCACGGCTGACTTGTATTTGAACGGCAACGCATGGGCCTTGATACAGCGTGACCAACGCGGCAATGTCAGCGGATTCTATCCGATTACCTCCACGGGCGTGGAGTGGCTGACCGACGAAGCCGGGCAAATCTATTTGCGTTTCCGTTTCCGTAGCGGCAAAACGGCCGTTTTCCCCTACGCGGACATTGTGCATATCCGCCGCCACTACGCGACCGACGAACTCATGGGCGATTCTGACGCGGCTATTCGCGGCGCGGTTGAATTGGCCGAAGCACAGAACAACGGGGCAATAACCGCCATTCAGAGCGGCGCACAGCTTCGCGGCATTCTCAAATTCACGTCGATCCAAAGCCCTGAAATGCTCCAAAAGTCGCGCGACCAATTCGTGGAGGACTTTCTCACGATGGGCAACAACGGCGGCGTGGTCGTGACCGACGCAAAACAAGAGTTTTCCCCGATAGATTCACGCCCGGCGAACATCGACCCCGCACAGGCCGAAGCCGTCGCGCAACGAATCTATTCCTATCTTGGCGTGTCCAAGAACATTGTGGAGAGCGCCTATTCAGAGGACGAATGGGGCGCGTTCTACGAGTCAGTTTTGGAGCCGCTGGCCGTCGCCTACTCCCAGGCGTTCAGTGTGAAGGTGTTCACGCCCAGAGAAAGGGCCTACGGCAACAGCATCGAGTTTGATGGCGGCCGCACCTTGTACGCGAGCAACGCCACCAAACTGAACATGATTAAAGAGCTAACCCCCCTAGGGCTCATGTCCATAAATGAGGCGCGCGAGATCCTCAATCTTTCCCCGGTCGAGGACGGCGACACGCGATTGCAATCGCTCAACTACGTGGACGCGACCAAGGCCACGACGTACCAACTTGGCGGCCAAGACGACGAAACAGGGAAAGGGGCGAAGGCATGAAAGAGACACGCAACGCGGCACTGAACGCCGCGACCGACACGAACGAAGCGGGCGGCATGATTCTTACCGGCACGCCTATCGTCTTTGACCAACCGACGACGATTAACACGCCCGACGGCTCATATACGGAAATCATCGCGGCGGGGGCTTTGGATGGGTGCGACCTGAGCGACAGCCGGTTGCTGTGGGCGCACGACGACAAGCGCGTGCCCCTCGCCCGCACACCGAAGACCATGCAACTGACAACGGACGCCCAGGGCCTCCACATGGTGGCGACCCTACCGGACACCGAAGAGGCGCGGGCAGTCTATGAGGCCGTCAAACGCGGCGACGTCACAGGCATGTCATTCGCGTTCGTAGTCGCGCCAGGCGGTGACGAATGGAGCGCCGACGGCACGACACGCACCATTAACAAGATTTCGAAGGTGCTAGAGGTGAGCGCGGTTAATTTCCCCGCATATCCGACGGCAAGCATCGAAGCCCGGGCGGCACGGCAGGCCACCCAGCGCCAAGCGGCAGCAAGGCGCAACGCCATCATCATGGCAAACATCATCATCAGTAAAACGGTTTAAAGGAGCTGGAAACAATGGCATTTGCAAATATCGCTGACGCTTTCAACTATTGGAACGGCAAGGGCATGGACGCTATCGAGCGCCGCGCCCAGGAAATCCGCGGCACGATTGAGACTGACCCTAACGTGGACATCAAGGCGCTGAACCTCGAACTCACGGCCCTGAATCAGGCCGCCGACAACGCCAAGGACAAGGCAGCCGCCGCACAGCAGCAGCAGACCGACCCCGACACGCGCGCACTCAAGCCGTTCGGCATCGAGACCCGCGCCACGGACTGGACGGACGCGGACGACGTGCGCAAGACCCCGGAATACCGCACGGCGTTCTTCAAGCAGCTTCAGGGCAAGCAGCTGAACGCCATGGAGTCCCGCGCGCTCAACGCTGTGGCACGCCTCGAGCAGCGCGCCGACGCTTACGGCACTAGCGCCAACAATGGCGGCGTTATCCCCACTCAGACCCTGAACGAGATCGTGAAGAAGGCGGGCAAGGCTAACGGACTGTTCGACGAGGTGCGCAAGCTTCAGGTGCCGGCGGGCGTGGCCGTCCCGGTCGCTAATCCCGCGACCCCGGCCAAGTGGAACACCGAGGGCGCGAACGTCGATTCTGAGGCCCCGGACGTCCCGCCCGTGAAGTTCGACGGCTTCGAGCTGATTAAGGTCTTTTCTGTGAGCGCGAAGGTGCGCACGATGGCCGTTGACGCTTTCGAGTCGTATCTGACGGACGAACTCAACAATTCCGTGGTTGAGGCCATCGCCGACGCCATCGTGAACGGCACGGGTTCCGGTCAGCCTACGGGCGTCCTGGGCGCAATCACCAACAAGGTGACCACCAAGGCCCTGACCTACGCGGACATCGTGAAGGCCATGGGCCTGATTAAGGGCGGTTACCAGGCTAACAGCGTGTTCGCCATGTCTACCGCAACCCTGTACAACCATGTGTACAACCTTGTGGACGGCAACAAGCGCCCAATTTTCATTCAGGACGCCCAGGCGGACACCATTGGCCGCGTGCTTGGCAAGCCGGTTGTTGTCGATGACCACATCGCGGACGGCACTATTATCTACGGCGATTTCAAAGACGGCTACGCGGTGAACCTGGCCAACGGCATTTCTGTCGAGTCCTCGACCGAATCGAGCTTCAAGAGTGGCCGCGTGGATTATCGCGCGCTGTGCGTGGCTGACGCCAAGCCGCTTATTGCCGAGGCCTTCGCATCCATCACCATCACGCCGGGCGCATAACCCAAAACGCCTATAAGGCCATCACAGGCCCACAGACGCGACAACAGCACAGGGCCTAGCAACCACCCAACCCGTGGCGGCTAGGCCCTACTAGCACCCATAGAACACGTTAGAGAGGTGATTACATGGCATACACACCACCCGTTGTGTCCTTGGCCGACATGCGCGACTATCTGCGCCTGGACAACACGGCGAACGATGGAATCCTAGCCGACCTAATCGAGGCGGCTGCGGTTTACATCACGCAAACCACCGGCATGGACACCACAGACCAAGCAGACAACCCGTTGGCACGCTCAGCAATCAAGATGCTAGTGGCCACATGGTATGACCCACAGGGCATAGACGCGACCGCCTCAGAGAGAGCGGTAACGGAAATGCTCAAGCACCTACCCGCAAGCACAGGCGGCGGCGTCAATGGCTAGGGAATTCGCCGCGCGGTTCTACGCGTCGGCACGTTGGAAACGCACGGAACAAGCCGTTATGAAGGCCTACAACTACACGTGTCAGCGCTGTGGCAGACCGGCCAAGATCGTCCATCATCGCGTGTGGCTCACGCCTGACAACATCAACGACCCGGACGTGACGTTGAATTGGGACAACCTCGAGCCGCTGTGTATCGATTGCCATACCCGCGAACACCTGGGCGGACGTGAGACACGGCAGGGCCTCGCATTCGACAGCACAGGCCGCCTAGTCAAGGTGGGAACGTCCCACAACACAGCAAAGTAAGACCCACGACACGACAAAACACCCCCCGACACCGCCACCAAGCACGCCCCGGCGCGCATCGACGCGCATACAGAGGGAGACCCCTCCGGGTTTTTCTCATGCGAGGGCGTGGACACGCCGGGTTTTGGCGGATTTGCGGGGTAATTGGAGGTATTAGAAATGACGAAGGACAAAGTTAGCCACAGCACCAAGCCGCCGCGCGATTCTAAGGCGGCGAAGTTGACGCGGGAGCGCCTGGCGCCGATTGTCGAGGGCGTGCCCGAGGACGAACGCGGCGCGGCTGAGGCTTTGAGCGACGAATTGGTGTTCATGGCGGGCACTATGGCCACGCTCAAGCAGTTCGTTGCCGACCACGGCGTGGTGGCTGTTGACGACCGCACGGGCGCTGTGAAGGAATCCCCGGCGGTTCGTTCCTATAACGCCATGGTTCCCCGTTACGCCTCGATCTGCAAACAGCTGTGCAAGATGAGCGAGGACGCGCCGACGGTTGACCCGCTTATGGAGCTTCTCAATGGTGAAGACGACGACGAAGCATAGACCGAACCCGGTTATCGAGTACGCCACGGCTATCGAGGCGGGCGACGTTGTCGTGTCGCGTCGTGTCGCTGAAGTCTACAAGCGTCTCGCCGCCGAGATCGAGAGCGACCCTAAGTGCTTCAGCTTGGCGAAGGCTTGGCGGCCTATTTCGTTCATCGAAAAGTTTTGCCGCCATTCGAAGGGCGCGAAGGGCGGGCAGCCGTTCCGCCTCGAGCTGTGGCAACGTGCCTACGTGGCCGCGCTGTTCGGCTTTATCGACCCTGAGACGGGCTATAGGCGCTACCGTGAGTCAATGTGTCTCATGGCACGCAAGAACGGCAAATCAACCCTAGCCGCCGCGATTTGCCTTTACATGCTCATTGCCGATAGGGAAAAGGGCGCACAGTGCGCCGTGGCCGCTACGAAGCGCGACCAAGCCCGCCTAATCTTTGACGAATGCCACAACATGGTCAGGCAGTCCCCGGCATTGTCGGCGCACGTGCGCAAGCGCAAGACCGATTTATGGTTCGCGCCGACGCTTTCGACGCTCCAATGCCTGGGCGCGAACTATGACACGCTCGACGGCCTCAATCTGTCGTGCTGTGTCATTGACGAATTGCACGAGGTGCGGCGTGAGCTGTACGAGGTTCTCAAGCAGTCTCAGAGCGCGCGAACGCAACCGCTGCTAATCATGACGACCACAGCGGGAACCAACCGGGAAAGCGTCTACGACAGCATTTATAGCTATGCGTGCAAGGTGGCGGACGGTAGCGTGCAAGATGAAACTTTCTTGCCCGTGCTGTACGAGCTTGACGCGCGTAGTGAGTGGGACAACCCCGCGTGTTGGGCGAAGGCTAACCCTAACCTTGGCGTGTCCAAGAGCTTGGACGATCTGCGCGTGAAGGTGGAGCGGGCGAAGGTTGACCCGGCTAGCCTCAGCGGGCTGCTCACGAAGGACTTTGACGTGCGCGAGAACCGCACAACGGCATGGCTCACGTTCGACGCAATCCACAACCCCGACGGCTTCAATCTCGAGTCGTTCCGTGGCTGCTACGCGATAGGCGGGGCCGACCTCAGCCGCACCACCGACCTCACGTCGGCGGCACTCTTGATGATTGACGCCCAGGGCAACAAATACGTGGAATCCATGTCATGGTTGCCGGCTGACCAATTCCACGAGAGGTGCAAGAGTGAGGGCGTGCCCTATGAGCTGTGGCACGAGCAGGGCTATTTGCGTCTTTGCCCGGGCAATGTCATTGACTATCACGCAGTCACGCAATTTTTCCTCGAGGCTGTGGAAAAGCACGGAATAACGCCCCTGGTCGTGTCTTTCGATTCCTGGTCTGCTCAGTACTGGCGTCAGGAAATGACCGATAACGGTTTCGAGATGGTGCGTTGCATTCAAGGTGCGCGCACGCTTTCGTTGCCTATGAGTCAGGCCGGCGCGGATTTTCAGGCGGGAAAAATCAACTACAACGCTAACCCGCTATTCGAGTGGTGCGCCACGAACGTGGGCGTGCAGAGCGACCGCAACGGGAACATTGTGCCGGTTAAGGCTAGTAGCCCCAAGAGGCGCATAGACGCGTTTATGGCGTTTCTCGACGCTTACGTGGGACTGTGCGACCACATGGGAGAGATGCAAGCGCTCAACGCTAATACACACGTGGAGGTTATCAAACATGGCTAGACGAATTTTGAAGGACAAGCGCGTGCGGCTTGCGGGCATGGTCAAGAGCTTCGATAGCGAGGGTTACCCCAGTGACGGATATATGCCGCTGCACGAAGGCGACGGCATGGTGTGGGCCTATTACCGCACGGCGGGCGGCTCAGTGTATTGGAGCAGCGACGCGCTTCAGTCCAAGTGCGACGCGGTTTTCACAATCGGCTATGACCCCATCGTGGCGCACACGCCGGCGTTCGGTAGTCTTTACCTCGAGTATGGGGGCGCGCTGTGGACGGTTACGCGCGTCGATGGCTTCGAGGGCTACCGGCGCGACCTCACGTTGTACGCCACGAGAAAGAGCAGCAGCGGCGGCATGTCGCCACTAGTCGCGTATGACGCGGCGACGATAGAAAAGCAGTTCGGCAAGTGGTGACCGTTCGGCGTGTCGCTAGCGTCTTCAAGGGCTTCGGGTTTCCCCGAGGCCCTTTTATTTTGCCTTTTTGTGTCCGTTGGCTTGACAACTTTGGCGTTGATGCCGTATATTGTTAGTTGTCAATCTTAACGACAAACAGAAAGAGAACTAAGAAGGGGGTAACCAAAATGAAGAGCTATCAGGCAATCAGCGAAGAGGCGGGCACGACTGTTGAAGTCGTGCGTGGAATCGCCAAGACCATCAAGCGCGACGAAGCCGGCGCATGGCTTACCAAGGACGGCAAGGCGTGCAAGACCAAGGCACAGGCCATCGTGGAGGCCGCCAGGGCGTGGGAAGCCGCCAGGGCGAAGCGCGACGCACAAGAGGCCGCGCGCCTCGACATGTGCCGCCAGGCACGGGACGTGATGGCCGCCAACGGCGTGGAAACACCCGCCGATCCCGACGAAACAATGCGAATCGCCGAACGCCTCCAAAACTTGGCGGCTGCCAAGCACGTCGGCATGGAACGGCTCGACGCTGACGACGTGGCGACGGCCGTTAGGTTCGACGGCTATATGGTGCTCACAGTCAAGGCAGCGCCGCGCACGACTGTGATAGTCCGTGACATGGTGCGACACGACGGCAAGACATGGGAAACGGCGCACTTTGGCGCAATCCCCGCCGGCGCGCCAGTCCAAGCCACGGCCCTGAAATGCGTCGAGAATTGGCAAATGCCAACGATGATGTTCGGCGCTTTGGACGACCGGGGCGACGTTAATAGCGTGCTCATATGGCAGCGGCGCAACGGCACGCGCGACGTGTTCACGGCTGACAGGCACAAGGACGGCGCACGCCTCGACGTGGAGGTGTCCAAAATCATAGGCGGCGAACCCAATTCGCCGCTCACGATCTGGCATGAACGCGGCTACGTGCCGGCAATGCGCGAAGCGTGGGACATGGACACGTGCGTGTTCGAGGCGGACGGCACAGCGCACGGCGGGCGGACTAACCCGACAATCGCGCCGGGCGGCTCCACTGATTTCGAGTGGATTCTCGAGGCGACGGCGGCCAACCGTTGGCGGCTGTTGGTCGAGGTGCTCAGGCGTTGGGCTGAATAACCGCGTAGACGGCGCTGTGAGCGGCGAAAAGGCATGAACCCTAGTAACCGCCCACACCGACACTAGAAACCGTTCCTAGGCCGTCTCTGAGCGTCCTAGGGGCATGCAAACGAATGGAGTGTGAACTTAATGGCTACTACAGACATGGGCGACACGAAGTTGGCCGTGCGAATCGGCGGCGGCGTTTATCGCCACATCAGCGAAGCGGCGAAGATGGCGGGCGTTAGCGAACGCACGTTATACAGGCGCATTAAGGCGGGGCGCGTCAATGGCGTGAAACTGGGCCTATCCTGGTACGTCCCCGAATCCGAATTGAAGAGGGTGGTGAAGTATGAGCAGCAAGGAAAATGAACGCAAGCTAGCACAGCTCATGAAGCTGATTGAGTTGGGCGCTATCGATTTGCCGGACGTGGAGACGGACGACAAGGGCGCGGGATTCTACGCGGACGACCTGGAGCCGGCCGGGTTTTCGCCTGAGCTGCTGGAGCGCCTGAAGGCGGCGGGGCTGCTCAACGTGCGGGAACATGACGCGCCATCGGTCACGCTTGGAAAATTGCCCGAATCCGCGATAGTCCCCGTTGACAAAGTGACCAAAAAGGTTTGGGAAAAGCAACAAGAGCTGTTCAACGGGCAAAGCTTGGCCGTTGACGTGGCGCGGAAATCGAAGAAGCGCGTTTCAGCGTCGCATAACGACGTTGTGGTGTCGCTTGACATTGACAATCTTCAGGGCGTGGAGATCTTGCGCAAGCTGACGGAATTTGACCGCGCGGTGATGAACGCCGTCATAACGCTGAATGTGGCGGGCGGGCGTGACGTGGTGACGGCCTCCACGGTGTACAAGATTCTCAACCCGGCGACGAAACGTTACCCAAGCGGGAAAATGTTGGAGCAGATAAACAAGAGCCTAGACGCTTTGATGTTCACACCCGTGATAATCCACATTCCAGGCGACTACACGGGCGACGGCAAGGTGATTAACCTCAAGGGCTATCTAGTCCCGGCGAAGCGTGCGACGGTGGAAATCAACGGAAAGACCGTTGACGACGCTATGCAACTGTACGAAACGCCGCCGCTGTACCGTTTCGCGGATTGCATGGGGCAGATCGCGCGGCCGTCGTTGAAGGCGTTGGCCGTGCCCATCAACATGAACGCCGATAACGTCGCCCTGAAGAGCTATCTCACGCGCCGCGTGTGGGAAATGAAGCGGGCGAAGTCGAACGGAAAGGTGCCGAAGACGATTCTGTGGGAGACCGTCTACAAGAACATGGGCGTGCCGTCAGGCAGCACCGAAGCGCTGAAGAAAAAGCGCGGGCGCATTCGCGCGACCGCGTTGCAAATCCTCGACTATTGGCGGGATTGCGGCGAGATTCACGGATACGAGGAAACGACCAAGGGGCGGGCGGCCTACAGTGTGCAAATCCAACCCGTTTACATATGAGGGGCTACTACAAAAACCGTCCCTTACCTACTGCAAAAACCGTCCCTTACCTACTACAAAACACGTCCCTTACCTACTACAAAACACGTCCCTTACGAATTCGGCGTTTTGCCTTGTTTACCAGGGGTTTTGGGGTGTTTTGGAAAAACTACCATGCTTTACAAGCTTTCCAGGCTTGTAAAGCTGCTCACGCCGCACGCTTGACGCGGCGGCGTTGCGCTGATTAACCACCTATAGAAGAGAAATCTCTTTCTACAGACCGTGAAAAGAAACGGCCGTTAGGTGTGGACGTCGAAATTCTCCACCTAACGGCCTTGAACTACCGCACAGGAGGCGATAGCAAAATGAACTATAC
>ERZ791623.1161-NODE-1161-length-11555-cov-2.102174_pt1 | contig 11555 bp, 7 predicted proteins | sample MGYA00510268_ERZ791623 | MGnify/ENA primary metagenome ERZ791623 (study PRJEB30046, sample SAMN00715216) | human gut metagenome | study: EMG produced TPA metagenomics assembly of the A metagenome-wide association study of gut microbiota in type 2...
ACCGGCAGTAACCAAAAACACGGGTGCTCCGACGGCATAAAGCCAGATTGCAAGACTCAGGCACAAAATATTTCCAGCCAGAGCGATCAGAGACATGGCGCCTCTGTCCCCTCCAACAAGCACTATTACTATCATTAGAATCAGTCCCAATATGATCAACATCTTTTTTCCCTCTTTTTCACAGATAGTTTCATCATAACTGCTGTTATGAAAATAGACACTGGGATCGCCAGTACAATTCCGATACTTTCTACAAAGAAACGGCATAATTCACATGGAATATGCAATTTTACAATGGTAACAAAACGCACCTCATTGTTCATCCGGATCAAACATGTAGGGATCAGACCGCAGCCAAACACAAACAACAGCACATTGATCATTGTTCCCATAATGTCATATCCGATCTCTCTGCCCGAACGGAAAAGTTCCACAAATTTTACTTCCGGTTTCTGCTCAACAATCTCGCTTAAAGCCACCGATATGGCAACCGCCACATCCATGATGGCACCGAGTCCTGACAACAGGATCTCTGCATGGAAAATTTCATCCGGATTTTCAATACTTCCAAGATACTCCATGGTCGAATAATCAAGATCTTCTGCATGATGGATTACAACATCAAAGATTCCCATGATCATTACAAGAACAATCAATGTTGTAAAAAGTGCTGCCCATGTCTTTTTATGAATCCCGTTTAATCCAACCAATGTAATAACCGCAAAAAGAATCACCAGTCTGCTGCACATTTCCAGCACATTTGATGTATCTCCCGCTTTCCAAAAACCAATTGCAAAAACAGCAACATTAAAAATAACGGTCAATATCGTAAGCGCACCCTGTCTTCCTGCAACGATAATTAATATAAACATCAGAAATCCTATGAGTATCATAAGCTCTGTATCTCGTTTCAGTCCACGAATTCCAGAACCCATTCTCTTGCTTGTTCCATTGAGCAGTACCTTATCTCCCTTATGATATGGCTGTTTCATCATTCCGGTATACGTGCACTCATTCGTAAAACTTATTGTCTTTCCCTTGTTTTCTCCATTTAGGATTACTCCCTGGATATTCTGCTTATATTTTTTCTCCTTCGTCCCTCTGGTTCCTGTCTCTTCTCCTGAGACACTGGTTTCGACCTTTGTCAGTTTTGCAATGGGTGTGCTATACAACCATGCATCATTTGCAACAAAGATAATACACAGCAGATACAATATGCCAAGGATACAATATAACTTTCTTTTCTTGCTTTGTTTTACAAATTCCAACATTACTTTACTTCCATCTCGAATCTATCAAAAATCATTTTTTTATTTTAACGCAAAAAATTTTATTGTCAAGGTGAATTTGAAAATGATTTTCATGTTAAAAGAACAGGACAACACGCTAACGCGCACTGCCCTGTTCTTCTTTTCTCTATTCTACTTTGCTTCTCCCTCCGGGAAAATAATCTTATTTACGAAGAAGAATACCACCATCGACACTCCTCCGTTGAGCACGGTTGTTCCGATATTGTAAAGCCATCCCGGTACGAACATTCCTGCTACTGCAACCCAGATACAGTTAATTGAGTTTACAATACATGTAACAATACAAAATGCAATCAGATACCAGAACGCCTGATACCAGATTTTTCCTTTACTGCGGAATACAAAGCTTCTCTGGATTGGGAAATTGATACACTCACCAACGAGCATTGCGATCATGTATGCACAGAAGTACGGCAGTCCGCCATGCGCCGCATCATATCCGATAATATTCCATTTAAATGTCTCACCGAATAATGTAATGTCGATTCCTGGGAAACCGAAATCAACATTCGGAAGTCCTGCGAATGCCAGTGGCAAAAACAGTAACATCACATATTTAAGTACAGTGATCAGATTACTTACGATTACGAACAATCCGCCTTCTCTTATCCATTTTGAAGCACTCGGATGTTTCTCGGCAAAACGGTTCCATATGTTGTTTGACTTATTCATTCTACATTCTCCATTCTTCTAAGATTCTAGATTCTATTGTCCTCTCTCGGACTTCGTATCTATATCCTAACATGGATTACATGCCTATCTATTGCACTTACATAACCTGCACTTTTTCTGCATAAACTGTATACGTTCTTTCTTATCGGAAGCAAAAACTGTGTGCGATCTTAATCTCCTTGTTCTTCTTTAATCGGAATTAATATCTTCAAGTCAAACCAGTTTTCTTTTGTATCGATTGTAACTGCTCCGCCGTATTTATTCACTGTATAACGGATACTCTTCATTCCGTATCCATGATACTTTTTGTCTTTCTTTGTCGTCGCAATATTTCCATCCTGGTACTGCAATTTTTCTTCACAGTAATTCTCGAACTTAAGAATCAAAAATGCCTTCTGTCTGGACACTGTCACATGAATCAGTCTCTTTTCCTTGTCCTGTATCTTCATCTCACATTCAATCGCATTATCGAGTGCATTGCCAAAGATACTGCAGATATCCATAACATCCATAAAGTCTAACAGTGTTCCGTCTGCCACACAGGTAAGTGTAATCCCATTCTTATTACAATACAGACTTTTGCTCGTCAGCACAGTATCGAGAACTTTCTTTCCGGTTTTATTCTGTGCTTCATACTGACGGATCTCCGCCTCCATCTCATCCAAAAATGCTTCTCTTTTCTGAGGATCTTCCTCACTTCTCAATACTGCAATCTGATGTTTCAGATCATGATATTTGTAATTGATCAACTCAATACTTTCCTTTGACTGCACATACTGTGCATATTGATTCTGAAGTACATTCTGAACTGCCTCAAGTTCTTTTCTTGCCCGCATCTCACAGCATTGCATAAGATGTGCGTACAGAATCGCAATTCCGGCAAGATCCACGATTGTACGAATATTTGCTATCTCAAATGAATACCTTCCGGAAAATGGAGTATTTACCGTGAGATAACTAATGTTGCTGACAGCAAAAACAGATATCGCAATCAAAAATGCTGAAAAACATTCTTTCCAACCTATCTCCATCTGTCCATCTTCCGGGAAATGTACATGCAAGATCTTGAACAAGATCACGCTGATCATTCCATATCCAAGGATAAGGGCTGACCACTCTTTCCACCATACTCCTGATTGCGCTATCCTAAAGTAACAAGCAACCTGCCATTCTATCGATGCCATGAATTCTGCCACAACAAATGCGATCAGCACAAAATATACTGCGTCTGTTATTTCGATCGCACAGGATACATAAATGAAAAACAGCATAAGGAATACTGCTACGATCATGCAGGGAATCCAGAAAAACAATCTGACATCTTCCGTCACAACCATGAATCCGCTCTGTACAACAAGCATCACTGCCATGATCACACCTGTCTTTATTTTTGAAAATCTCTTTTTAAATGGCAGGATAAATATCATGCATGCAAGCCACTCTGCAATTGCCGAGTAAAGTCTCGGGATATCCGGCATCAAATGATCGATCATTTGATCACCTCTCCCCAATATCTTGTCAAAGCTTCCATAAATTCCTTTTTACGTGCACGACTCAACACCAGTTCTTCACCTTTTACCACCGCACAGTTGTCCTGAATCCGGTCTACGTGCTGCAGATTAATCAGATATCCTTTATTTCCTCTGCAGAAGTTCATCCCAGAAAGCTTTTCATCCATCTCTTTCATTTTCCCTGTGGTTTCATAATCCCCAAGGATCGTATGAAGGATCAACGTATGTCCCTGACTTTCAATATAGTAAATATTTGCGATATTAATACGCACCATACCGCCTTTTATATTTACCATAATCACCTTTGCTTCTCGCTTTTTCATACGTTCGATCGCGCGATTCAATCTCTGGGAGAACGCAAAATAAGAAACTGGTTTCAACACATAATCCAACGCATCTACCGCATAACCTCTAATTGCATACTGTGCCATGTTTGTAATAAAGATGATTACAACTTCACTGTCCATTTTACGGATTTCTTCCGCAGCGGACATTCCATCCATGAATTTCATCTCGACATCCATAAGGATAATGTCGAACTGAGATTTGTATTTATTGACAATCTGATCTCCATCGGAATAAATGGTTATCTCGAACGCTTCTTGATTCTCTGTCTCGTATTGACGCAGAAATTCTTCCAGCTGTTTTGCATACATTGCTTCATCTTCTACAATCGCAATTTTGATCATTTGAATCCTCCTCCTACTATCTTTCTATATATAATAAAGGATTTTTTTATCTATCTCAAGTCGTTGCTACACTTTATATAACTGTTCAGAGGAGATTATGTTATCATAACGAAAACAGGATTGGCCTGTTTTTTGCTGTCCAATCCTGTCTTTCATAGTTTCATATATTACGCTTCTGCGTTATCTACATTTTTTCTTTTCTTTCTGAAACGTACGATCACGATCGCATCTGCTGCAATTAAGAGAACTGCCAGAATTACGTCTACTGTTACGAAAAGTTTTGTCATATTGCTCATACCTGCAGCCGGGTTACCATCTGCATAGTATCCGCTGTTTGCTACAGTGTAGAGAATATTCTTACATGCCTGTCTCATTGCCAGTACTGCTGTTGCACTCTCATCTGTAAGCTTGTTAGACTCAGCACTGTTGAATCCAAGCATCAGGTCATTCCCGTTTCTGATACAGTGATCTGTGATCATATATCCATAAGAACCGTCGTAATCTGTCTCTACCATTCCAACGAATCCCCATTCTCCACGGAGAACGTTATTCAGAAGTCCGTTGTTTGCACAGCTTGGAACTGTACCAATCCAGTTAAAGGATGACATTGCTGCTATTGCATTTCCTTCAAATCCTTTCACTGCAAGTTCGAATGCTTTCAGGTATCCTTCACGGATTGTCTGCTCAGAAGCAAATGTCAGAAGGAAGGAACAACGATTTGCTTCCTGATCATTTAATGCAAAATGTTTGATATAAGGATATACACCTTTCACTGCAGCTCCATTCATCTCATTCGCTGCCATGTATCCGGATAATACGCCGTCTTCTGAATAGTACTCGAAGTTACGTCCTGCAAATGCAGATCTGTGGATATTCATTGCCGGTCCATACCATCCGAAGTTATCTGCGTCAACATATTCCTGTCCCATAGAATCTCCGACTTCTTTTGCCAGATCTTTATTCCATGTCTGAGCGATCAGTACTTCTGACGGATAAGCTGTTCCGTATGTCTTTGTAATAAAGTTATTCAGCCCTGCCGGTCCGTCACAATCAGATGTTGCAATCTTTCCTACAGACTGGATTTCTGCTGTCTGCCATCCACCTACATTGATAAGTGTTGACATATCCTCGAAGCTTAACTGATCTAACAGTTTATCCCAATCTTCGTCATCATATGATTTTCCTGTAAGGTCTGCAAGCTGAAGTCCGTTATCCTGCTCCATCTTCGGCATCTCGTCGGAATCATCATTGTATTTTGTACCGTCATAGATTCCAAATACGTTTTCTTCTACTGCTTTTCTTGTCTCGTCGCTCATTACATAAGCATCTTCACTTAACTTTCCACAAGCAGATTCATAATTTGCAAATCCGTTTGCTCTTGAAAGCTGTTCGAAATCACCACGTGAGTAATCTTCAAACTGGTTTGTTGCTACAGTTTCGTCGGAAGAACGTCCGTCTTTACTGTAGTCAATATCACTGTCTACTGTAAATTTCTCTTCTGCTACAACAGTATGTGAATCGGAACGAAGAGAGATTGTGTATTCTCCGGCCTCTAAGATATATCCACCACCGGAAATCTTGATTCCTTCAGAATCATAGGATGCCATATCCTCTTTGTTAATAGTGATTGATTTTGTCTCTGCTGCTCCCGGATCAAGAGTTTCTGTTTTCTCAAATGCGATCAGATTCGCAGCTGCTTTTTCAATTCCACCATTTGTATATGGCGCTGTGTAATAAATCTCAATAACATCTTTACCTGCAACATCACCTGTGTTTTTCACTGTCACATCAAATGTTACTGTATCACCATTGTCTTTAAAATTCTCAATTGTCTTTTCAAATGTTGTATAGCTCAGACCATATCCAAATGGATACTGTACTGTATCTTCGTACTGGATCAGCCCTTCTTCTGCTGCTGTCTCATAGAATTTATAACCTACATAGATTCCTTCTGCATAGTTTACAAATCCCATACTTCCTTCGTAAGCTGCATCATTTTTTGCGATCTGGTTTTTCAGATCATCTACATTTGTGTATGCGTTCAGACCCATATTGTTGTAATAAGGTGTCTGCTGAAGATCTTTTACAAATGTATCTACTGTCTTTCCTGATGGATTCACAGATCCGTTGATAATCTCTCCAAGTGCCTCGAATCCTGTTGCTCCTGCTCCCGGTGCATAGATAACAGCACCGATCTGCTCATACTTATCAACCCAGTCAAGTTCCATCGCATTGTTTGCATTTACAACCACGATAACATTTTCAAACTGAGAGCAGACGGTATCTAACATATCTTCTTCTGTGTTAGACAGTTCAAGATAGCTTTCGCCTTCATCAAAGTCATCGTAATCACCGTTGTTTGTGTAACTTCCTTTTACATATCCGTAATTTTCCGGTGTGACTGACACCGTTTCTGCCAGCTTCTTGTAGCTTCCGTCGATCACTGATTTCATATCTGTCGGAAGGTCTGCACCTTCTCCACCGGAACGTCCGATTACTACAACAGCTGTATCAGAGAATTCTTTTGCTTCGTTCATGAGGCTGTCTGTGTAATACTCTTTTGTTGGTTCCGGTAATGTCCAGTCCTGCTCTGCCATAGCGATTGTCGGACGGTCTTCTCGGTAATCTGTGTACATCTTTGTCAGAGATTCATTTGTCTCATATCCTGCATCTTTTAAAGACTGTAAAATACTGATCGCTGTGGAAGAATCTGAAGATCCGGATCCTGTTCCACCGTATAACGGATTTGTTGAATCCCATCCGAACACATTCAGTTTCTTCGTGTCAGAAGCGAGTGGTAAGATTCCTTTGTTTTTCAGAAGAACCATCCCTTCTTCTCCGACTTTCTGAATTGTTTCACGGCTCTGCTCTGTTGTTTCTTTTGAAAGCTCTACTTTCTTCGCATTTAAAATACTTGATACGTTGTTGTACATCGGACCATAACAGATCACATTAACAAGTACTGCAACGATAGCCACAAATGCAATTCCTGCCTGCCAGCGGATCACGTGGCGAACTCCCTTTTTCGCTTTATGCGCTGCGATCATTACTACGATCATTGCAACTAATGCAACAAGGATAGCAATAATATAACCACTCAGTCGTTCAATATATGACGTCAGGTCTGCAACACTTACTCCCAGATTAGTGAATATCGGGGACAATAAGTTTACTAAAAAGTTTGTCATAATGTTTCCTCCCTTTTGTTGATGGGCTTATGTTAACATAATTTATTCTCTCATGCCTTTTTTCGCATAAATGGTACGTTTTTTTCATAACCTGCAATTCCATTTGGCATATTTAACAATTTATATATTTCGTTTTTGTCTATATTGCCTGTCCTCTGTTGATTGCAGCTTTGATCAGATGTGCTGTTCCTTTAATTCGATGTCCGTTCGCCATCTCTGTCAATGCCTCTGCCATTTTCATCGTCACAATACCGCCTGTCATTTTCGCATATCCACGAATTGGCATATTGTAGTTGAATAAAACGTTCAGGTTCGGCTTTCCCTGCCAGTCGCTGATTTTCAGAAGTAATTTCAGGATTGCACAGAGCAGTTTTCCAAGAATTCCTTTTCCGTAATACAACTGACAAACTGCATCGTTCATTCGGATCTCACCGCTCCAGCTTCCATCCGGAATCTCTCTTCCATACAGAATACGGAATTTTTCGTCTGAAATGTCTTTAATCTTGCCGCTGAAATATTCCGGCAGTTCTTCTTTCTTGTAGCCGCCGTTTTCAACAGTACCTTTTACGTCTAAAGCACCTTCAAGCACCATCTGCTGCGCATTTTCACCGATCATGATCTGATAAGTACCGCTTTCAATCTCCCAGCTATCTGTTCTCGTATCATAAAAACGGAATGTCTTGTCATCAAATCCGATTCTTACTTCCTTTTCTTCTCCTGGCTGAAGCTCTACTCTTACGAAACCTTTCAGCTCGCGAACCGGTCGAAAGACAGTCTCAGAAGATTTTCCAACATACAGCTGTGCGATCTCAGTTCCTGACACATTGCCTGTATTCTTAATTGTAAATGTCACACCTTCTGTATCTATTTTCAAATCTTTATATTCAAAGGTTGTATAGCTCAATCCGTAACCAAATGGGAAACGCGTTGATTTTCCAACAGTTGTGTAATAACGGTATCCGACATAAAGAGACTCTCTGTACTCACTGCTTCTTTCTTTACTTGGATAATATGCATACGCCGGCGTATCCTCATAATAGATTGGGTAAGTCTCATTTAACTTACCGGATGGATTCACCTTTCCTGTCAAAATGTTCAACATTGCTGACGCGCCTGCCTGTCCGCCAAGATAACCATGCACGATCCCTTTCACATATGGGTACCATGGCATCTCAATCGCTGATCCGGCTGAAAGAACTACGATTATATTTTTATTTACTGTTGTAAGTTCATTAAGTAATGTCTCCTGTGCTGCCGGCATGGACATATGTGTACGGTCAAGCCCTTCGGACTCACTGATTTCATCAAGTCCTCCAAAGAAAAAAACGATATCGGCCTTCTTTGCAAGCTCTACTGCGGCCTTTGTCAGCTTCTGATTCGGTTTTCTATTGCGAATATATCCCTGCTCATATGCAATAACATCCAGATCTGTGGATCCGATCACATCAAGGATTGCTTCCGGCTGTTTTGCCGGGTTTACAAGTGATGATCCTGCGCCCTGATATCTTGGGGTCTTTGCGAAATCACCGATCACCGCAACTTTTGTTCCAGGTTTCAACGGAAGGATCTGTTCTTCATTTTTAAGAAGAACAATGCTTTCCTCTGCCGCTTTTCTTGCCAGGTTATGATGCGCTTCCACATCAAATGTTTTTCCCTTTGCGTCTTCTGTTGCCTGATGTGTTGAGAAAATCACATTTAAAAGTTCATCCAGTCTCTGATCCAATACTGCTTCATCAAGATCACCGTTCTCAACTGCATGAATAATATCATACATACCTGATTTTCCTGTTCCCGGCATCTCAAGATGGCTTCCATTCTTCACGCCAAGTGCATGGTCGTTACTTCCGCCCCAATCAGATACAACAAAACCATCAAAGCCCCACTCATCTACCAGAATTTCCTGCAGCATATGGTTGTTTTCGTTTGCATAGATTCCATTTACTTCATTATAGGAAGACATGATGGATTTTGATTTACCTTCCTTGATCGCAATCTCGAATCCTGTTGTATAAATCTCACGGAACGTTCTTTCGTCTACGACAGAATCGTTCGCCATACGGCGCAGCTCCTGACTGTTTGCTGCGAAATGCTTTGGACAAGCTGCAATTCCTTTGCTCTGGATTCCACGGACATATGCCGCTGCCATCTTTCCTGCATGATACGGATCCTCTGAAAAATACTCAAAGTTTCTTCCACACAACGGACTTCTTTTGATATTCAGTCCAGGTCCGAGGATTACATTGACGCCCATTGTCACTGCCTCTTCTGCAAGTGCTTCTCCAATTTCTTCTCCAAGTGCTTCGTCCCAGCTGTTTGCCACTCCTGCTGCTGTCGGAAAACACGTCGCCGGAAGACTAGCATTCAGTCCCAAATGGTCTCCTGCTCCTGCCTGTCTTCTCAGCCCATGCGGTCCATCGGACATTGCCATAGACGGAATCCCATATTTTTCAAAATCAACTGTCTCCCATGTGTTCTTTCCTGACATCATAATTGCTTTCTCTGCCAGTGTCATTTTTCTGATCAACTTTTCATATTTCAGACTCATTTTGAAACCTACCTTTTACTCTATAATATGATAACTATTATTTGGTTACTGTCACAGTACCTGTGATTTTTTGCATTTTGTATATCACAAGTATCTTTTTAATGAAATTATCATAACACAAAAAGCAGACCGTTAAGGTCTGCTTTCATAAATGGTCGTTTTTTCTACATGAACTGTTCTGATTAGATTGCAAGCAGGTTCTTGATTGCTTCCATATAAACATGAACTGCTTCTTCAACCTCTGACACGAGTGTGTACTCGTCTGCACCGTGAATGCGGTAATCTACGCCCGGTTTCTCCGGTCCGAATGCGATGATGTTCTTTAAGGACTTCGCATAAGTTCCACCACCGATTACTAACGGTTTGTTCTCTGTATCTCCTGTTACATCTGTATAAGCTTTGTACAGTGCCTCTACAAGTGGAGACTCTTTCGGGAAGAACAATGGTTTTGTAGTTGTGTGGATCTCAATGCGTCCGTTCTCGTCTTCAAGCTTTCCTTCGCACATCTTAACCATATCTTCTACAGAGTATGTTACCGGGAATCTGATATCGATCGTAGCGGAGATCACACCGTCTTCTGTCTTAACGATTCCGTTACAGAATGTAAGCTCTCCAAACTCATCTGCGCATTTCAGACCGATTCCTGATCCGTCACATGCTGTACCAATGTGTGAGTTATAGAAGTCTACGAAATCATCTTCAAATCCGGCTTTTGCAAGACAGTCAAAGATAACACCTGCAGCGTTAACTCCAAATGCCGGTGTACTTGCATGTGCAGATACTCCCTTTGCATAAATAGTGATCTTTCCGTCTTCTTCTGTTACTTTGTATTCCTGAAGCTTTGTCTCTGCGAAAGCAGCTTCCAGTCTGTCTTTCAGTCCTTCTTCTGCCGGAATCTCTGCTGTACATGCATCACATACGGCATTGAATACAAATCCACCATTGATAGAAATAATCTTTGTATTCTTAGAAGTTGCCAGCATGCCAAGCATACCTTTCTCTCCGTGAATACATGGGTAACTTGCATCCGGTGTAAATCCACAAGATAACTCTTCTGCCACTTCATTATAATGCTCCATACATCTGGAACCATTTTCCTCATTACATCCCATGATCAGACGAACTCTCTTGTTAAGCTTCACACCTGAATCACGAAGAAGCTTCATCGCATAAAGTGCTTCCATAACAGGTCCTTTATCATCTGTTGTTCCACGTCCGTAAACGTAATCTCCTTCTCTTGTCAGCTTGAATGGATCATATGTCCAGTCACCGCCTGCCGGTACGATATCCAGATGTCCTGCGATACCAACGATCTCTTCGCCTTCTCCCATCTCTGCATATCCACAGTAGTTATCCAGGTTCACTGTCTTGAATCCGAGTTCATCTGCAATCTGCAGTGCTTCGTGAAGAACCTTTGCCGGTCCCTCTCCAAATGGCATTCCTTCTGCCGGTGTTCCAAGCTGTGAATCTATCGCTACAAGTCTTTCCATATTACTTAACAATTCTTCTGTTGTTGCATGAATCTTTTCTTTAATATCCATTATTTTCATCCTTCCTTTTTTACTGTTTTCTATCATATGATATGAGTGTCAAAAGTAAATTTTGCCACTCACTGATGTAACCGGATTGCTCCATTGCTA
>ERZ791623.1163-NODE-1163-length-11535-cov-5.047300_pt1 | contig 11535 bp, 9 predicted proteins | sample MGYA00510268_ERZ791623 | MGnify/ENA primary metagenome ERZ791623 (study PRJEB30046, sample SAMN00715216) | human gut metagenome | study: EMG produced TPA metagenomics assembly of the A metagenome-wide association study of gut microbiota in type 2...
CCGCCGACTGCACCAGCAGCCTTTGAACGGGCGGGCTCCCCGGCGTGGAGCCCCTACGGATTCGATTCTGTATGCAAAATATTTTCTGCCGTTTTATTCGGCTTCCGATTCCAGGCTTTCCAAAGAATCTTCCTGGAGATCTGCACTCTTCGGTCTCCGGGCATACAGCAGCCAGTAGAGAACGGCACAGCCGATGGCACCCAGGCCCACGGCGGAATAGATGCCCTGGAATCCCAGAGGTTCCTTGAAGGCACCCAGGAGGTAAGGTCCTACCCCCAGCCCCAGGTCCAGCATGACGAAATAGGTGGAAACCGCCACCCCGATCCGGACTTCTTCCACCAGCTTCACGCAGATGGCCTGTCCGTTGGACATGAAGGTTCCGTACCCCAGGCCCACGAACACCCCGGCGGCCAGCATTTCCCAGTTCTGGGTGGTGATGGACAGCAGCAGGAGACCGATGGCCAGGCAGGCATAGGTGGGATACATGACGAAGTCTTCCCCTTTCCGGTCGAACATCACTCCGGCAACGGGACGGGCTAAAGTGACGGACAGAGCATAGACCACAAAGAACAGGGTCCCGGCAGTCATCAGCTGCAGTTCCGCCGCATAGGTGGCCAAAAAGCTCAGCACGCTGGAATAGCACACCGACATGCACATGCTGCCCAGTGCCGTGATGCGCTGGTAGATCTCCCGCTCGGTGCGGCCCGCCATCTCGGGGCTGCACATCACGATCTGGAGGACCTTGCGCATCAGCGGTTCGGCCTCGCCGCTGGCTTCGATCTGATCCAGCCCGGGCCAGACAAAGCTGCGCTCCAGGAAGCGGAGCATCAGGGTGTCCGCGCGCAGGGCTTCGATGATATGGTCAATGACAAAGATCATCTGGTCGGGGAAGCTGGTAAGCTCGGCGGCGTGCTGCTCGGCGGCGGCACAGGCGTTGTCCAGCAGCTGGTAGCTCACCCGGGCCAGCAGGGCCTGCGTGACCGAACCCTTATCGGCAAAATAGAGGTAGAACGTGCCCTTGCCCACCTTGGCGCGGGAGGTGATATCCTCCACGCTGGTCTTGGAGGTGCCCCGCTCCAGAAACAGCTCGTAAGCTGCGTCCAGAAGCGCGCGGCGCTTTTCCTGTTTCTTTCCTTCCACGGTGCTCATAGCTTGCTGCATCCTCTTTTCTGACGTTGTTTTGTCGTGTAAACAATATTTTAGCAGGGAGAAGGAAAGAGCGCAAGAGCAAAAGCCCCCGGACAAGCTATACAATTTTTGCTTTGTGATAAGAAAACTGACTTTTGGTCATTTTCTATCTTGACACCTTGCGTCGATTGGTTATAATAGTGCTTGCTCAGAAATGACCACGGGTCATTTTAGGGCAGATCCAATCAACTTTCGTATGGAGGGTTCCCATGAAAAAGATCGCACAGAGCATCGTGCGTCTGCGCAAGCTGATCTTAACAGTAGCGGTCCTGCTGTTGATCCCTTCCGCAATCGGCGCGGTTGCTACCCGCATCAATTATGATGTCCTGACCTATCTGCCGCAGGAGCTCGACTCCATGATCGGCGAGGTAGCGCTTGAGGACGACTTCCATCTGGCCTCCACCGGTATGATCACGGTGGAAGGCCTGCCTACCAATGAACTGATCGCCATGAAGAAGGACATTGATGCGGTGCCCGGTGTCACACAGACCTTCTGGCTCAGCGATGTCATCGACCCCAGCATCCCCACCGAGATGCTGCCTGCGGATGTCCAGCAGTTCATGTTCGGTAAAAATGATTCCACCATGCTCATCGTCCGGTTTGATGCGCCCAGCGCCAGCGACGAGACGATGAACGCCGTCAAGCAGATCAAACAGGTGCTGCGGCACGACTGCTACTTTGGCGGCATGAGCGTCATTCTGCAGGATACCAAGGCGCTGATCAATGAAGAGATGCCGCTGTACATCCTGTGCGCTGTGGGTGCCAGTATGTTGGTGCTGTTCCTATCGCTGGAGAGCACCATCACGCCTGTGCTGTTCATGCTGGGCCTGCTGTTCCCCATTGCGTACAACTTTGGCACCAACATCTTCCTGGGTCAGATCAGCTACATCACCCAGGCGCTTTCCACGGTGCTGCAGTTGGGCGTGACGATGGACTTCTCCATCTTCCTGCTCCACCGTTATCAGGAGGAAAAGGAACTCCGCTCCTCCAACGAGGAAGCCATGGTGACCGCCATCTGCAAGACCATGACCTCCATCACCGCTTCCTCCCTGACCACCATTGCGGGCTTCCTGGCACTGTGCGCCATGCGCCTGACGCTTGGCCGCGATATCGGTGTTGTTATGGCAAAGGGTGTGGCGCTGGGTGTTATCTGCACCATCGTCGTCCTGCCTGCTTTGATCCTGACCTTTGATCAGCAGGTTGAAAAGTACAAGCACCGCACCATCGTGCCCAAGCTGACCAAGCTCAGCTACTTTGTTTCCAAGCACGCAATGCCCATCGTGGTCGTCTTTCTTGTGCTGCTGGTGCCCTTTGTGGTGGCCCAGCAAAAGACTGAGGTCTACTACACCCTGTTCGACTCGCTGCCCCAGGATCTGACCGGTATCGTTGGCACCAACAAGCTGGGCGAGGACTTTGGCATGACCACCTCCCACTTTATTCTGGTGGATGAGGACCTGACCGCAACGCAGGTGTCTGACCTCTGCGATGAGCTCAAGGATGTGGACGGCATCACCCAGGTGGTGAGCCTGGATTCCATCACCGGCCCGGGCTTCCAGACCGAACTGCTGCCCGACAGCGTGACCGAGATCCTGCAGTCCGGCGGCTACAAGCTCATTCTGGCCAACAGCTCCTATAAGACCGGTACCGATGCCATCAACAACCAGCTGACCGAGATGAATGACCTCATCAAGGCGGTTGACCCCAACGGTGTCATCACCGGCGAGGGTGCCATGACCAAGGACCTGATCGAGGTCGCGGACGTGGATTTCAAGAACGTCAACGTCTGGTCGATCATGGCAGTCGCTGCCATCATCCTGATCTCCTTCCGGAGCCTGTCCATCCCTGTGCTGCTGGTTGCCAGCATCGAGGCCGCCATCTCCATCAATATGGGCATCCCGTACTTCACCGGTACCCAGCTGCCCTTCATCGCCAGCATCGTCATCGGTACCATCCAGCTGGGCGCGACTGTGGACTACTCCATCCTGATGACCACCCGTTATCACGAGGAGCGCAGCTATGGCCGCACCCCGCAGGAAGCTGCCCAGCAGTCGCTGGAGCACTGCAGCCAGTCCATCCTGACCAGCGGCCTGACCTTCTTTGCCGCAACCGTCGGCGTGGCCGCCATCAGTAAGATGGAGCTGCTGCAGAGCATCTGCCGGCTCATCTCCCGCGGCGCACTGATCAGTATGGCTGTCATCCTGGTCGTTCTGCCCGCCGCCCTGATGCTGCTGGACTGGGTCATCCGCCACACCACCATGCACTGGCCGGTCCCTGAATCTTCCAACGCCAAGAAGTCTGATAAGGAGTAATTACCATGAAAAAATCGCTTCGTTTCGCCAGTGCGGCGCTGGCGCTGACTCTCGCCGCAGGCATGACCCTGCCCGCCTTTGCAGCCGCCAAGGCCGATTATTCCAAGGACGAGACCGTCTACGCCGTGATGAACGCCGACGGCTCCATCAAGTCCACCACCGTCAGCGAGCACCTGTACAGCGCTTCCGGCCTGTCCAATGTCACCGATGAGAGCACCCTGACCGATATCCAGAACACCGAGAGCGATGCCGCGTTCACCCAGGACGGCGAAAAGCTGGTCTGGAACACCGACGACACCGACGTGTACTATAAGGGCAATACCGACAAGGCCCTGCCCATCACCGCAAATGTCACCTATACGCTGGACGGCGTGACCGACAGCCTTGAGAACCTGATCGGCAAGAGCGGCCACCTGACCGTGACCGTCGACCTGACCAACAACGAGACCGGCACCGTGACCGTCAACGGCAAGGAGCGCACCGTTGTCACCCCGCTCATCACTGCTGTGGGCGTGATCTTTGGTCAGGAGGCCACCAACCTGAGCGCCGAGCACGGAATGCTGGAATCTGCCGCCAAGAGCAGCGTGGCCGCTTTCGTCTGCCTGCCCGGCGTGAAGGACTCTCTGGACGGCCTGCTGCCCGATGACCTGTCCACTGTGGAGGATTATCTGCAGGACAGCGTCACCGTGGAAGCCGATGTTGAGAACCTGACCGCGCCGCAGGTCATGCTGGCCTGTGCCACCAACGCCGATGCGCTGGGCACCAATGCCTTTGACCTGAGCAGCCTCAACGAGCTGACCGATGGCATCGGCCAGCTGAACGATGCCATGAACCAGCTGATGGATGGTGCCGCCCAACTGGTGGACGGTGCTTCTCAGCTGGCCAACGGTACCCTGGCCCTGCTGGACGGCGCTTCTCAGCTGAACAGCGGTGCTTCTGCCCTGGACGATGGTCTGGGCCAGCTGACCAACGGTCTGGATACCCTGAGCTCCAATAACGCCGCCCTGCAGGCTGGTGCCCAGCAGGTGGCCGATGGTGTTCTGGCCTCCGCCAACAGCACCCTGATGGAGGGCGGCCTGATCGACACCCCCATGACCTGGGACAACTACGCTTCCGTCATTGACGAAGTGCTGACCATGAACGAAAAGACGCTGGCCGCTGCCCGCAAGAAGATGGTGCGCACCGTCTGGGAGCAGGAGCCCAGCTTCAAGGACAGCCAGCTGGACATTGCCCTGTATCTCTCCGCAACCAAGACCAACCACGACCTGGAAGCTGCTCTGCGGCTGATGCAGAGCTACGACCCCTCCATGTTCAGCGCCATGCTTGACCTGAGCACTGCCAGCGCCAAGCAGACCGTGCATGACGAGTTGAAGTATCAGGCTGAGAACAGCCAGGATATCGCCGATGTCCGTGCCCTGAAGAACAGCCTGGCGCAGATCCAGTATTTCGTGTCCAGTGTCAACCAGTACACCAACGGTGTTGCCACCGCTGCTGACGGTGCCCACTCCGCAAAGGACGGTGCCGCCCAGCTGGCCGATGGCACCAAGACCCTGTATGACGGCGTGACCACCCTGAATGATGGCGCAGGCCAGCTCAGCGATGGCACGGTCCGGCTGAACGATGGCCTGAACCAGTTCAATGAGGAGGGCATCTCCAAGCTGACCGGCGCTCTGGACGAGGAGCAGATCCATGGCCTGAAGACCGTGCTGGACGAGATGACCAGCCGTCTGGAGGACTACACCAGCTTTGCCGGTAAGTCCGAGGATGCTTCCGGCAGCGTGAAGTTCATCTATAAGACCGGTGAGACGGTCGCCGCTGCGGATGTTACCGCCGAGACCACCGCCGATGTGCAGGAGGGCAACTTCTTCACCCGCCTGTGGCAGCGGATCGTGAACCTGTTCAAGTTCTGAAAAAACGGCGTGCCTGCTTGACAAGCCGCCGGAGATTGACTATACTACAAATAGATTCGTCAAGAAAAATGACCGCTCAGGCACTGAAACGTTGAGGCGGTCATTTTTTATGCCAATTTTAAGGAGACCACAGCATGGCAGAGAGGGAATTGTATCCGGACGGGGAACAGCGCCGCCGCATCATGGACTTTATTATGGCGGCTGGGCAGACCCTTTTGGAGAACGGGGCAGAGGTGTTCCGGGTGGAGCAGACCATGGAGATCATGGCGGCCAGCTTCCACCTGCGGGAGTTCCATGTCTATGTGCTGACCAACGGCATTTTTGCCAGCGCAGGCACGGCGGAGATGAGCGAGGTGCGCAACGTGCCCACCCGTACCACCCACTTGGGGCGGGTGGCGGCGGTGAATCAGCTTTCCCGCCAGATCGCGTCCGGGGAAGTGGACACCATCGATGAGGCCGAGACCCGGCTGGCTCAGGCCAGGTGCATCCCTTTTCCGAAGGACTGGGTGCAGATTGCGGCGGGCATGGGCGGCGCGTTCTGCTTTGCGCTGATCTTTGGAGGCGACCTGAAAGCCGGGCTTGCCGCCGCTGCGGCCGGTGTTGCGGCCAACGCCTACCTGCTGTTCTGCGGGCGGCACGGCGTGGGGGGCGGGTTCCGAACCATCTCCACCGCCGCCCTCATCACCCTGTGCTGTATTCTGGGCTGCAGCCTGCTGGGCACTGAAGCCAGTCACGCCATCATCGGTACTCTGATGATCCTGACCCCCGGCATCGCCTTTACCATGGGCATCCGGGACTTTGTGCAGGGCGATTACCTGTCCGGCACCATCCGGATGATCGACGCACTGCTCATTGCGGCCAGCATCGCCATCGGCACCGGCCTTGTGCTGAGTCTCTATGCCTTTTTGAAGGGGGTGGCCGTGGTATGACAGAACTTCTTTTCACCGGGGAGCAGCTGGGCCGTCTGGCCCTGCAGTTCCTGCTGGCAGGGGCGGGCACCCTGAGCTTTGCCATCCTCTTTGCCTGCCCCAGGCGCACCCTGCCCTACTGCGGGCTGGTGGGCGCAGTGGGCTGGCTGGTATACGAGATCGCGGAGCTGTTCGGAATGGAAGCCTTTGCAGCCTCGCTGCTGGCGGTCATTCCGCTGACGCTGCTGGCCCGCATCCTTGCGATAACCCTCAGGACACCGGTAACGGTATTCCTGCTCACCGGCATCTTTCCGCTGGTGCCCGGTGCGGGCATCTATTACAGCGCCTACTACTTCATTCAGGGCAACAACGCTCTGGCGCTGGCAAACGGCATCTCTACCTTCAAGATCGCCGTGGCGCTGGCCGTGGGCATTGCGCTTGTGCTGGGCATCCCCCTGCCACAGAAACGCCGATAAAACAAAAACGAGACCGCCCACCGGGCGGTCTCGTTGGTTATGCGGGGAAATCAGGTGGTAGGAACCATCCGCAGCAGCTGGGCCCCGGTGGTGACATCCAGCTGGAAGTATGCCTTGTTCAGCTCGGTGTTGTAGGAGACACTGACCGGCGTTTCAGTACCGTCGGCATTGATCTGCATCAGGCTGTAGCCGGAAACGGTATTGGCGGGTACCTCGATGCTGGCAATGACCGGCTGAGCCATCACTCGGGCGGGGGTGATCTCCTCGCTCTTTACGGTGCCGCACTTTTCGCAGACGACCCGTTCAATAACAGTGGGATAGTAGAATGCTACTGTCATTACCTGTTCACCGTTTTTCAGAGTCCCGGTGTGAACAATCAGGTTGGAAAAGTTGGAGAAGACACCGTTTACCTTGGTCAGCTGGGTGTTATTCTTTACCTTGCCGCATTCGGGGCAAAGTGTAAGGGTCTTGGTGGTGCCATCGGGGAGCTTATGCTGGAAGGTGGTCTCCACACACTCAGTCTTATACTCTGTCGTGGTCTTCCAGGTGTGTTCTTTGCACTCGGTTTTGCCCGGGGTCTCTTCGGCCATGCCGACCACAGAACTGCCCGCCAGCACGCAGACGGACAGACCAAAAGCGGCCAGGGCTTTCAGCATACGATTTTTCATAGCAGGATCCTTTCTCCCCGCATCCCGGCGGGGCAACGCGGTTTGAGTTTGGTTACTTTTTACCGTTGTTCCAGCCTGATTATATCAATTGGAAGGAAAAGGTGTCAATGTCCGGGATTAAGTCCCGTGGGAATATTTGCCGGCAGAACGCAATGGAAAGGCAAAAATACCGAGTCGAAATGTATATATACATTAAGAATGGGCCGCTGCATGTATAAATGTTTTCAAAAGGGTTTCATTTGTTCCGATTTTTTGCACAACACTTGACTTTTTTATTTGTACAACATATACTAATTCTGTTCCTTGATGACACGGTGAAGCGCATCGTGCCGGGAAAGTGAAAAATTATACAATCAACAGAGGAGTGTTTGAATATGAAAAAGATCAATCGCCGCAGCTTTCTGGCTGCCGCTGGTCTGACCGCTGCCGCTCTGGCTCTGACTGCCTGCGGCGGTTCCGCCTCCAGCACCGCTTCTTCCACTGCAAGCAGTGCAGCTTCTTCCGAGGCTGCTTCCACCAGCGCTGCCGCTGAGCTGACCACCGTTGAGGCTGGCAAGCTGACCATGGCCACCAATGCCACCTTCCCTCCGTATGAGATGACCACCGACTCCGGTGAGATCGAGGGCATCGATGTGGACACCGCCAAGGCAATCGCTGAGAAGCTGGGCCTGGAGCTGCAGATCGATGATATGGACTTCGACGCAGCACTGCTGAGCGTGCAGCAGGGCAAGGCCGATATCGTCATGGCTGGCGTTACCGTGACCGACGAGCGCAAGGCTGTGATGGATTTCTCCGACAGCTACGCCACCGGCATCCAGTCCATCATTGTTCCCGAGGGTTCTGATATCACCTCTCCCGATGATCTGGCAGGCAAGAAGATCGGCACCCAGCGCGGCACCACCGGCTACATCTACTGCTCTGATGACTTCGGCGATGATGCTGTGGTCGCATACGACGACGGCCTGACCGCTGTGCAGGCTCTGAAGAATGGCCAGGTCGATGCAGTTGTCATCGACAATGCCCCTGCAAAGGAGTACGTTGCCGCCAACCCTGGTCTGGTCATTCTGGACACCAGCTACGCCGAGGAGGACTACGCCATCGGCATGGCAAAGGGCTCCGCTCTGGAGGATGCTGTCAATGCCGCTCTGGAAGAGCTGAAGGCTGACGGCACCCTGCAGTCCATCGTGGACAAGTACATCACCGCTGAATAATTCAGCTGTACCTTGTATCACGGGGAGGCGGCCCCATCTGGGGCACCTCCCCTTTTTTGGAAAGAACAGGTTACAAAATTCTAACAATTTTAGAAAGCGAGGATGCGAATGGCCGCACAATACGAACTGCTGAAAGAGCTGCTGAATAGCGGCACGAAGCTGGGCTTCGGGCAGGAAATGTTCTTCAAATTCTATCAGGCGTTCATCCTGAACGACCGCTGGGTGCAGTACATCCAGGGCGTGGGCACCACTCTGCTGGTCACCGCCATTGCGCTGGCAATGGGCGTGGTGCTGGGCAGCGTGGTCGCACTGGTGCGTGTTGCGCACGACCAGCAGCGTCCCGGCCGCAGGAACCCGGTGCTGGGCTTTTTCAACGCCGTCTGTCAGGTGTACACCACCATCATCCGCGGCACCCCCATGATGGTCCAGCTGCTCATTATGAGCATGGTCATCTTTGCCAACAGCCGCAACTTTACCATGGTCGGCGCACTGGCACTGGGCATCAACTCGGGCGCTTACGTTTCGGAGATCATCCGCGGCGGCCTGATGGCGGTGGACCCTGGCCAGATGGAAGCCGGCCGCAGCCTGGGCCTGAACTACATGACCACCATGGTGGTCATTGTCATTCCGCAGGCCATCCGCGCGGTGCTGCCTGCACTGGGCAACGAGTTCATCATCCTGCTCAAGGATACCTCGCTCATCACCGTCATCGGTGGCAAGGAGCTGCTGTATGCGGCGCAGGGCATTATGAACCGTACCTACGAGGCCATGTTCCCCCTGTTGGGCGTTGCAGTGGTCTATCTGATTTTAGTCATGATCTTTACATGGCTGCTGTCGAAGTTTGAGAGGAGGATGGCACAAGGTGACCGCTAATCATGCTGAAAAGATCCTGGAAGTCCGTGGTCTGACCAAGACCTACGGCGGTGAGGTCAAAAAGGGCGCAAAGCAGCCCACCCCCACCCTGGATGTCCTGAAGGGCATCGATATCGACATCTACCGCGGCGATGTGGTCTGCCTGATCGGCCCCTCCGGCTGCGGCAAGTCCACCTTCCTGCGCTGCCTGAACCGGCTGGAGATCCCCACCGGCGGCTCCATCAAGTTTGAGGGCATCGAGGTGGATGATGCCCACATCGATGCCGTGCGCCAGAAGATGGGCATGGTATTCCAGCACTTCAACCTCTTCCCCCACCTGACCGTCAAGCAGAACCTCTGCCTGGCCCCGGAGCTGCTCAAGCTCAAGAGCAAGGAGGAGGCTTCCAAGCGTGCCGAGGAGCTGCTGGCCCGTGTCGGCCTGTCCGATAAGGCCAATGTGTTCCCCAAGAGCCTTTCCGGCGGCCAGCAGCAGCGCATTGCCATTGCCCGCGCTCTGGCCATGGACCCGGATGTCATCCTGTTCGACGAGCCCACCTCCGCCCTCGACCCTGAGATGGTCGGCGAGGTGCTGGAGCTGATGAAGGAGCTGGCCCACACCGGCATCACCATGCTGGTGGTCACCCATGAGATGGGCTTTGCCCGCGAGGTGTCCAACCGCGTCATCTTCATCGATGAAGGCAGAATTCAGGAGGATGAGCCCCCGCAGGAGCTCTTCTCGAACCCCAAGCATCCTCGTCTGAAGGCTTTCCTTTCCAAGATGCTGTAATTGAAGCTGAAAAAACTGTATTGAAAAGACCGCCAGAGCAAGCGTTTCGACTTGCTTTGGCGGTCTTTTTGCTGTGAGGGGGGTTATCCAAGAATGACAGAGACCTCCACGTTTTCACCGGCCTTTGCCAGCGGCAGGAGGGTGCCCGCAATAGGAGCGCCGTTCACGGTGACGCTCTGCACGCCCTTCTGCACGGCATGGGGGTTCTCCACCCGGATGTGGTACACGGCACCCCGGTAGCGGCGGGTGACGGTGTAGCCTGCCAGCGTGTGGGGGATGCAGGGGTCAACGCGCAGGCCGTCCAGAGTGGGCTGGATGCCCAGAATGTACTGGCTCACGTTCACGAAGGTCCATGCCGCCGTGCCGGTCAGCCAGCTGTTCTTGGCCTCGCCGAAGGTGGGGGCATCGCGGCCTGCCACCATCTGGCTGTAAACGTAGGGTTCGGTGCGGTGGATCTCGGAAATATCCTCGATGTAGGCCGGGCATGTCTTGCGGTACACCTCAAAGGCCCGGTCGCCATGCCCCAGAACGGCTTCGGCACAGCTGATCCACGGATTGTTGTGGCAGAAGATACCTGCATTTTCCTTGTAGCCTGCCGGATAAGTGGAAATTTCACCGTATTCGATGTAGTACTTGGTGAATGCCGGCTGGTTCAGGCTCAGACCGTGCTCGGAGTTCAGCCACTTGTCTACGCTCTCCAGAGCCTTCAGGTCAGCGCCGGTCTCCTTACCGCAGCCGCCCATAACAGCAAAGCCCTGCGGTTCGATGAAGATCTTGCCTTCTTCGCATTCCTTGGAGCCCATCTTCTTGCCAAAGTCATCATAAGCACGCAGGAACCATTCGCCGTCCCAGCCTGCATCAAGGACTGCCTGGTAAACTTTTTCGACTTCTTTTTCTGCGTAAACAGCTTCTTCCTCATTGCCTCTGCGGCGGCAGATGGCTGCGTACTCTTTGCCGTATTTCACGAACATAGCGGCGATGAAAATGGACTCAGCAACTGGTCCCTCGGAAGGTCCTGTCGTCTGGAACGGTTCGCCCGGCTCTGCAGAGAAGCAGTTCAGGTTCAGACAGTCATTCCAGTCTGCACGGCCGATGAGCGGCAGTTTGTGCGGTCCGAGATGGGTTACGGTAAAGTCGAAGGAACGTTTCAGGTGCTCCATCAGAGGCTGTGCCTTGGTGGAATCGTTGTCGAAATCAACCTGCTCGTCGAGAATAGAGAAATCTCC
>ERZ791623.1167-NODE-1167-length-11513-cov-9.582999_pt1 | contig 11513 bp, 12 predicted proteins | sample MGYA00510268_ERZ791623 | MGnify/ENA primary metagenome ERZ791623 (study PRJEB30046, sample SAMN00715216) | human gut metagenome | study: EMG produced TPA metagenomics assembly of the A metagenome-wide association study of gut microbiota in type 2...
GAAAGTAAGATTCGTTTCTATACAAGAGACTTAACTTATCCCGAACTCAGGTTTTAAGATAAAAGTCCTATCTTTGCATCGTCATTCATGTCGAAGCGGTATGTGTGCCGTGGAGTGATGACCATATATGATAAGGCGTTTACTAACGCTTTGTTCTTGACACTTGGAAACTTCGCAACTTTCTTATCACTGTCGGGAATGAAGCAACGGTGGATGTCCATGGGTGTGTATACACCAGCCGGCGGTGTACCTTATTATATATAAGGTATGCCAAAGGTGCGATATACATACAGGCGTGGGCTTCTGCGTTGCTCGTTCAACAGTGATGGGCAATGCGAAGGCCTCCAAGTGTGGGACGGGTGGCGGTATGAATCCCACGCTTTTTCGTATATGCCCGTGAAATCTAAACTATAATCACAGGTCCTTGGGATTGTTCCTGTATATGAATCCATCTATATGGGAAAGACTATAAATCAATTTAGTCCTCAGACCCTGCAGGAGATCGGATATTACGTATATCTGTTGGTTGACCCAAGAGATAACACGATTTTCTATGTAGGTAAGGGCGAGAATAACAGAGTTTTCAACCATGAAGAGAAAGTAAGAAAGGACTTTAATCCTGACAACGACAAGGAAGTGCGCATTAAGGACATCCTGGATGCTGGCTTGAATGTAGAGAAATACATTGTCCGTTATCAACTTACAGAAGAGCAGGCTTTTATCGTAGAGTCGGTTCTGATAAACCTGCTTGGAGGTGATAAAGGCGAATATGTGCCTTTCAAGTTTGAACTGTCAAATATCCAAGGCGGCCATCAAATGAGCACCAACAAAATCATGACCGTTGAGCAACTGGATGCACTGTATAGCAGCAAGCCGCTATCTGCTGATGAGATTACTGACCGAGTGATGTGCATCAACATCAATAAGGCGTACAGACGGGACGGTGATGTGTATGAGGCTGTGAGAGCGGCATGGCGAATCAGTCAGAAAAAAGCTAACCAATGTGATTATGTTCTTGCGGAGTACAGAAATCTGGTCTGCGGCATCTTCAAGGTTGACGAGAAAGGCTGGTATCTTACTGATGATGGCAAAAGGTTCCAGTTTGATGGCTATGAGGTCACCGATCCAGCAGTTCTCGAACGCTATATGAACAAGCAACTGCCTCCTAAAGCTAAAGGCAGCCAGAACCCGATTAGATATTTCAATGTAAAATAAGAATGATTCATCCGACATTTAGAGTGATAAGGCAATCATTAAGTGCATATTGCTATAGCTCAAGATGTCGGATGACCCCAAAATGTGCATGTGTAGTTATAGAATCTGACTGGGGTGTATCTCAAGTTTTTTGGGAAAGTCTTTATATAAATATTAGATTATGGGAAAATATATTGTAAAATTGTTTCTTTTGTCGATATTAATGACAACTCCAATATGCGTTATGGCGCAACATCGGACAAAGTTAACATCTCCAATATCAAAAGAGTTGTTGGCTAAGGCAAGTCAAGGAGATTCCGTTGCGCAATACAATGTGGGGAAATATCTTGATAAACAGGAAAAATATACAGAGGCATTTGCTTGGTATAAGAAATCTGCGGAAAAAAGATACGCACCGGCACTGTTTGAGATAGCCACTGATTACGAATGTGGTGCAGGGGTAGGTCAGGATAATTCAGAGGCGGTAAAATGGTATTTCAAGGCTGCTCAGCAGGGTTATGCACCTGCCCAAAATAGTCTTGGAATAATGTACGAAGTTGGGAAAGGTGTTGATCAAGATTATTCAGAGGCTTTCAATTGGTATAAAAAGGCTGCTCTGCAGGGAAATGCCGATGGTCAATATAATTTAGGACGTCAGTATGAGAACGCTTATGGGACTCTTGATGTAGATTATGATGAAGCATTTAAATGGTATATGAAAGCTGCCATACAAGGATTAGCTGATGCACAAAATAACGTTGGGACCCTTTACTATCAGGGGTATGGAGTTGATATTGATAAAGGAGAAGCGGCCAAATGGTTTCTGAAGTCAGCTCGTCAAGGGAATGAAGATGCAAAGAATAATTTGAAGAGCTATGATCGTGCAAAAGCACGTATTGGAACTCAGACTGTTACATTCTATTCTACGGTAATTAATGTTAGCAATCAATATGTACAGAGGTGGTGTAATAAATATTCAGGTGCATTGGGAGCCTTGGTCTTCAGTGAAGGATGTTTCACCTTTAATAAGGTTATTTATACTTATATCTCGTCTTCTTCTGGCGCAACACACGGAGGGTCTTACATGGAAATCTATAATAATGGGAGAAAAGTCGGACTCCTTACTTGTAGCAACTATACAGGGAAGCTGACATTTGTTCTCAACAATAAGTCTTATAGTGTGAAGGTGTTGTCAGGTATCTTGATATAATACTGGAATCAATGTTAATGAAAAAACTATTTCTGTTATTCTCCATTCTGTTTTTTACTCTATGTGTAAGTGCATATGACAAGGAAACGAAGTGGATAATTCTTACCAAGGATTTTCCGACCTATATTCCTATTGAGGGAATAAAGCTCAAGTCTGGAATGTCAGCGAGCGGCGATTGTGAGTTTAAAACTAAAAATGATTCTATATCACATTTTTCCATTGATGTTTCCTCGGGATTATTGGTAGGATATGGTTGGGACGAATATCCAAAGCTGAAGAATTGGCCGAAAGATTTCTTAGGCTACAGGACCATGGAACTCAAAGAACCTCTTTACTTCGTAAAAGCCGGGGAGAAAGACTTGAGCGGTATAGCAGTAAAGGTGACAGGCTCAGAATATCAGTTGGAGCGGTTTGATGATATCTTCAGTACTTATTCGCCAGAAATGGAGAAAGCTGCCAATCACAATAATGGTGAAGCTCAATTTGGAATGTTTAATTGTCTGTTAGCTGGCAACGGAATACAGACCAATGTAAATAAGGCATTTGAATACCTTCAAAAGTCAATAGACAATGGCTATTTCCCTGCAAAAAAATATAAGGCCGAGTTCTATTTGATTGAGAATAGATATGGCGATATGTTAAAGCTGTTTGAAGGCGACAGTCTCACCGTAGATAATGCTTATTATATTGGCTTGTCTAATCTGGCTGTGGGTGACAAGCAATATGCCCTAAGGTGTCTGCGTATGGCTGCCACTGCAGGCAATGACTATGCAAAGGTGTATCTCTTTATGGCCACCGACTCTGATAAGGAAAAGATCGACATTGCCGCACAACTGCCCAGTTTTAGTCAGGGACAAATTTATCTGGCCGACAGGTTAATAAGAAACAACAATACCAGAGGTGCTCTTGAGTTACTCAAGGCTCAGGCTTTTCAACACAATGGGGCAATAACCAAAAAATTCATAGAGACAGTTTTAGCAGCAAACGACTCTCTCTATTTTGGTGACGCATTGTATCTCTACTACACAAATATCTGGGATAATCCTGAAGACGAGCTGAAACTTCTATTTCAGATGAAAAAAAGCCCGCTTATGAATGAGAGCTTATTATTGAAAACTGCCGAAAAGTTTGAGAATAAAAATGAGGCCTCATATGTGAGATCAATTTATGATATTGGCGATACGAAAGGCTTCCGGGAATGCACTTTCAGACTGGCTGAATTTTATCGTACTAATGCTGAATATCATAATGATGCAAAAGCATTAAAATTATACGCTAAGGTAGCGGATAAGAAATACAACGATGCCTTCTTCTACCTATATAGAATGTATAGTGAGGGCAAAGGTACAACGGTCAACAAACAACTTGCAGAATCCTATCTAAAGAAAGGCTCCATCTTAGGCAATGCAGAGTGCAAAATGGTCTATAAGGAAAGAAAAGAGGCTGCTGAGGCTGAGAGAGCCGCTGCTCGTGCAAGGGCGCAGGCTCATCAACAAGCATTGCAGGATAGGGCTATAGCTAAGAGGGAATTGGCAAAGTTGAGTGGTAACAAACGGTATGACGAAAAAAATAATATACTTTATATCTATGGCAAAGGCAAGCCAAGTGTAGTTTATAGATTTGCCATCAATGGAGATGCCATCATTGACTACAGAGACATAGTATTAGGCGTACTTAAAGACAGCGGTTTGGCTAAGCTGGCTTATGATGTGGGAGCCTCAATAATAGTCACCATTACTGGCGGACCTTACAAAGCAACTTTTGTCTATCAATATTGATCAACAGTTTCTTTAATATATTGATAAGAAGGCAGATGTAGAGAAGGCAATAAGAAACATCTTGATGCATAAAGAAGACTTTGCAAACTGAATCCTTGCCAAAAAGGAGGTAAAGAATGCGGTCATCGGAAAAAAGCTGCCCTGGGAAGTTGAATTTTCTTTCCGGTGCGACTATTATATGTCGGTAATCAAAATGAATACGATGACAGAAGAAAGCTTCAATCCTTGCGAATGCAATCGAGAACATTTCCCTTGATTTTTATCAAGATTGTTTTGGAACTTTAAGATAATAGTCCTATCTTTGCATCGTCATTCCTCCAGATAAGTGCCTATTTTTATATTGATATCAACAGAGACAATATAGTTATATCTATGGAGAATTCAAGCAAAAATTACGATCAGCTGTTTCGACAGTATCTTAGTGACATCAGACTCTCGAGATTTCATTAGAGGATGATGAGGGGATGCCTGAGGTATGGATTGACTTTCCCGACAACCCTTCACTTTCAGGCATGTATGTAGTTGCATTATTATGTCAAGATCATGTGCCGAGTGAACTTTTCTTTGTCGTTTCCCGTTCTGAACCTGAGTTTAACACAGAGGGGGCCTTGGACGTTTCGCTCAGCCAACTCAACACCGCTGCTTTAGAAAAGATCTACGACCATCTTAAGAAGAAGTATGATCGCAAGAAATGAAATATATTCATCAAGGAGTATATTGCTAACTGATTACTACAATTTTCGAGTGTTTAATTTGGATGATTAAATTAAAAACTTTATCTTTGCAATGTAATACACGTTGCAACTACTTGAAAGCTACGGCGTGATAAACCATTTATTGACTATGACATTATTAGACAAAAAAATTGAGAAAGATCTTACGGAACTGTACAATGACGGCAAGTTCAGTGGAACCATCTCCGATGCCGAGAACTTGAACAAAAGATTGGGAATTGACGGGGATGAAAAGAGTATAACATGTACAAACGGTCTTCCTGGCTATTATACTGGCGACCGAAATGCCAAGACTGTATTTGTTAATCTCAATCCCGGAGTTAATGCGAGGAAAAGAGCCCAAGAATTCTTAGAGTTCGTTAAAAGTGAGAATATTGATAGTAAGCAAAAATTAATAAAAGCTGCGATCAAAAGAAGCGAAAGCTTTGGTGAGGACATCTACGCTAATGCCAAATTAAAACCCGACCCATTTGACATAAAAACAGCTTTTTTCTTGAAGGGCTGGAAGGACAGCGATATTAGCTTAGATATCAATCTTGAAGACACAAAGAATAAAGAGGCTAACAATAAAGTTCGTATAGCCTGGAGAAATGTTATTAAGCAGAAACTCCAACTGGAACTGATCCCCTATGCTTCACAAGCGTTCAAGTCTATCCCCAAAAAGAAGATGGGGGCTATTTTGCCCTATGTGGATGTTCTCTTTGACGAGATCTTCTCAGAAGACCGAAAGTACATAATCTTCGCTTCGAGAATATTCGTAAACATCTTTAAGTGCTACAATGAATTATCAGAGACAGGAAACAAGATAGACTTTATAGTACCAAATCATAAGTTTGATAAAATTAGTTATGTCTCTGATGGCGTGACAAAAACTTGCGCTTTTAAATGGAGTTGTGAAGTCGTAGCAATCAACTACCACGGAGAAAGACGCAAAGCCTTGATTGCCAATACTTTCCCCATAAGAGCGTTGAGCTACGGTTATATGGAAGAATATGGCAAGAAATGCTTTGAACTTTGGAATGACACAAATATATAAGTTCGTATCATTGACATATATATTATGAGACTAAGACTTGAAGACATACAGTCACCGTCAAGTCATCTATCTGACCTTGACAAAATATTCTCTACGTCGAAGAGAGTCGTCATCGTATCGCATAAGGACCCAGACGGCGATGCTTTCGGAAGTACGCTGGGATTATGGCACTTCCTCACGAACCGATATCCGGAGCTTGAGGCAACTATGATTATGCCGAATACCGACTTGGCCAATGACTTCCATTTCTTGCCCGGATGGTATGAGATAATCAGCTACGACCGACAGAAGGAGGATGCAGAAAGAGCAATCGCCGGCGCTGACCTTATCGTCTGCCTCGACTTCAACAACTGGGACCGCTTGGGACGCAAGTCACCACTTATTCAAGTGCTGAAGCAGGCAAAAGAGAGGGAGGGCGTTCGCCTGATCCGTATCGACCATCACGAGGAACCGGATGCCGAGGCTCCTGCCGACAGTGTCATTCATTCCGACCTTGCGATCGTGCGACCTAAGTCGCCGTCCACCTGTGAGATTCTCGTTTCGCTCTTCGAGAATTTGTATGACATAGTCAAGGAGCAAAGTTCCCAATATAAATTTATCTCAAAGGACTGCGCCACTTGTCTCTATTGCGGCATCATGACCGACACCATCAATTTCACCGCCCGCAACCCGAGTGCGAGGACATTCGAAAGAGCAGCTTGCCTCATCATGTTGGGTGCCAACAATGTGTGGCTCTATAACAAGACTTACAACGAGAAACCTGCTGATGCCTACTATCTTCAGGCTGCCGTGGAGGCATCGACGGAGGTGGAGGATGATGCTGCTTGGTATATTGCCGACCAAGCAATGCTGCAACGGTATCACTACCATAACGGCTATCTCGAAGGTATGCCCGACAAGGCGCTTAGTGTCGCTGGCATCGAACTCTCTTTTGGTGCCCGTGAGGAGAAGCCCGGCACGTTCAAGGTTGGCATCCGCTCTCCCCAAAAGTATGACTGCGTGAAAATAGCCAAGGCGCTCAATCCAAAAGGAGGCGGTCACAGTTATGCAGCCAATGGTACCATATACACTGATAAAAAGGAAAATGTGGAGAAGGCGATAAGAAACATCTTGTTGCATAAAGAAGACTTTATAAACAGAAATACTGCCAATAGAAGGTAAAGAATGGTTTCTTCAAATAAAAGTTGCCGCAGATATTGAATTTTCTTTCCTGTGTTACTATAATATATCTGTAATCAAAATGAATGCTATGACAGAAGAAACCTTCAATCCTTGCGAGTGTATTTATCAGATCAAGGCTTCAGACGAAGTGAAAGATGAGATCAATCGCACGTTAGAGCAACTCAAGTCCAAATACGGCATGCCGTGCATGAACGATCTTTGGATCAGCCTCGAATTGGCCACTAAAGCCCTCGGAGCCTCAAAGTTGCTGCCAGGTAACATCATCAAATTCTATGCTACCAAATGCTTCTTCAACATCCGCATCGAGTGCAACCTAAGCTCTGTTTCCGCTTTTGAAGCTATCCTGCGCAAGAGATTCCCACGCATCGAGAGCATAAGAATCCGACAGCTGCCATATCTTTAACTCACCCCGCAAAACGTCAAAACCATTCTGCATGAAGCAAAAGAAAGATTTCTCAAGCGACTTAGAGCAAGACGCCTTGTACTGTTCCGATTGTATTGGCAACTGGTCCGACTTAGGACCGTTGACCAAGAGCATCAATAAGACTTATAAGCCGATGTTCGTATCTTGGAATGTACAAACGAGTACGCTGCCTTACTATCCCTCATTCAATCTTTTTCTCTATGCCAAGCGAGATGCCGACAATAATATCCTTGAGATAGGCTTCGACTTCGCCTGGACTACGATGTCGGCCGGATATAACAACAGCAGTCGTGAAGACGCTTTCAAAGATAAAGTTGAAGCTGCACTCAATGCGTTCTTTAAAAGCATCGACTTCTCCGGCACCACAGCGAAAGGTGAAACCGATGTCGAAGACTTTGTAGAACGATTGTCACATGATGTGCCAATAATAAAGGAGTATTGCTGAGGCTCCTTTGTCCGCAAAGATGACTTTATAAACAGATACGTAAAAACCGAGTGATATGAAGTTAGCAGAAGCATTGAGTCTTAGAGCCGAACTGAAGAACAAGATCAACTCGCTCAAGGACCGCATCAAGGAGAGCGCAAAGATACAGGAGGGTGACGAGCCCGTTGATGATGTTGATGAGCTGCGCAAGGAACTCGATGATTGTCTCAATCAATTTGAGGACCTGATTTACCGTATCAACATAACCAACGTACAGGCCACTGTTGACGGTGAGTCGCTGACCCGGCTGATAGCCCGTCGTGATGTTCTTTCCAAACGTGTTGCCATCATGGAGAATATCGTCGATGATGTAGCGTCAAACGACGCACGTTATGGCAAGAACGAAATTCGGTATGTCCGCACGGTGGATGTCAAGGAACTCCACAAGGACGTTGACAGATATTCCAAGCAACTCCGCGAACTTGACTTAAAGATTCAAGGACTCAACTGGACTACGGATTTGGTAGAATAATGTTTTTAGAGGAGTAGTTTTCTTAGCTCGATAGTGGTGGCAAGACTGACGACAGCACCCGAGGGGCTGAATATCCAACCATATGCACATGTTCGCACAGGGCATGGGGCACAGGGTACATGAGCATGCCTTTCACATATAGAAAATATGGGGCTGCACAATTTACATCGCACTACCATTTGCCGACTATAGGTTATAGAAAATGAGGGAGGGAAGAGGGAGAACACTAATACACTATTTCGATTCTTCCATGTCCGGTTAAATCCCATCGAACGGCTCCTCTTTCTCATCAGTGATTGATATGTCTCCGTCATAACTGACGGCAACAGTTCTACCATTAATGACGCACTCCTTGGCGAGGTCATTATAGTTCTTGACAAAGTAAGTATCTTCAATGTCATCGCCATCGCCATCTCCAAAGAAGACACGGAAGACAGTTTCAAGTATCATTCTGCAATCTTGTGGAATGCACCGCCACATCAAGGTGCACAGCTTCTCCATTCCCGGTGCTCCTCCGTCCAAAGAGGTACCCTCTATTTGCTTTACAAAGGTAGCATACTCCTTCTTCCTCCCTGCCATTTCAGCAGTCACCAATGCTATGGCTTCATTTCTCTTTTGTCTGATGGCTTCTCTCTCTCCTTTATCCATGTTCTATCAATTGTTTCATACTAAAAAAGTCGGCTCTTTGCAGGGTCGGCTCTATTCTTATCGTCCATAAAAATAATGATTTGCTTTCGATTTTGCAATATGAAACGACAGTAGCTTTTCGTCTATTAGAATATTTTAGAATTTCTATGTGGTCTGTTAAGACCTCTGTGTGGTCTGTATGTGGTCTGAGGGAAAAGACATCATTATTACGTATGTCAAAACCACCGCTTGTTCATCTCCTTCATAAACTCCTCGGTGATGGGATAGCCGGAGGCATCGCTGAGGACAGAGTCGGTATAGCAGTACGGGCAGAGGGCTGTGGACTCCTCACGCGAGGCATAGTCGGTCACCTCAGAAGTAGGGAAGATGCGGCAGCAGAAGAAACAGCCACATTGCTTCGACCGCTCTATCTGCTCACGGTTGCGGGAACTGGCTTTGTAGACCTGTTCGAGTTGTAAGTCCTTGATAAATTTCCGGGAAGAGGAAAGAGATAGTTTCTCTTGTGTGGTGTTAAGATAAATATTGCCCCGTGGGAATATGAGAGGTTTATGAACCGTCTGAAGAAGGCAATGAAGAATGATAGGCATTAAATCCGGCGAGATTATCATTTCATCACCTAAGGGATGCATTTCATCCAGTACTAGGTTTTCTGCTTGTCGGTCATGAGTTTTATGACTAATTTTGCGAGCAGAAAATAAAAACAGAAAGCTATGACAAGAAAGAAGAAAACGATTATTGGATGCTGCGTGGGACTGCTGTTAGTGATAGTCGCATGTGCTGTTGCTAATAGGTGGCTCCTTCAGGGTGAGGATGGCTATGTGGTGAAAAACTATATAGCCCAGCGCTGTTGGCACAAAAATGTAGTGCAGTTTGCACAGAAATTCGGCTTTCCCTATTTTGCTACACAGATGTCGTGCCACCAGAAAGAAGCTATGTCAACAGATGCAGACACACTCTGCCCTTGTCCCGAAGCAACGATATTATTGCAGCCATACGATGACTTTACTCAAAAGGAAGCCTATCAGTTGGAGAACGAGTTGACGAAGCATTTCGACGATATTCTTTATGGGACATGGACCTTCAAAGTGTTGCCCACAAAGAAAATGTCTTCACAATGGTATTACAAACCACGAAACCGTTATCGTGCCGACAAGATTATTGGTTCACTAGAGCATGATGTCAGCAGGAATGCACGAGACACAGTAATAATTGCTCTGACCCATCACGACATTTCAACTTCTATTCACGGACAGAAAGACTATGGTGTTATGGGGCTGAGCCACAGGCTAGGTCATGCTTGCGTTGTTTCTACATTCAGATTGAAAAAGCATAGTCAACTATGGAAACTCGTAACCCATGAGTTCATCCATGCCTTCTTTGGCTATCCTCACTGTCCGAAGGATAATACGCATTGTATTATGCAAGATGCCCATGGCAAGAATACTTTTGACAAGAAGAATAATCTGTGTGACTATTGTAAGCAGCACATCGGATATTTTTTTGAAAATAAATTATCAAGCACATCCATGAATTATCAGAAATTATGTTTATCTTTGTCGGCATAAAACCATATTGATGTCAAAGCCGATAATCATACAGAACACCACGCAGGACTTGCTCCGGCTGTCGCCCGACGAGATAATGTATATCCAGTCGGACGGCAACTACTGCCAGCTGTGGCTTTACGGGCGGGAAGAACCGGTGCAACTATAGATAAGTTTGAAGGCTGTCTCTGGATTGATAGATGTGCAGATGCGTGGTCTGCCACCGATGTTCGTCCGCATAGGCAAATAACACGTGCTGAACATCAGCTATATACACCGCATAGACACAAAGAAAGACAAGCTAACGTTATGGCGCAAGGGATTGGACATGCCGATTGTCCTTGACGGAATTTCTCACAAGGCTTTGTCAGCATTGGCTGATGGGCTGTTAAACGACAAGAAAGATGCAATTCAACGACGACGACATACAGTTTTTAGTAGGAACCGCACCACAGCCGACTATAAGAAAAGGTGAAGATACGAATCCTTCTCTTGCCAACAAGAAAAAGTTTTTCAGTTGGCAGAGAGCAGCTCTTGCTGTCATCATCCTGCTCCTGCTTGCCATCTGTGCGTGGTTGGGGTGGGACTACTACCAGCACCATCGATGGGCGGTCAATTTTGAATACCCGGTGTCAAGGTCGAGTGCGCAGATAATAACCGACCTCAACAAGGCTGGGCAAATTAAAGGCGACAGTGCCTTTGGCTTTACAGAGGATTCTATTGACGGGGTGACAATGCGTTTCTACGATCTCGGTAAGCGTCTCCACATTTGCGTAGACGTATTCACAAAAACGCCCCATGACATCT
>ERZ791623.1174-NODE-1174-length-11449-cov-15.727313_pt1 | contig 11449 bp, 10 predicted proteins | sample MGYA00510268_ERZ791623 | MGnify/ENA primary metagenome ERZ791623 (study PRJEB30046, sample SAMN00715216) | human gut metagenome | study: EMG produced TPA metagenomics assembly of the A metagenome-wide association study of gut microbiota in type 2...
CATAAAAGCCCTGTTCCAAAAAATATTTTGTATCTCTTCCTGAACCACAGCCAAAATCCAATATATATCCGTGCTCCGGCAACAGTTCTTGAAAATGCTTCTGTGTCTCGTAAAAGTTTACATCTATCGTTGTTTTTGCAAAATTATCTGCATTTTTGTTGTAATATTCCAAGGTTTTGTTTTTGTTCATCATGAGTTATTTTACTTTCTGTTCCAAAATTCATATGAAGCATATAAATATCTACTGTTTAATATTCAATATGAATCTACATTTAGGGAAATTTGAGCATCCATAAAACTGTTTTCCTGCATTTTCCCCTTTATTTGCAGTTCTAAGCACCAGTTTTGAACCACATTTAGGACAAATCAATTTATCATCACTTACACTCTGCTTACTATCAGAAATTTCATTTTTAGTATCTGCTGAATCAGAAAGCTCATTTTCCTTGACTAGTTCTTCATACTTAGCTGCATAATCTTTACGACTTTCAATATTCATGTCAAGAATTCCCTGTGCAATTGACATCATTTCTTTTTTAGTAGATGCAAAATCATTTGACGCAGCTATAATATTCTTCATATTTGAAACAAGCTGATCTGCTCTAATAACCTGACTTTTGATTTCTTTTGGAGCATATCGGTCATTTACGATTGTTTTAGGATTAGCTAATACTACTAATGATTTATAAGAGCTGTCAAAATTTCGTTTAATTGCAAGACTTGTGACAAGCCCTGCATTATCCAGTTTGGCCTCTTTTAAAACAGATAGATGCCTTTCACCCTGAGTAATTGGCGAATATATTCCTTCTTTTTGTTTCTTTGTTCCGTATGTAACAGTTCTGATAAATGCTCCTTTTGAATCAATATCTATATTTCCTACCAGATTCTTACACTCAATCAAAAATATAACCTTTGATGTAACTACAATAAAATCTATCTGCGCTTTTAATCCACTTTTAGTTTCTAAATTAATATCATGTAAGACTACCATATCCATATTGCTATGTTTAAGTTCAAATATTATATTATCTTCACCAGCTATACCAGCCTTAGTGACTGCAATTTCTTTTTGTATTGCATCTTTGACATCCTTATTAGCTTTTGGAAGTAATGACTCAAGTTTATCTAAATGATCTTTTGCGGCATTTGATTCCTTTAAAATAATAACTTCCGGTTTTGAAAAAATTCCCATATCAACATTCCTCTCTTGTTATTCCTATTAGATTTTCTGTGTGTATCTGCATCTGGGAAAATTTGAGCATCCAATAAATTCTCCATATTTTCCATTATGCCTCACAAGCTCTCCGCCACATCTAGGAATATTATACCATTAAACATTGAAAAAAACTATGTTTACAATACTATCAATTCACTCAATCTGCCATAGCAAGTCACGATTCCAGCAGCAACGCTTCCCCCACGATTGTGCCATTATATGTTCAATGTTTTATATGTATTCCATCGCTTAGTAAGCTAAACCATAGTAATTCCAAGGCTTTCCACCAAATTCTGCCCTGTGCTGTCCCAGTCTGTGAAGGTCTGCATTATCATAAAACTGGAGTGCCGTGGCAGATGAAAAGTACTCGAATCATAATTTTTTCTCCTCTCGAAATGCGCTTTCCTGCTGCCATTTGCAGCGATTTGCGCGGTGTTAATTTTTCTTTATGTATTGGTCATTTCTGTACATAAAATGCATATCTTAGCAAAATTTTGCAAGATGTGTACAGCAATTGTAGTAGAAACGGAGTAAAAAAGTGGATGGGTTACTACTTAGTTCGCCCACAGCACTTTTTATATTTCATTCCACTACCACATGGACATATATCGTTAGGATATATCTTCTTACGTCTCGGACTAGGCATTGTTATTCCACTTTTTCTTCTTTGTTTCTTTACAAAATCAACAAGCTCTCTTAATTCTCTATCCGAAAATCCGTCTATACTATGGTTTTTATATTCTAATTCTTCTGCAAAAATATTTACTATTTTTCCCGCATTGTTTAATTCCAACCATATAAACCAGCAATTATCATATTTTCTTTCCAACATATTCGCATATGTATATTTTTTACAAAAAGTTTTATCAAGCAATTGAATATTCGGAATATTAACAATTGCACAATATGCAAAATCTCCTTCAAACCAAACAGGTGTTACACGTCCTAGTTCCTGTTCTCTATGAATTCTATTTTTTACCGCTTCATCAAAGTCTACTCGAGTATCATAGGATAAATCTAATAAAAATTCAGCAAACTTTACTCTTCCTGGAACATTATTGCTTTCTAGATATTTTAAAATTTCATTGATATATTCCGGAATTGGTTGTTCTGGCTTATCAATATGAAGTGCAGGATTATGTTTTCCTGCAAAATATTTATCAATATCTTCTCTAAATCCTATAGCTACAAAAGATGTGCAATCTCTATTATCATACACAAAATTTTCATATGCGTTTTTATCTATGTACATGCCCAAATGATCTAATTCATCTGTAAGCATTAATGTCCTTAGCCTTGTTGCTGCCTGCCTATGCTTTAAATAATGTAAAAAGCATAATTCAGATTCAAAATAAAATGTATATACATCCAAGTCATCAATATTAATAGCTATTGTACCATTAGCAATATTAAAGAAATTCGTTTTTTCAATTTTTGCTTCAAACACATTAAAATTATCTACTGTCACACATAAAGAATATATTTTTCTTATCTTTCTGCGTTCAAATTCAAATTTCTCTTTCTTATCTTTTGTATAGAACTTGACCAGGTCACATTTTTCAATGTACTCATATGTACGAATACACTGATAGTCAGCTTTACCTATCAACGAATTAAACGAATTCTTATGTGCTTCAAAATCAGTTATCGCAGGCGTATATGTAAATGAACCAGCTTTGACTTCTGCAATAATTATTATATCATCACATATTACCATTATGTCATTCTCGTCCATTTTCTTTAGCGAATTCGCTTCCGGATAATAATTTCCAACATAAACGTTTGCATTAGGCATCAACTTTTTGAATTTATCAGCAACTAATTCTTCACTTGCTCCCTGTTGAATATTAGACCATTTAGTTGCATATTTATCATTATAGAGTCTAATATTTTTTTGCAAAATTCTATAGACATTATCAAATAAATTATAATAGTCAAAACAATAACAAACCCCATTTATATTAATAAATGGGCGTTTTTGAACAGGCAAATCCTGAATTGGCCACCCAGGATATTCTGACCTTTCAAAGAAATCAGCATTTTCACCTATCTTCCAAGAAAAACTCTGTACCAGTTTATCACCCCAATTTGTAACTTTTTTTACATCGTGCAAATCATATCCAAAGCACTTTGCCATAATAGATTTAGAATCCGTATATTCTCTGACTTCGTCGAATAAATCCTCTAATTCTTCCTGAGACTTATTTACAGCCTTACTTTGAAATTTCTTTAACTCATCTGTCAAAGTCTTAAACGCGTCTAATTTAGCAGATGATAATGCATATTCTAATTTCTTTAATCCTTCAATAAAATTCTTTGCAGATATACCATATATTTCTTCCATAATACTATTATGTGGTAAAATTAAAGTTGCTAAATCATTGAGTTGCTGAAATTGATATCTATTTCCTCTAACATTACTGAATAATTGCGATTCAACTATATATTCTATTTCTTTATCTGAAAATACACCTCTTTCAAATTCCCTTGCAGCCCATATAAAATAAAAATATTGACACTTAGTATATAGCTCTTCTATATCACTTAAAATTTCCATTATAATTTTGTCTTGTGTCTCTTTATCATACTTATTATTATCCAGTTTTGTTGAAACCAGCACACTCTGAATATACTCGACTAACCTTAAACTCCCGGCATCGCTATTTTCTAATTGCACATCAGACAAAACATTTACCATTTGAACCATACTTAAATCATTTGCCGTAACAAGTAATAACAATGGATCACACCTTTTTATTTTTTCTCTGATGCTAGCAACTAAATTTGATATATCGCTTACTGATTCTTCATAATGTGAAGCAATTTCATGATTTCTTTGCTTTATTTCATCTTTTGTAAAATGATTTTTTAATGAAACATTTTTTCCAGTTCTAGCCAGCTCAATCTTTCCATTCGTGTAGTATTCATCATATAATCCTTTTGCCATTCACATTCATCCTTTTAAATTAAAGTATACTTTCAAAATTCTACATAATCATAAAACGCATCCAAACCTTTTGTGTCTTAAACCGAATTAGACATTTTCTGGCTCACTGGCTTCTTCTGCACTTTCTCCAATTTCCTGCGGGCATTTTCCATTTCTTCTATATCTGATATACTATTTATTATATAGTCATTTTCTTCTCATTTCCATAACAAAAAATGCTCCAACTATCGCCAGAGCGCCTCCAAACTAACTATTCTCCTATATTGCTTTAAACATCTTCTGTGACACCGGCCACTCCCCTTGCGTCCGCTCCAGTTCTTTTCTGGCATTTTGCAAGTCCTCCAGCCTTTTTAATTCATTTTCTGCATCCTCAAGACCTAAATGCTTATAGGTGTTAAGTGTAACTTCTATATCACTATGTCCCATAAGATACTGCAGCGTTTTTGGATTCATGCCGGATTTCGCCATATTGCTGCAATACGTGTGCCGGCAAACATGCTGTGTAATGTTTGACATCTGCCCCAGTAAATATCATTGTACCTACCGACCATATGATTGAATCTGTGTTGCCAGTGCATTGCCACAAGTGGCATTCCCGTATGAAAGAATATGTACACCACTTCATAGTATTTGCATATTATCCAAACTTCAACTGCAATCCCTCAAACAAGTCCCCAATAGTACAACTCAGATGCTCGTCCGACTCCGGAAGTGCATACTTGACAATCTCATACTCCGGATTCAGCTCCAGCTTCTTTATCAGTGCTCCGGTATTTACTGCATCGTCCAGTCCGTCATGGAATCTGCCTTCCGGCTCTATCTATGCACTTTCAAGTGCATCCTACAAGCTGTAGCACCTGTCTAAATCAAATATTATAACTTAACAGTGCTACTTTGTATTTGAATATCGTTTGCTAATAAATTCTATCATAATGTCTTTAAATGCATGTACAATAATCAGACTATGCATTAAACGCACTTGAAGTGATCTAAATATTCCCCTTATCAGATACTTTTTCAGGTTCCAAATCCTACTTGCAATCTACCGTCTGATCACATTTCTCAATCACCAAATTCTCACAACAGTACCGTGGCTTTCCAACACTCTTCCTGCCATATTCAATCGCCTCAACCGGGCAACGGCAGATGCATGCCATACAGTACGTACATTGTTTTCCCCATACAGGTTTCTTATCTTTCAGTGTTACATTGTTCAATGGACAGACTTTTACGCATTTTCCGCATCCGATACAGGTCTGATCTACCTGAAACGCCTTTGCTTTTACAAATACCGGATAAAAAATAGAATTTACCAGACCGCTTTCTATACGTTCATCTAAACCGTATTTTCTTTTCTGAAAACACTCTCCATGTTTGATCATCAGGGCAGCCTTGGCAATATCAGGTTCGGCTTCCCTAACAATCTTTTCTGCTTTTTCTGTAGTTGGAGTATCAAATAAGGCAATGTAATTATCTGGCATAATGATCTGCGCAGACCCCATATGATTTAATCTTTTTTTCTCACTCAGTTTTCTATTGTATATATCTGCATTTCCGATACCACCTCCACAAGTCATTACATCGGTAATGCAAGGATTGATTCTGTCATATACGATCCTGCACCTGCACGTACCGGTCGGCGGGGACGTCCTGCAAAACATGGAAAACAGCTTTCTGTTGAGACAGGTTTTACATTATCCAATAAAAAGATCGGGGATTATTATACCGGTGTCCGTCGGGTTCTGACTAAGATCTTCTGAGACAGGGAAGTCCTTGCCTATGTCACAGCCACTGAAAAAGAACATGGTACAAAACGACTGTTTTTCAGTACCGTTTTCCCGGAAGATCTGCAGATTTTCTGCACATGGCAGGAAAAAGCTCCATTAAACCAGACTGGAAGTGATCGGATGAAATACATTCCGCTACTTTTGTACTCATTTCGCTGGAATATTGAAACAAGCTACTATGAGCAGAAAACGTTCTGGTCTTTTTGCAGCTATATGGTGCGAAGCTGCAAAGGGATTGAAATACTGGTCAATTTGATCAATATCAGTTACTGTACCTTGAAGATTCTGCCTTATCAGAACGAACATTTTTCTGAATACCGCACAAAAAGTGTGCAAGAGTTTCGGTTTGAATTAAGTCAGGGCATTCGCAACCAGATATTTTTTGCCACTTTCGTGAAAAATATCGAAACACATATAAAATCAAATGCTATGACAAAGGCTTTAAAATAGCTGATTTGTCAGCAAGTCTATCATTTATAAATTTGTAAACTGGTGTAAAATATAAGATACTTTCATTTTTACAGATGAATATTTTGTACCTTGATTTATTTATCTGAGAACTTGACGAACTACTTCACATGCACAGAACCACTTACTACAATTATGAAACCGGCAAACGGGAATTGCCTTTCGAGTTGGCTATTACCCTTGCTAAATTTTATGATGTGTCTTTAGACTATATTGGTGGTTTAACAAATAATACAACTCCACCGCATAAAAAATAAAATACGACAAAAGGATTGTTCATCCTTCTATCGCATTTGGGGTTATAAATTCATGTCAAATTAATGTTATATCATCTATTTGCACAGTTTTGGAAAGGCTAACTCTTTCATACTCTACATGATTATTCATATTACGTATTTCTTCTATGACCTTAGCTAAATTCATTTCACCATTCTCACTATATTTTTCAAACAAGTGTGCTAAAATAAAAATCGGAATAGCATGACGGTTATTTTCACAATCATGGTATTGGATTCTTTTATCAACAAACAGATAAAGAGTATCCAAGCCACTAATACTAGAAAAATCAATAACATTATCAAAAAGCATACTGATATTACTAGATGCTAACCCAAGATATGCCTGATGTTTACCTAATTGATTATCAAAAATTTTTTTAAAAGCATCTTGTATACGTACATAGTTTTCACGATATAAATATACATTTTCTTTCCATTTACATTCAATTATAATCATACAATTATTTGCTTTATCATAAATAGCCACATCAATATCACTATTAAATGGTTTTCCGTTAAAAGTTTTCCCTTTTACAGAATAGCAATAATTTGTATTATAAATTATATTCTTATACACCTTGCAGTGATTTGTTATGTAGTCAACTATTGATTGTGAAACAGTAGAATCCTTATTGATAAAATCAAGTTGTTTTAAATAATGTCCATTAACAATAGAAAATTGAAAGTCATTTAAAATTACCGAGCTAGGAATCCAAATTATTTTTTCCTTCCACTTTATAAGGGGGAACTCAGTAAAATTTCCTTCACCAATATTAGGATCAATAGAAAAGTAATCTATATAGTTCATGCATGCTTCTCTACTTATTCCCACTTGCTTTCCTAATGCCAATAATTTAGGTAAATCATATATACATATATATTCAGTTGGAAACATACCTGTTCCTATTGATATCATGTATTTCTGCATACAAAGACGACTCAAATAAACTAGTAACCCCAAAAAAGATGCAAGTTCGTCTTTACTATTTATTATGTGCCTTCCAACTGCATCTATACTTTCTAATGCTCCAGTCGATACCTTATTTAAATCTGATAATACTCTTCTCTTGCAAAGCTCCCAATACTTTTTATCTATATGTGAAGCCATATTAGTCAAAATATTTCTATATATGGATACTTTCTGAGGATAATAAGCCAACTCTCTAACATTGATTTTATTCATCAGATAATTTTCACAATCAATAAACACTTCTCTTTCCTTTTGAGAATTCAAACTATCATCTAAACCATAATAATATAATAATTCCTTGTTATATCCTTCTTCAATTCGTGGAAAATAGAAACTATATTTGTTCGCACCCTCTTTACATATTTTCACTTTTGAAAAACAATCTCTTATTTCCCTTATTTGTATACCTTTAAGATGTTCATCATGTAGTCTTAATACAAATTCAATTAATCCATCATCAGCCTTGCGCATTTCATCAGTGACTTCATTATCATATCTCAATTTTTTGTCTGTTTTTAAAGCATTTTTAATAAACCAAAAAATAGCTTCTCTAAGTGGGTTTACTGTTATTATCATTTCATTGTTTGGGAATAATCCCATCTCAAAAGATTCATATGATTTTCTTTTATACATTCTTTCTAGAAGTTCAAGTGGATACATTATTTCTAAAGAAAAGTTACTATTACACGCTCTTAGTGCATCTGCCATTACATTGCTTACATCTTTTGCAATCGCATCACTTATCTTTTGTCTTAATTCATATTCTTCCTGTCTATCCATATTATCTTCGCCCCCCAAAAAAAATATTTATTGTATAAATAGTATTTTACCAATTTTATCTCCATAAAGAAATATTTTTCTTAATTGCCTTTCTCCACTTTAACAAATCAGCACCCTTAACCAAAATAAAATGCGACAAAAGGTTTGAATTTACTTTCTGTCGCATTTATTTTTTGAACGTGTTCTCTATATTTGGTCGTAAACCGGTCATAAATTCTGACCTTGATTGTCTGAAACCTTTGATTTTACTGACTTTATTATTTATCTAAGCTCTTCATTGTTCAACATTATGAGCTTCTGTAATACTGCTTAGTACAACTTCGCCCCTGCCGGAATGTGGTCATCTACCATCAGAAGATGCAGTTCTTCTTCCTCGGAATCCTTAAGATTATTGATTACTGAAAGCAACATACCACATGATTCAATTCCCATCATAGCCCTAGGCGGAAGATTGGTAATTGCAATCAGTGTCTTTCCAACCAATTCTTCCGGCTCATAGAAAGCATGAATTCCAGAGAGAATTGTTCTGTCAACACCTGTTCCATCATCCAGTATAAACTGTAACAATTTCTTAGACTTCGGTACTGCAACACATTCCTTAACCTTTACTGCTCTGAAATCAGATTTTGAGAAAGTATCAAAATCTACAGTCTCTTCGAACAATGGCTCTATCTTTACATTTGAGAAATCAATTTTTTCTGCAACTTTGGTCGTAAGTTGATCGTAAGTTTCTTCTGTATTGCTCTTGGATGCCTTATTTTCCTTGCTTCCACCGTCTAATGACTTCATCGTCGGGAATTTTTTTGATTGCTAAGCTAACTCTTGTATATCCTTGCAAGCCCTTGGAAAATAGGCTTTCCCGGATTTTATATACTTGGTCACTCTTGGACGTTTTTTGACTTTTGTGCGTCCAAAAGATGTCATTCGCCTTAAAATACGTCTTTTTATTTTATGCATGTACTGCTGTGTCAAACACAACAATACTTAGCAATTATAACATATTTGCCACAGTATGAATAGGTATATTTTTCAATCTTCAAAGAGTTCAATCACAGGACTCTTTTCTAAAAAATATCCTTATTTTTTGATAATTTCTCAATTACTGATTTGGTAACATCTGGGTTTGCTTCTGCATATATGTTCATGGTAGTCGATACATCAGCATGTCTCATTACCTCTTGAATTACTTTGATGTTGGTTTCATTCTCGCAAAATCTTGATGTAAACGTATGTCTGAAGATATGGCAGGAGAATCTCGGAATCATAACAGGTTCTCTCTTCTCCTTTTTGGTAGTGGCAACTCTGACACTCCACTTTTCTATTTTTTCTTTATATTTCAAGGTTTTTCACATATTTTTGCATAAAAAAAGTGACTACCCCCTCAATAACCTGTAGAATTGAATCTACGACAAAACAATCATCCGTATTAAGAAAGGTAGGTGTCCTTTTTTATCCATTGCATTTTTTTGCTATTTTATCTTCCCTTTATAGTAACAGCCGAATTATTGTTCGCCTCAAAGGGATATTGTCAAGTATGTATGTACGAATTTTCAGTTAATAAACATATAGTTAAATTTTTACTTTGAGTTTTTCTAATTTTTCCAGAAAAGCAACATACAACTCTCTTTCTTTCATACAAGCTTGCTGAACTTCGATACTTTTCGGAACATATTCTCGTGGATGATCTAAATCGTAAAGAGCCTGACTCGTTGCCTGAATTGCAGACTCTATTGTATTTCCCAAAATATCGATATTATCCACATCGCCCTCACCCTTCATTTGCTTATTCAGCCTTTGTACCATCATCTGCGATATATGACTCAACATTCCATTTTTCTTTATTCCCATACCATTCGCATTTACTTCCTTCGCAGCTTCCATCCATGCGTCCTTTACATCCTGCGGAGCATTCGGACCAATCATATCAAATGCTTTTTCGTTATAATCCGTATCTTCCATATATGGACTTATACTCTCATTTTCCTGTTTGGCACGTTCTGTACTAAATTGAGGAATATCATTCTGTCTGCGTCTGTTTTCATATGGCACACCATTCATAGAATAGTTGGAACTAATCTGCATATATCAATACTCCTTTTTATTTGAATTGCATTATTATCATTAGGCTTTCACTTCAAAAACTGATCTTTTCTCCAAATAATCTGGTAATTCTTTTAATTCAGAATTCATATCATTCTTTACTGCATTATATTCCTTCCAGTAAATGGAATAAAATTCATCTTTTCTTGTAAGTTCTGCCGGAGTCATTTCATATCCCCAGCCAGCACCGGTATTTAACAATACATTCACACCCTGACTCTGAATTTGAACACTATAACCACCTGATGTTAAAATAGTGAATTTTTCCTTTTATCAAATCCTCTTATGCCTTAATATCAAAACTTGATCTATCAGGTGCAGAAATACTCACAGATTCTGCTACAAGGCTCTGTGTCATACTTTTTACATCATTACCAGTTACGGATAAGGTATAATCACCCGTTTCTTTTCTTTCTGCCGATTTTTCTGCACGTTTCTTTGCAGCTTTTTCTTCCTCTGCTTTTTTAGCAGCTCTTTTTTCTTTTATCTTTTCCTCTTTTTCTCTGTTCTCTTTTGCCTTTCGTTCAGCATTCTCTTTCGCTATTTTCCCATCTGGATCATTTGTACCAGATATTGCCACCGAAATATTTCCGTTTTCATCAACATTATAACTCAGATTTGTCAAAGTGCCCAAACATCCATTAACCGCACTTTTTGCACAATCTGGAATGGCTGCTAAGTTTTCCTCCAGATACTTTGCTTTTTCCAGATCATTCATACACTTCTGTAAAAATGCACTTGAAACGAATACTGTTGTCGAAACCCCTTGCATTGAAGTCGTTCTCGTATTTATATAATGGTATTTTCCTCGCAAGTATTTTGAATAATCATTTACATTGCTATACCCCGTCTTAATCTGCTCTGTTTTTGTCACACCGGGACGTGATGTTTTTAATTCAACTG
>ERZ791623.1176-NODE-1176-length-11416-cov-9.533052_pt1 | contig 11416 bp, 8 predicted proteins | sample MGYA00510268_ERZ791623 | MGnify/ENA primary metagenome ERZ791623 (study PRJEB30046, sample SAMN00715216) | human gut metagenome | study: EMG produced TPA metagenomics assembly of the A metagenome-wide association study of gut microbiota in type 2...
CCCCGCCCACTCATAGCCATATCTCTTGATATCTCTGCCACGAAGAATCGGTCGAATAAGTTCCTCAGTTCTCTTGCGCTCATCTGCATCTTTGCAGTTGGAAAGAATCTCATTCCGCTTGCTTGTATTAATAATGAAAGCCTCGTTGCATCCTGTAAGCACCCCGCGGTAAATATGAATATCCCAATCTTTGAGAGGTGTCCCCACCGCCTCAATCTTGCGCTTAATGCTTTGCTCGATAGGCGAGAGGACAACCCAACTGTCTGATGTACAGAAATCACAAATCGTATGCTGTTGCCGCACAAAATCGCTCAAATTATTGATGCTATTTTTGCCCTGATCTTTGGTAACAGAGCAAATTGTAAAATGCTTATTAGTTGACTTTTCAAAAAGAAGAATATTAGTATCTACAGTAGCGCTATCAAAGATCTTTACGCCGGCAAAGTCAACCAATAGCATCGGATTTGTGTTATGAGCAAAGAAGTCTCTTATCTTTTCACCATATCCTGCTCGCATCCATTTATTGGATGTGATGTAGCACAAATGTCCATTGTTGTGTAGTAGTTTCCAACCACATTCGTAAAAAAGACAATAAATATCACCTGTTCGAACGAATGTGGAGAATCTGCAGTCCTTGTACATTTGTGCCAATTCTCCCCCATTGTTTTGAAGCTGGATGTATGGTGGGTTCCCAATTACGATATCGAAGCCCTCTTTTGAGGGTCGGCAGAAGACATCATTGAACATCATATGCCAGTCGAAAAAGGGAAGAACCATTTCTGCTCTTGCTTTGGGGCTGACAGTATCATCGAGCAGTTGTTCTTTTAAGCGCAGACATTCTTGAAGTATATCCATGCGCTTTTGAGGGAAGGTCGCAACTTTTGCAGTCTTCTTCTCTTTAGTAGTTCCAAAGCTTAAAGTACCTTGTACTGTGTTGTTAGCACTTGTGAAAGAATCAAACTCGTACTTCAGCTGGGCTATTACCGACTCAATAATAATAAGTTTAATGTCTATCTGGGTCAATAACTTCTCTTCACCCTCGGCATTAAAAAGCTTTTTCTGTGCTTGCGCCAATCTATTCATGTTCAATCGTAGAGCAGCAGTGCTGCTTTTAGCTTGACCATGGACACTTAAATCGACACTTTGCCCATGAAAAGTAGTAATTAAAGAATTGCCCTGCATAATCTTGTAGTCAAGGTTGGGCAATGTCTCCGGTGTCTTCTCGTCAACAATCAGAGAGAGCCAAAAGCGGAGACGAGCTATCTCCACGGCACCTTTCTCTATATCCACGCCATAGATATTGTTTTGAATGATTTCCCGCTTGATTTGCGCTGCGTCAGAGACATCTTCCAACACGCTACGGCAGAGGAATATCTCTTTCAGCATGCCCATGGGGAAGGCTCCTGAACCGATGGCAGGGTCGCAGATCTTTACCTCTTTCAGACGGTCATCGATACGATTCTTTATCGGTTCAATACTATCAACTTCTTGTGTTTCAACGAAATGGCGGATATTCTCTTGTTGCTTTTTGTCTTTATAATCCGTTTGCAGATAGGCAATAAGGCTTTCGCGGCACATATAATGTACCACTTCCTTCGGCGTATAGTAAGCACCCTTGTCCTTGTTGTCCTCTAGCAGGTTTTCGAAAATGCGGCTCAGCATCTCTGGGTCGATGCCCACTTGTGCATCGTCTGGGTCATTCTCATCAACCGTGAAGTTGTACTCGCTGAAGAACTCCAACAAATCAGAGAACAGCTTTTGTGGAAAACGAGAAGGAATACGGTCGTCCTCGTTGCGTTCAAACAGCCCACCATTGAGATAAGGGATACGGACCTTTCCCAACACACCTGTGTCAAAGAGGTAATCGTCTTCCTTTCTATCAGTGTCGATGGCATTGAACAATGGCTCGAGAACGGCATCCAAGAAATCATCCTTTTGCTGCTCTGAAGCCTGTAAGAAGAGTTGGCGCATGAAGTCAAGTTTGCCATTCCCGCTATTCCAGTCTTGACCAGCAGGCACGCCGAGCCATCCCTTCTTTTGTACAAAATGTAAGAAAGTGATGCGACCGAGCAATCGCTTCACATAATCGCGAACGCGCTTGTCGTCATGGCCAAAGCGGGCATAGAGTTCCTCGTCGTTGTCGGTTTTGACAACCTTTTCCACCCACTTGTTGCCTTCTTTCCGATAGGCTTTTCCCGTGATATAGCTCACGAAATTCTCATAGTGTTCCTTGTATCTCTTGAAGAATTCGTTTGACAAAGCTTCTACAGAGAACGCCTCTTCAAGTGCTTCTTCATTGATACAACCATGGAGTTCGTATAGCTTGTGGAAATTGATAGCCGCTGTCAGGCAGGACTGCCTTGGCCCCAATAAAAAGGTATATCGCTTGGCACTCGTGGAAGTCGAGTCTTTATCCCTCTTGTGCATGAAAGAGAAGCGCCAGTCCCAGTCTGGCTTGTCTTGATAGTGAAAGAGCATGAAAGCACAAGAGTATGGCCCCATCATTTGACGGACGAGTTTCTGTATGCCTTGTCTGTTGCTTTCCATCTTTACACTGTCAGAAACAGTGATATCGAAAATGACCAACGGCTCTACGTCGATATACATAGACCCTACCTGCTTAACACTTTCTATGCCAGTGGCAAGTGCCAGGCTCTTTTTTGAGGGGTCTTCCTCCAGCCATTCTTTATCAAAGTCATCCTCATAATCGTCTTGCCCAAAGATGGGAAAGATGATATGCTCGACAAAGGATTTACTGTCCTGATATGGACTATGTAGGATTTTTTGCAGTTCGTTTATTTCCATAATCTCATTCTTTGATGGTACCCAACTCAATCATAGGCTCTCCCTGGCGTTTTTCTACATTTGCAACGAGTTTGCCGATTTCCCTTTCAATGGCCATATCGATGTCCTCCTGGTTCAGCTTGAAAAGATTTTGCTGATTATTGTGAAGTTCCTCATCTATGAGCAACACCTTCCGAATCACGTCGATGCTTCCTTTATCCACAAGTCGTCGCGCGGCTTTGAGTAATGACTTAGACTTAGAAGAGATGCTCTTGTTGTTATAGAGGCCTACAATGACGGCCAAGGCTTGGGTACGTTTGTCACCTGCTCTTGACTTGCTAATCCTAACGAAATAACGATTGTACGCATTGATTGCCTCCCGTGAAATCTCATCCCAATTTGAGGGCAGTGGCATGCTTTGCTGATTTTCGGGCACACGCATATCCTCCAACAAATCGAGTGTAGAGATTATCTCAGATTTGTATTGCTCGTCTTCCTGCCTGACACGAATGGCAAGGCGGGCTGATTTTGGAGCCTTTATAAGGAAAAATGCAGTTCCGCTTTGAGCCTGGGCAATCTCCCAATTGCCATTGGCTTGTGTTATTTGTTCATACCGTTCGGGATGAGCGTCCCTGTATTCCTTTAGTTCATGCACATACTTTTCCAGCGGAGACTCTTCGCCCTCTACCGCCTTCTTGATGTCGAAGTGGCGCACAGTCTCGTCCTCTGTAAAAATCTTACTGTCCTCACCGAACAAGTTATGGAACGACTGCAATTTAGTATATGCTTTACGAACCAGTTGTATCTCTGCATCACCCTGCGCACTTGGCATGAAATTGTACACATAGACGAAAGGTTCTCTTGACCCAATGCGGTTCACACGACCTATGCGTTGCATCAGTCTTGTGGCATTCCACGGTGTGTCGTAGTTGAGAATGACATTAGCACGGTGCAGATTAACGCCCTCTGCCAACACTTCTGTAGTAATGATGACATCATAGTCGTCTTTCCATTCTCCCTCGTAGTTGGCATCGAAATTCGCTTCTATCTCTTGTTCCTTTTCATCGCGATTGGCTGCCGTGATGACAAGTGGCCTGTGCTTTTTGGCCTTGACCGCTTGACTCAAAGCCTTCACAGTATCAATGGCTTCAGTGAAGATGACAAGTTTGCTGGAGGTGTTCTTTTGTGGGTTGAACAGCTCTGGTTCAAGACTCTCTTTAAAAGCATCGAACTTCGGGTCTTCAGAGTTAACACTCCAACGGTCGAAGAGATCTTTCATGATTTGGTAGTCCTTCTTCAACAGCTTGATGTACTCAGGTTTGAAGTCTTTGCGCTTGTATTCGGCATTCTGCCCCCTGTCGTTGCGTCCTTGCTCATTGAGTCTTTTTATTTTTGCACGGATATCCTCCACGCAATCAGTGAAAGTGACGGTTTTGCCACTCTTCCTGGATTTTGCCTCAAAATCAAGTTCCTTGTTGACATCTATTTGTGGGCAAACGAATATCGTATCGTTATCCCACATGTTGAGCATGTTCTCTGTATAACGGCGAAGGTTCTTCAGCGATTGCCGGAAAGCTGTGAACGAACTTTCCAAACGCTTGACGAGCAATATCTGCATGATAGTAGATAGCTGTTTGGCAACATCAGTGACGGTACGATTACCACGTCCTTTGTGCTTTTGCTCGTTTGCCGGGTCTACGAAGTACTCAATAATCCGATAGCGATAATATCGCAGCCAATTATCAAATTGAAGCTTATCCACTTCAGAAGGGGCAATGATGCGCATCGTGTCAGAGAATAGTCCCGCCAACTCATCATCCATAATGTATTTCAAATCGATGGGGCCGACAATCTTGGGGAAGACGATGCCTTGTTGCTTCATATCCTCATTATAATACTTCTCAATGTCGGTGCGTGTGCGTCTTTCGAGGATATCCGTCAAGATGCAATCGCGAATTCTTTTCGACAAGTTGTCAAGGCGTTGACGACGTTCCTCATCAGATATGCTGCTTCTTCTGTCAATCAGAAACTCATATTCACGACTGACATCACTGAAGAATCTGTCAAGGTCGCCTCCCTCTGCTTTCTTTAGAGTGCTGCTACTATGGTTGCGCTCGAACAGATATATCTGGTTCTTTAAATCGTTAGGACGATTGTTCTGTGGCGTTGCAGATAGCAAACCTATATAGGGGAACACACCGGTGTTGGCACCGATGTTTTGAATCAACTCATCAAGCGACTGATACATCAATGTGTTGCTGTTACGGAATTTGTGGCTCTCATCGATGATAATAAGACCATAGTTTTTGTATTGCAACACCCCTTCGAACTCGCCACTGTCTCTGCTATCATCATCATCTTCTTCTTCATCTCCTTCTAAGCTTCCAATTCTGCCTGTGGTAATGAAGTCAATACAAGGTGCGATTTTGTCATCGGACTCCTTGTCGAAAAGTTCAATGGCCTTTTTCCATCCCGACTGAATCGCAGGTGGTGTGATGACAAGTACTTTGCGCTCACGACCGTCCTCCTCAGGCATTGACAGAAAGCGTTTGATAATGAGCGCACCAATGATGGTTTTCCCCAGTCCCACGACATCTGCGAGCATGAAGCCTCCATGCTCATGCATGATGCCAAAGCATCGTTTCACTGCCTCTATTTGGAAGCTGAGCTTGTTGACCTTTGTAGGAAGATAGGCCTCTATCTGTTGGCTCAAGCTCTTGTCTATGATATCGCCAAACTGCAGTTGGAGAAGCTTGATATAAAGCTCGTATGGCGTGAATGGTGCTGCTTTGGCCTTTTTTCCCTCCTTCTCTATCTTTTTGACAGGCTTGGATGGCTTCAAAACCTGCTCCAAGAATTCCTTAGACCAGTCTACGCTTTGGCTCCATTTCTCTTCAAACCATTCAATATGCCCCTTTACATCTTTTTCTTCTTCATTGTGTTGATGGTTAATCACATATTGATCAGTCTCAAGTACATTGAGTTCTGAGTTGCCCTCCAATCCTCTACGCGTGAAATTGCTGCTGCCTACGATGGCGTACATATTATATTCGCCACCTTTATCGATTAATTGGCTTGGGTCTTGGTGCGAGGGCACCCTATGTGTGAAGATATAACATTTAGAATGGAAGAACTGCCGTTCATCGTTTTCATCTGTTCTGAAAATGTGAATGTCAATCTTTGGATTGTCTCCTTTGCAATTGTTAAGCAGTAGCTGAAAAGACTCTTTATAGCTGTCAACCAGATTGTCAGCAATACTGTTTATGTCCGTACGGATAAAGTCTGCTGGGTAATTAGGCTTCGCAATCTTGATTTTCTTAAGCATATTGGCATAGACATAAGGATCTTTGCCAATAATAATTTTCAGTTTAGCATCCTCACGATTCAGAAACTCCCTTAGCTTATCTGCCAATAAAGCCATGCCAGGTATGTCCCAATAGCCAGTGGCAATACGAATGGTATTAATGCTTGGATCAGAGATACAGGCATTGAGCGTATTGACCATCTTTAGGTTTTCCGAGTTGTCTATGAGTGTCTTATTCATTCTGAATGCTGCTTATTGACTCCAAAGTTACAACAAAATTTTGATAAGAGCCAACGTTGGATAGCATTTATTTTAGTTGCTTTATATACTTTTGTACTGCAAAAACAGGGGCAATTACCCCTGAATTTGCAGTTAGTATAATTTTGTATCTTTCTGTTAGGCCGTGTCGATACTCTATTCGTTGTTCTTATTAATCAAGTTCACGACCACCTTCACCATGACATCCTTTTCTTCCGTCCGACTCTCAGCTATCATCAATGTGAGGGCAACAAGGGTGCTGTCGGCGATGCAATTGGTAAGAACTTATCCTATTTTTTAAGTTCCTCATCAAGATAACAACTGGGAAGGAATCAGAAATGGAAGTTGACCGTGGCAGTCAGGTCGCTGAAGTGGTAAGCTCCGGATACCCCAGGGTAGTCTTTTTCCAGATTGAGCAGTCCTACGTGTCCTTGCAGTCCCAGTCGCCAGTGCTTGCCCAGCTGATAGTATATGCCGGGCTGCAGGCCAAAATCGAACGTCCTGTAGATGTCCTTATCGTTCAATGGATGATTAGGATCGGCATCGTTGTAATATTGGTTGTTGGATGCAATGAAAGAGAATACGGGACCGCATTCCACGACAAGCCCGCTCTTACGTGGGTTGGAGAGATGATACTGGACTAAGATGGGAATATCGAAGTACGAGCAGTCGTAGGAGCCTATGCCTACTTCGTCATCTCCTACTTCAAACTTCGCACGGTAGCTGATGCCCGGCATGATGGACCAATGGCGCGTGAGATAATAGTTCAGCCCATAACCAATATGGAAAGCATAGGGGTCATCTACGCCTTCAAAAGAATGCGCACCACCTAAACCTACGTAGATGTTGTGTTCGAAATGCTTGTCTTGAAATAGGAAGACAGAGCAACAAAGCTGCGCTCAGAGTAATCAGCAGTCTCTTAAATAAACTTGTCATTCAACAGATTATTCTTTGTGTGAATATCAATTTTTATTCTGGAAAGCGGTCGTGGCAGCCCGCCAACTCATTCCAACACCCCCTTGGGCTATGGGCGCCATCCAGGTGCCTATCCAGTAGTGCCCGTGCCGAATTCCTGTTGTTACAGTCTCGATGACGAGTCGTTCATGATATTATACAATAAGGTGAGGGACGCCAGTTTTGACGACAACCGTTATGACCTTATCCAAGTAGCGTGTCTCGGTTGTTGGTTCTGTTGCAGTCAGGTAGCCGGTTTGCTCAAGTTGTTCTCGTTCAGTGATGCCAAGTTCAAGGTGTTGGGCATGACGGCCCACCGCATCACAGATCCGCAAAACGCAGTAGAAATTTACCGGATGTTTGATTTCGACTCAGACCGGGACAAAGCCGCTGAGATTATGAGGCGACAGTAAGGTCTGAGTGATAAAAAACGAATAGCCACTTGCTGGGAAACACCCTATTGACTCTATTATCTTTTTGTTATAATATTGTCTTAGCCCATTCTGGAATATCTTCTACATACGTCTTGAAGAGTTTGCCATCTACCATGCGGAAAAGAAGTTGGGCATCGGCATCTTCAATGGAGTTGTCATAGACATAAGTGCGGTCAACAAACTTTGATGCGGCTGCACAATTTGATATAGAACGCTGATATCGAGAGATGATTTTTGGAATTGGAACATCATGACCTCCTTCCATCACTCTTTTGGCAATGCGTGCCGCATTAATCGCCGGGCTTTTGGTTGACACAAAGAATTAGCGGATAAAGAATCCTTCCTCTTTAGCACGCTTGATGTAGTCTATCTTTTGTGGGATGGAAAGGACGGTCTCAAATATCAAGCTCTGCTTTTTTCTGAGGCATTCTTCACGCAGACTCTCGCAGTAGCGGACGGATTTCATCACAGCTTCTTGACTGTTCCAGTCGCCGAACTTCTTCTGTGCAATAATGTCAGGGTTAATGTAAATGGCATTCTCCAGCCATTCGTGATGAAGAATCTTAGACGTAATAGTCGTTTTGCCGGACCCATTGGGCCCGGCAATAACGATGAGGACAGGTCTATGATCTCCTTTCATCATTGTGCCGTAGCTATACTTGATTTTGAGTTATTCCATATCTGTACCGTCTCGTTAGCCATCTTTCTCAGCTGGTCGAAGTAGCGTTTGTGAGCCTCTTCTCCCTTGTGCTTGGCATCCAAGGCAGCCTCATGCATAATCTGGGCAAGAATCTCGTCAGAGGGCTCTTCCATGCTTGTGAGTTTGTAGGTGTCTATTGTCTGCATAAGCATTATCTTAATGTTCATTGCAAAGATAGTGCAAATGAGTGGAATGGCAAAAGAAAATACAAAGTTTTTCTTTGTCATTCCCTAATACTTGGTTGCAAGATAAGAAGCGTGACGGTCTTTCAGCGCCTTACCGCGCGATACCCAATTGCATTATGCCAGGGCAGAATATGTCATGAACAAAATAAGAAAAACCGCAAATCCTATAACAGGCAGGAAACGGTGATACCAGCCCCTTCTGGCCAGGCTTCTTTGCTCCTCTGGCTCCATTGCATTATATTGTTCCAACAGGACCTCTACATATTTTTCCCTCTTCAGAACGAAATCCTGTAGTAATGGGTAGGCGAATGCTAAAACCACGAATAGTAAGCCGAGAACGTAGAGCAAAGATATATGCCATGAATGGCTAAGCAATATCAGCAAGACTGCCGTTCCCCACAGAATTAGGTACGTTCCTGCCCATAGCGAATTGTATATCTTCATGACATCCAGTTCGTAGCTGGACTTCTTGTCGTAATAATATATTTCCCAAACGATGAGCGGGGAAACTATCCAATGGAGTATTTGTTTCATATTTCTAAGATTTCTGATGTTTGCGTATGCGTTCGTTCACGGCATAGCCCTTAATGGGGTATTGCTTCAGCACGCTGTTTGCCCATTGGCGGAAGCGTTCACTCCTTTGAGAGTATTCTGTAGCCGATGATGCCGCCGAGGATCGATGCGGCAAAGATGCCGACCTTAGCCTGGCCATAGGCTTCGACAGAGTTGAAGGCCAGCGTAGTGACAAACATCGACATGGTGAATCCTATGGAAGCGAGGAAACCCAGTCCGGTGAGTCGCCGCCAGGTGAGTTGTTTGCTGCGTCGGCCCAGTCCCAGCCGTTCCATCAGCCACACCGAGGAGAGAATGCCAAGGGGTTTGCCGGCAAGCAGACCGAGCATCACGCCAACGGCGATATGGTTGTCGAAGAGCTGTGCCAGATCCATGTCGACAAACGATACGCCCGCGTTGCCCAAGGCAAAGACGGGCATGACGAAGAAGGAGACGAAGGGGTGTAGGCTGTGCTCAAGCCGTTGCAAGGGCGGCAGGGCCTGGTTGGCATCGGTTTTCATGCGGGCGATGATCTCAACCTGGTCGGGCTCCAATGTCCTCACGTCGTTGGACTCTGCCTCGTCGAAGCGGCGGGTGAGCTTCCTCATGCGAGCTACAAACGAGTCCTCACTGATCTGCGAGTCAGCGGGGATGACCATGGCAGAGAGCACGGCGGCTATCGTGGCATGGATGCCGGAGAGCAGAAAGGCTGTCCACACACCACCAATGCCCAAGATGCCGTAGAACCAGATCGACTTCACGCCCATCTTGTTGCCCACAAACATCACGGCCAGGAAAGCCAGCCCCACGAGCAGGTTGACAATAGAGAGTTGCGAGGTGTAGAATAGGGCGATGACGAGCACAGAGCCCAAGTCGTCGACAATAGCCAGCGTGGTGAGAAACACCTTTGCCGACACCGGCACGCGGTCGCCCAAGATATAGACCACGGCCAGGGCAAAGGCAATGTCGGTTGCCATGGGGATTCCCCATCCGTGTGCTACCGGGGTGCCGCCGTTGAAGACAAGATAGATCAGTGCCGGGAAGACCATGCCCATGACAGCGGCAGCCACGGGGAGTGTGACCTTGCGCAAGTCGCGCAGCTCGCCACCGATGAACTCCCGCTTGAGTTCTAGTCCTACGACAAAGAAGAACATGGACATCAGTCCGTCGTTGATCCAGTGCTCCAGCGAGAAGTTGAGGTAGGGCTGACCATCCACGACAAAGCCGAAATGATGGTGGAGGAATTGGGCATAGTCAACTCTTAGCGGGCTGTTGGCCAGCGCCAGTGCCAGCACCACGGCAAGTCCTAAGACGATGCCGCCGGACTTCTCCTGGTTGATAAACTGCATGACAGGCAGGACTATCTGCTGCTGTATCTTTTGTTGGTAATGTGTCATAACTGAAGGGTTTATAAATGAAACAAAGGTGTCAGCACTTACCATCGTCATAGTGGCTTCTTGTCGACAAAGGCAAAGACCATGACGTTATTGTTGTCGCTGATCTAACTGTTGTATCTGCGGCAGGTGACAAAAGCTTTCACCAGCCCACAGCTACAAAGGTAATAATAAAAATCGAATTTATAAAACAATCCTCGTTCAGTGATGCCAAGGCGCTGGGTATGATGGCAAGCGTTATTTAGAATCCAGACAGCTGGTATAACATCGTGTGACGGTCGTCGCATTATCTTGTGACGGTCGTCGCAAGATTGTGTGACGGTCGTCGTAAGATCTTGTGACGGTCGTCACAAGATGTCATTTAATGGCTTTTTGTCTTTGCATAGGATACAAGCCATCACAAAATATAGACAGCACGGTCATGAAGCATGACGGTTGCTGGGTAAGCATATCGGTATTCACGTATTAACTGGGTCGGAGATGACGACCTGCCCGGGCTGTGCCTGGAACTCGATTGATCGCATGAGGTGGTCGCGTCGGGAGGTGAGTGGCGTGTACTTGGCATCGGGAGATTTTGAGTCCTGCCGACGTGTGCGCTGCCATGGTCGGAGCCCACCATCGCGGAAGCCAGCGTCGCGGAAGTTCTGGCGGAAGTGGTTGACGGCTGTGATGCCTACCTTGCGCGGGAGACGGTCGTTGACCTCCCGGAGGATGTCGCTTTTCGCCTTTTCGACGAGGAATTGAATATTTTTTGCGTCCATGATGAAAAAAATCGTTTTTTGTTTGGTGTTTCAAATATAAACCTGAGTTCGGGATAAGAAAAGAGTCTTAAAAGTTTGGTAATCTCGCAT
>ERZ791623.1178-NODE-1178-length-11403-cov-4.897515_pt1 | contig 11403 bp, 8 predicted proteins | sample MGYA00510268_ERZ791623 | MGnify/ENA primary metagenome ERZ791623 (study PRJEB30046, sample SAMN00715216) | human gut metagenome | study: EMG produced TPA metagenomics assembly of the A metagenome-wide association study of gut microbiota in type 2...
CGCCCACATCTGGTGCTGGCCCACGTCGGTGACATACACGGCCTCGGGGCCGCACTGGTTGCACACCTCGCCGATGACCTGATGGGGCATCAGGCGGGTGGGGTCGGACACGGGGTGGTAATCCTGCGCCTGCCACTCGTGGATCATCTTCATCCAGTCGGGGTGCTTCTTTTCCTCAATGAGGGGGAGCATCCCGCTCAGGACATAGCAGACATCACCGGCAATGGCAAGATCCACATCCACGTTCTTGCCCAGCTCACTGGGGTCGATATCGATCTGGATGATGGTGGCGTTCTTGGCAAAGGTCTTGGGATTCAGGGCCACCCGGTCAGAAAAGCGGGTGCCCAGTGCGATCAGCACGTCACAGTCCGCAACCGCCCGGTTGGAGGTGTAGCAGCCGTGCATTCCGACCATGCCGATGTTCATCGGGTCACCGTAGGGCACAACGCCTGCAGCCATCAGAGTATAGGTGGCGGGGATCTCCGCCTTGTGGATCAGGTCACGCAGGGGCTGGCAGGAAGCCGCGCTCCGCACGCCGCCGCCAAAATAGACCAGCGGGCGCTTGGCCGCGTTGATGATATCGGCGGCCCACTTGACCTGCTGTTCGTCGTAGGTGGTCACGGTGCGGATCTGCTCCGGCTGCTTGGGGGTGAACTCGCAGACAGCAGCGGTGACATCCTTGGGGATATCCACCAGCACCGGGCCCTTGCGGCCGCTCTGCGCAATGCGGAACGCCGCACGCATGGTGTCGGCCAGCTCTTCTACCTTGCGCACCGTGAAGTTGTGCTTGGTGATGGGCATCGTGATGCCCTCGATGTACGCCTCCTGAAAGCTGTCCTTGCCCAGACCGGGGGTCGGCACATTGCCGGTAAAGGCGACCATGGGCACGGAGTCCATGTAGGCAGTGGCAATGCCGGTGACCAGATTGGTGGCACCCGGGCCGCTGGTGGCCAGCACCACGCCGGTGCGGCCCGTTGCGCGGGCATAGCCATCGGCCGCATGAGAAGCGCCCTGCTCGTGGGCGGTCAGTACATGGTGGATGCGGTCAGAATTCTTATACAGCTCGTCGTACAGGTTCAGCACAGCACCGCCGGGGTAGCCGAAGATGGTGTCCACGCCCTGTTCGCAGAGAACTTCAACAAAAATTTGCGAACCATTTAACTGCATGGTAAGTTGCTCCTGTTCCTTTTCCTCTTACACTCTCAACAAAATTTCCCTCAGACACGTTACTTTTCGCATCTTGCATTCCAATTTGAACGTTGGGTCAATTATACTATAAATCGGGCCTTTGTCAATCGACGATTTGTAAAGTGAATCAGCCGAAAGATGAAGATAATTGAACACACCCTTGCGGACAGCCTTCTCTGCGTGTATAATCTGGTAAAAACCTCTCCGTCAGCCTGCCCGGTTCCTCTGACCGGGGAAGCAGGTGAAATGTGCCGGAGAGGTCCTGTCAAGAGGAGAGTCTGATGATGCAACTTCGTGAATGGAACGCCCGGCTCCACGGGCTTGTTGTTTTCCGTGCCCTGCTGGGCGACCCCGTTGTGGCAAAGCTGGCAGCGCTGACCGACCGGCTGGAAGCTGCTGACGATACCATCGCCCCCCTGTGCGATGCTGTGGCCGCCTTTGAAGCCGCCCTGTTTGCCCACACCACCAATCTGGGCGATTATCTTTCCAACGCCGTGCTGGAGACCGAGACCTTCTGTGTGCGGCAGGCCGCCGCGGGCCAGCTCTCCCCTGTGATGGAGGCCGCCCTGAACAGTGAGCTGAACTTTTTGCAGAAGCTCTGCGGCCTGACGCTGGACGCGCTGCTGGAAGCCGCCGACCGGCAGAGCCGGGAACTGGCGTTCCTGCCCCGTTGGGAGGCAAGGCAGCTCGACCTGACCGCCGCCTATAACCAGCGGATGCGGGAAGCCGGGAAGAAGGGCTACGGCATGTTTGCCAAGCACCATGTGTTCACGGTGGAGAACGGCCAGCTGGTGCCCGTGAAGTACCCCGACCCCCAGAAGCTCAGCGAGCTGCCGGGCTACGAGAAGGAGCGGGAAAAGGTCATTACCAACACCCGCGCCCTGCTGGCCGGTTCCCCCGCCAACAATGTCCTGCTCTACGGCGATGCAGGCACCGGCAAATCCAGCACGGTCAAGGCCATTGCCAATGAGTATGCCGCCGACGGCCTGCGGCTGGTGGAGGTCAAGAAGAACCAGCTCTACCAGATCCCCGACCTGATGGATCAGCTGGCGGCCAACCCCCTCAAGTTCATCCTCTTCATCGATGACCTGAGCTTCTCCTCCAACGACGACAACTTTGCCGCCCTGAAAGCCATCCTTGAGGGCAGCGTAGGCGGCCGGGCCCGGAACATTGCGGTGTACGCCACCTCCAACCGCCGCCACCTCATCAAGGAGACCCTGACCGACCGCACCGGCGACGACATCCACGAAGCCGACACCCGGCAGGAGCTGATGAGCCTTTCCGCCCGGTTCGGCCTGACCGTTACCTTCCAGCGGCCCGAGAAAGCCCGCTTTGCCGCCATTCTGGAAGAGCTGGCAAAACAGCACCACATCCAGATGCCCATGGAAGAGCTGCTGGTCAAGGCCGAGGCCTTCGCCATCCGCGCCGGCGGCCGCAGCCCCCGCGTGGCCAAACAGTTCATCGAACAGTGCGAAAGCGGCGTGCAGAAATAATGTTTGCTTTTTCGTTTTTATGGATAAGAAAAAGCGCTGTGCAGTGAGATGACTGCACGGCGCTTTTTGCTGTTTTGAAAGAAAACTGCCGCCGCAGGCGGCAGATGAGGCGGTCAGAAAATCAAACGCGCTCGGCCACCAGCTGGAAGCCCTCTTTTGTGAGCTCCTGCCGGATCTGCTCGATCTGGGCATGGTCGCGGGTCTCCAGCGCCAGCTTGAGGAAGCAGCTGGAGATGGGCATATTGGGGTCAGAGCCGTCATGCAGGACAGAGACCACATTGCTGCCGCAGCGGGAAACGATGGCGGCCACCCGCTCCAGCTGGCCGGGCTTATCCTCCAGCGCAATGGTCAGGTTGGCCTTGCGGCCGCTCATCACCAGACCACGGGTGATGACGCGGTTGAGGATGTTCACATCGATGTTGCCGCCGGAGATCAGGCAGACCACCTTTTTGCCCTCGATGGGCAGCTTGTGGAACAGTGCCGCTGCCACAGGCACCGCACCGGCCCCCTCGGCCACCAGCTTCTGGTTCTCCATCAGGGAGAGGATGGCGGCGGCGGTCTCGTCCTCGCTGACGGTCACGATATCGTCCACATATTCCTCGCAGAGCTGATAGGTCAGCTCGCCGGGGGTCTTGACCTGAATGCCGTCCGCAAAGGTGGCCGCATTTTTCAGGGTCTGATACTTGTGTTCATGCAGGCTGCGGTACATGCTGGGGGCGCCCTCGGCCTGCACACCATAGACCTTGACCTCGGGGCGCAGGCTCTTGATGGCAAAGGCCACGCCGGAGATCAGGCCGCCGCCGCCCACGGGCACGATGACGGCATCCAGGTCGGGCAGCTGGTCAAGGATCTCCAGACCAATGGTGCCCTGACCTGCAATGACCTGTTCGTCATCGTAGGGGTGGATGAAGGTCATGCCGGTCTCGGCCTGCAGCTCCACGGCCTTGTCGTGGGCATCATCATAGGTGCCGGGCACCAGACAGACCTCCGCACCCAGGCTCTTGGTGTTTTCCACCTTCATAATGGGGGCACCGTCCGGCATACAGACGATGCTCCTGATGCCCCGGCGGGTGGCGGCCAGAGCCACGCCCTGTGCGTGGTTGCCGGCAGAGCAGGCGATCACGCCCTTTTCGCTCTCCTCCCTGGAGAGCTGGCTGATCTTATAATAGGCTCCCCGCACCTTGAAGCTGCCAGTCACCTGCAGGTTCTCGGTCTTGAGGTAGAGGCGGCAGTCCTTGGAGAGCTTGGGCGCTTCAATCAGGTCGGTCTTGCGGGCAACGTCCTTGAGCACAAAGGCGGCGTGGTAGATCTTATCCAGAGTCAGCATGACGATACTTCCTATCTTCTATCCTTGATTTTTGCATGTGAATATGCATCCCAGTATAAATTAGCAAAAGTATTTTGTCAAATGAACGTATTTCAACATTGTGTTTGCTGGGGTGACCGCCAATGGCTACGCCCGGGCAGATGGCCCTGCGGCCCGCTGCACGCTCCACCTATTCCCATGCCGTGGGAGCGGTTTTCCCTGACCCAAAACGCCCCTCTCCGGCATCTGTGAGATCGGAGAGGGGCGTTCTCGTTTTTAACCTTTCATCGGCACAAATCCGACCAGATCCTTCACGACCTCGCCGCCGATGATCAGCCCGGCCACCGAGGGCACAAAGGCGTTGGAGCCGGGGACCGAGCGCCGGATGGTGCACTTGCGCTGGGTGCCCGGGGGGCAGATGCAGTGGTTCTTACAGCTGATGGAATCATCCTCGATGGGGGTCATGGCAGGCTCTTTGGAGTAGACGACCTTCAGGTGCTTGATCCGCCGCTTGCGGCACTCGGTGCGCATCACCTTGGCCAGCGGGCAGACGGAGGTCTTGTAGATATCCGTCACCTCAAAGCGGGTGGGGTCCATCTTGTTGCCTGCGCCCATGGCACAGATGATGGGGGTACCTGCCTCCTTGGCCTTGACCACCAGCGCGATCTTGCCGGTGACGGTGTCAATGGCATCCACCACATAGTCGTACTGGGTGAAGTCGAACTGATCCTGCGTTTCCGGGGTGAAGAAGATCTTGTAGGTGGTGACCTTGATGTTGGGGTCGATCTCGTGGATACGCTGTTCGGCCACATCCACCTTGTACTGGCCCACGGTCTTGCGGGTGGCCACGATCTGGCGGTTCAGGTTAGTCAGGCAGACCTTGTCATCATCAATGAGGTCCAGCGCACCCACACCGCTGCGTGCCAGCGCTTCCACCGTGTAGCCGCCCACGCCACCAATGCCAAACACCGCCACACGGGAATTGTGCAGCTTTTCCATTGCTTCCTTGCCCAGCAGCAGCTGGGTGCGGGAATATTGATCCTGCATAGATACTTGCTCCTCCATTTTACACTGTGCCGTTCATTTTACCGGTTCGGCACAGCTGCTTTCGTTTTGCTTTATCACTTTCCTGCGAAGCGCCTGAGCGGTTTATTCGACCGCAACGATGGTGCCGCCCCCCAGCACAACATCCCCCTGATACAGCACCACGGCCTGACCGGGCGTGGGGGCACGCTGGGGCTGGTCAAATTCCAGCCGGAACTGCCCCTCTCCTGCCGGGTAGACGGTGGCAGCCTGCTCGGTCTGGTGGTAGCGGGTGCGGGCCGTGACCCGCAAGGGCGCGGTCAGCTCCGGGATGGCGATCCAGTTCACCTCGTCGGCATAGACGATGCGGTCAAACAGGTTCTCCTCCGGGCCCACCGTGACGGTGTTGGCCTGCATATCCTTGGCGCAGACATACACCGGCGCACCCATGGCAAGGCCCAGGCCCTTGCGCTGGCCGATGGTATACCGCACCGCACCGTTGTGGGTGCCCACCTTTTTGCCGTTCTCGTCCAGAAAATCACCTGCCGGATAATGCCTGCCGGTGAAATCCTCCATAAAACGGGCGTAATCGCCGTCCGGCACAAAGCAGATATCCTGGCTGTCGTGCTTGCGGGCGTTGATGAAATGCTGCTTTTCCGCGATCTCTCGCACTTCAGCCTTGTGCAGCCCCCCCAGCGGCAGGCGCACATGGGCCAGCTGCTCCTGGGTCAGGTTATAGAGCACATAGCTCTGATCCTTGCCCTCGTCCAGCCCCTTTTTCAGCAGCCAGCGGCCGGTGGCCTCGTCCTGCTCCACCCGGGCGTAATGGCCCGTGACCACATACTCCATGCCATGGCTCTCAGCCCAGCGGAGCAGGTGGTCGAACTTCATATACCGGTTGCAGTCGATGCAGGGGTTGGGCGTGCCGCCCATCTCGTACACTCGGATGAACTTTTCGATGATCTTCTCCCGGAAGTCGGTGGTGAAATCCAGCACCTCATAGGGGATATCCATCGCAAAGGCCACCTCGGCGGCATCCTCGATATCCTTTTCGGAGCAGCAGGTGTGGAAACCGGACTGCCCCAGCGTCTCGTTTCGGGTGAGCCGCATGGTGATGCCGGTGCAGTCGTACCCCGCCTGCTGCATCAGCCATGCCGCCACCGAGCTGTCCACACCGCCGCTCATGGCGATGAGTGCCCCGGGGCGCTTCGTGTTCTGTGCTTCTGTCATATCGTTCCTCATTCAATAACATACTAAAGCAGTAGTATAATACTACCGCAGCTTCTTTCTCTTGTCAAGACGCAGAAAATTGAGCCGCCGCTGCCAGCAGCGCGTCTTTTTCATTGGGTGTCTGCCCAGTGATGACGGCCTCCAGCAGGGCGTTCAGCACCTGCCGCAGACCGGGGCCGGGTCTGACCCCCGCCGCCATCAGATCACGGCCATTCACGGCCAGCTGGCTCACCCGGCAGCAGGCATTTTCTGCTGTCAGCCGCTCCGCCTCGGCCCGCAGGGCAGCAAAGGCCCTGGTCTGTTCCGGATGCCGGGCACTGCAAAGGGCGGTCAGGCGCTGGATCGTCGGCAGCTCATAGCGGCCCAAAAGACGTTTGGCCTGTACGGTCAGCGTGGTGTTGGGGGTGCCGGGAGTTTCTCCAAGGACCGTCCGCTGGGGTGGGACCCTGTTGCCGCAGGCAATAGGGCGGGCGATGGAATGGCCCGATTCGTGTCCGAGGAGAAAGCTCCCGGCACCCTCTCCCACCAACGCTGTCACCTCATCTGTGAGCGCGTTGGAGCATTTCAGCTTGCGCAGAGCTTTGCGGGCACCGGCTTCACCCAGCGGGCAGAGAAGGGCCGCCAGCCGGGCGGGCACGTTCTCCGCTGTTGGTTCGATCCGGTCGATGGTACGGCAGAGTTCTGCAAACCGTTCCGGCTGTTCTTCCGGTTCCAGCTCCGGCAGGACAACGGCCAGAACGGCGGGTTCCAGATAGCTTCCGGGCCGGGGGGCCGCCAGCAGCTTGAGCAGTTCTTCCTGGATGCGCTCCGCCGAAACGCAGTCCAGATGCGGCCCCAGTGCCCGGGCAGCAGCACCGGTGGCTGGGTCGATGGCAAAACCGAACCGGGCCGCGAACCGGTAGAGCCGCAGGATGCGCAGCGCGTCCTCCTCAAAGCGGCGTTCCGGCTCCCCCACCGCCCGCACGAGATGGGCGGCAAGGTCGTCCCGCCCGCCAAAGGGGTCGATGAGCCCTTCCTCGGCGCTGTATGCCATGGCGTTGATGGTGAAATCCCGCCGGGCAAGATCCTCCCGCACATCCGGCACAAAGCAGACGGCATCCGGGTGGCGGCCATCGGAATAGGCCCCCTCGGTGCGGAAGGTCGTTGTCTCATAGAGCCTGCCGCCCTGCTTCACCGTCACGGTGCCGTGCTGCAGGCCGGTGGGGATGCACTTTTCCTCCCCGAACAGCGCCATCACCTGCTCCGGACGGGCGCTGGTGCAGAGGTCCCAATCGTGGGGGTCCAGCCCCAGCAGGCTGTCCCGGACACAGCCGCCCACAGCGTAGGCCGCATGGCCCGCCCCATGGAGCGCATCCAGCAGCAGGGCTGCACCCGGGTCAAGTTTGATCGTTGTCATGTTGCTTCCTCGTCATATTGCAGGATAATCTGTTTGCCGTCAACGCCGCACTCCGCCGCCGGGAATACCGCCTGCGCATTGGGCAGGGCGGCTTCCGGTTCAAGGATCATGGGCGAATAATGCATCAGCCAGAACCTGCGCACGTCAGCCTTTTTTGCAATGGCCGCACCCTGCGCAAAAGTGCTGTGCCCCCACTGCTTTGCCTGCGCCTCCTGCTCGTTGTCGGGGTAGGTGGCATCGCAGAGGAAAAGGTCGGCGTTCTGCGCGGCCTGTTCCAGTGCCGGGCAGGGAGCGGTATCACCCGAGAACACGAACCGCAGACCCCGGCGTGCCGGGCCCAGCACATCCGCAGGGGCGACCACCACCCCGTTTTCCAGCGGGATGCTCTGGCCCCGCTGGAGCAGTTTCCATGCAGGCACCGGAACGTTCAGTGCCCGGGCCTTTGCAGGGTCAAAGCGGCCCGCCCGGGGCAAGTCGAGCCGGTAGCCCCGGCTGGGCACCCGGTGCCGGGTGCGGAAAGGCGTAAGCTGCGCCCCCGCAGGCCAGCCGGAGGAAAGGGTGGTCAGGTCGATGGGGTCTGTGTCCAGCTGCACAGCCCTGACCGGATACGGCAGCGGCCCGGTCAGGGTGCGCAGGGCGGGCCAGACCTCCCCCAGCCCATCGGGGCCGTAAAGGGTCAGCGGGCGCTCCCGGCCCTGACAGCCCAGTGTCTGCAGCAGGCCCGGCAGGCCGAAGATATGGTCACCGTGATAGTGGGTCAGGCAGATGGCATCCAGCTTCATCAGGTTGACCCCGGCGCGGCGGGCCGCTGCCTGCGTGCCCTCGCCGCAGTCAAACAGCAGGGCATGGCCCCCGCATTCGGCCAGCGCGGCGGTCAGGGCCCGGTCCGGCAGGGGCATGGTGGCCGCCGTGCCCAGCAGTGTAATGGTCAGCATAACAGTTCCTCCGTGATTTGTCGGTAACAGTGTACCACATTTTGCGCCCGCACACAATCGGCACAGCCCGGCATAGGATGGCGCAGAGCTCTGATACAAAGGGAGGTTTGACCATGCAGCGCAAAAAAGTCCCCGCCGGGCACCACCGCTTCGGGCTGGCCCGGCTTGTTTTGGTCCTGGCACTGCTGTTTCTCGTCGTGGCGCTCACCGCCGGGCTGGCGGGCTGCCTGTTCCAGCCCGTACTGGCCGCCCGGGGCACGCTGCTGTTTCTGCCGGGGTAATAGAAAGAAAAAGCGGAATCGTTCCATCCTTGCCTGAGAGAACGATTCCGCTTTGTGCTATTTTATTCTGCCGTTTTCAGCTGCTGTGCTTTTTTCCATGCGCGAATGGCTTCTCCATAGGAGATTTGCTCATCCGGCTTGAACTGCCCTGTGTGCTCTGCATCAGGCAACTCCATCAACTCGTTTTCCACGGCCCACTGTGCGGCCTGCTGTGCCGCTTCCTCATTCAGGCCGATGTCCTCATACATTGCATTTCCATCCGGTACAGGCTCTCCTGCATTCCTCCAGAGCAGTTCCGCCAGCTGGATCCTGTTTTGGGGAATTGCCGCCCCACTGGGCAGCAGATATCTCAGATAGAGCTCTGTTCCCAGCTGATGCGCCTGATAGGCCAGTACAACAGCCGAAATTCCCACTGCGCCGATCATTGCAGCACTGCCCAGCAGTTCGGTTTCTCTGGCATTTTCTGCGCTTTCGTACATTGCCTCTATGGTCACATCTGCCGCCGGCATGGAAAATTTCATGGTCTGGCTGGTGTGTGCTACATCAGGGTCTCCCATCAGTGTCGGATCGCTGATGTTCCACTGTGCAAAGACCATTCCTTCCGGTGCCGCATTTGCCGCAACCGTAACCATTGCGCCCGCAGGGATCCTTCCGATCTGGGTCGTACCCTGTTGTTCCAGCACCACCTTCTCCGTGATATCCACAGTCGCTCCATTTTCCTCAACCGTCACACGCACAAGAGTACCGTCTTTTTCCGTCAGAGTATACTCTTTGGCCGTATCAGTATCAGGGTCAGGGGTAGGGTTAGGGTTAGGGTTAGGGTTAGGCTTAGGCTCAGGGTCAGGCTTAGGCTCAGGCTCAGGCTTAGGCTCAGGCTCAGGCTTAGGCTCAGGCTCAGGCTTAGGCTTCACGCTCCAATGTGCGTAAACCGTTACATCTTTCGTAATTTCCTGGTTGAAGTCAAACGGTTCGCCGCCATTTTCTTGCGTATACCAACCATCAAACTGGTAACCGTCCGCTTTTGGATCAGCGGGCGGGGTGACCTTTTCTCCATGCTGCACCACCACCTTGGTGCTTTCCGCTGCCTGATTGCCGCAGTCAAAGTACACAGTATGGTCAGGCTTCACCTCGCTCCAATGTGCGTAAACCGTCACATCTTCCTTAATTGGCTGGGTGAAATCAAACTTTTCGTCGCCATTTTTCTGTGTATACCAACCCTCAAACTGGTAACCTTTCGCTGTTGGATCATCGGGCGGGGTGACAATTCCTTCATACTCCACCACTTTGCTGGTTCCCTCTGCCTTACCGCCGTAGTCAAAGCTCACAGTATGGGCGCAATCAAAGTTCTTCGGTTTATACAACAGGGGATTTATATTTTCAAAATCATATTTCTTTGCAAGTCCATCCCATTGTTCCTGGGTTCCCGTATAATGCAGTTCCACTAATTGTTTTCCTTCACCACCAGGTCCAAAGCTAAACGCATGAGCTCCTATCGTCTGTACACTACTCGGAATCGTCACACTTTTCAAATTTTTGCAAAGCGCAAACGCATTCTCACCAATCGAAACAACTGAATTTCCAAGTTTCACCGTTTCCCATTTGGCGCAACCAAGAAACGCAGCTGTTCCAATTGATATAATTGAAGCCGGTAGCTCTACCTCACCCAATTCAGTGCATTCTAAAAATGCACCATCTCCAATCGACTCAATGGGTGCTTCAAATTGAACGCTTTTCAGCGCTGTGCAGTAGGCAAATGCATGACTTCTAATCGACTTAATGGATGCTTCAAATCGAACGCTTTTCAGCGCTGTGCAGCCTATAAATGCACTATCTCCAATCGAAACCACCGAATAAACCTTCCCGTTTAAAGTCGCGGTCGAAGGGATTTCTACATCCGCTACCGAAACTTCGGGCAAAAACCCCGTCAGTTCCGCGGTGTCATCACCGAGCAACCTGTAGGCATAAATATTCTCACCGCCATTATCCGACACTTTTACCGGAAAAGTTTTTTCTGCTGTGTCCTCTGGCTCTGCCGCAAATGCAGACAGGGGCATCAGCCCTAAAACCATTCCCAGAACCAGCAAAACGCTGGTAAGCCTTTTCAATTGTTTCATCCCAAAAAACCTTTCTCTGCATTTTCAACAAAAATCGCACAAAAAATGGATATATATATATATATCAGATGGATATGTCAATATTCAGTCTCATCTTTAGTATATCAGCACAGTATTTTGTCTAATATTTTTCATTTTTTGTGCTGTTTTCATAAATCAAAAACATGGTTCTTCAAAAACAGTGAAAATTGAAATTTTCCTCTTGACTTCAGGACAGTGACGCGATAAAACCCCGCCAAACCAGCGAGAGGGCATCCTGCCCGCCCCGAGAGCAGCCACGCCATCCTCTGCAAACAGAAAACCGCCAGCGTATCTCTACGCTGACGGTCTTTTTATGGGCGCGGGTGGATCACGCAAGCCGCGCTGCTAAAAACAGCCCACCGGGCTGTTTTTGCGCTGTCTTCTGCGACAGCGCCGCAGCTGTTCGAATCCACCCT
>ERZ791623.1180-NODE-1180-length-11383-cov-4.340837_pt1 | contig 11383 bp, 13 predicted proteins | sample MGYA00510268_ERZ791623 | MGnify/ENA primary metagenome ERZ791623 (study PRJEB30046, sample SAMN00715216) | human gut metagenome | study: EMG produced TPA metagenomics assembly of the A metagenome-wide association study of gut microbiota in type 2...
AGGAAGATTTGTTGCTCCTAAGGAATGGCTTGATGAGCTCTTTGCTAACGGACAGGTTGCTACACAGTACTGTGATCTTGACGGTAATGTATCTATGGATGAAGAGTGGAATATCAATGGTTCATACATGGCTATTGAAGGTATCACAAGCCCAGACGGAAGATGCTTCGGTAAGATGGCACATTCTGAGAGACGCGGTGACAGTGTTGCTATTAATATATATGGTGAGCAGGATATTAAGATATTCGAATCTGGTGTTAAGTATTTCAAGTAATACATAGAATATGTCAGCAGTGTGCCATTAGAATTGGAGGGGATATTATGGCAAGAGATAAAGTCAGCACAGATATATTATGGAAGGACAGGAAGAGAATTCTCTTCCTCGGACTTCCATGGTCATTTACAAGATACAGTGTATCTAAGGACAGATTCTTTATAAGCAAAGGATTTTTCAGTGTTAAAGATGATGAGGTAAGACTGTATCGGATTATGGATATTTCATTGGAGCGCTCATTCATGCAGAGACTTGTCGGAGTAGGAACTATTAAAGTATGCTCTGGAGACAAGACAATGGGTGACTTTGAGATTAAGAATATCAAGAGGCCTAAGGCTACTAAGGAGCTGTTATCAGATCTTGTGGAGAAGCAGAGAGATATCAAGAGAGTTGTCAACAGAGAGAATATGATTGACGGTCATGACCACTCAGATGGTCATACGGATATTGATGACTTTGACAATAATGATGACGATGCACCATTTGACAGATAATTTGTAAAAATGTATTGACAGCTATATAGAAAGATGATATTTTAATAGTTAGTTAAAACTAACTGATGTAACGGGTATCCAGTTAGGATATCCGTTATTTTATAAATACGGGTTAGACAAAGCTAACAAAAGTAAGGTAAATGAAAGGACGAGAATATGAGCGTAGTTATTATTGGTGGAAATGAATGTATGGAACGCCAGTATCAGCAGATATGTAAGAAACACGGCTGCAAGGCGAAGGTATTTGTTAAGGAAAAAAGTGGATTTTCCAAGCAGATTGGAACACCGGATCTTATGATACTGTTTACTAATACGGTTTCTCATAAGATGGTTTTATCAGCTGTTACAGAGGCTAAGAAGAATGATGTTGATATTGTGAGAACACATTCGAGCAGTGCGGCATCGCTTACAAGTGTTTTAGAAACATATTTAAGCGAAAGCAGGGCATGCTGATAAAGAAGAGAATAAAGTGCAATATGGAAGGAAAAGAAAAATGGTCTGTACAGATGTATTGGGAAGAATTGAGCGGGAAGTAATAAAAGAGTGTTCACCGACGCTTGCCGGATTAAAGACTGGCAGTCTTTTTAATTACAGATATGATAATATATCTGATTTTAAGAAAGAGCTGGCAAGTGTAAACAGAGAACTTAATGCCAAAGGTGTGTATGTAACATTTTTAAAGAGAAATGAAAAGAGTGCACTTTTATATGTGTTCAGACCTGACAGATTAGAGAAGGATTTGTCACAGCCAGCAGTACAAAATGTACTGAAAACATTTGGATATACAGATTATAAAGTGGGAGCAAGCATCAAGCATCTTAAACAGAGAGTGGAGGAGAACACATGTTTTCCACATGAAATAGGGCTGTTCTTAAGTTACCCGGTGGAAGATGTAATCCAGTTTATAAGACAAAAGGGCTGCAATTACAAATGTTGTGGGGTATGGAAGGTGTATTGTGATGAGGCATTCAGCCAGAAGATGTTTGCACGTTACAGAAAATGCACAGAAGTATATTTAAGAGTCTTTGACCGAGGCAGAAGCATATCTGCATTAACGGTTTAAGCATATAAAAAGTAAAAAGGAGAGATTGGATAATGAGTAAAGTAGCAGTAGTTTATTGGAGTGGAACAGGTAATACAGAGACAATGGCTAACGCAGTTGCAGAAGGTGCTAAAGGAGCTGGAGCAGAGGTTGATGTACTTGTGGCAAATGATTTTAATTCAGGAAAGGTTGCTGAATATGATGGAATCGCATTCGGATGCCCGGCAATGGGAGCAGAGAATCTCGAGGAATCAGAGTTTGAACCAATGTTCACAGAGGTAGAAGGAAGCCTTAGCGGTAAGAAAATTGCACTTTTCGGTTCATATGGATGGGGAAGCGGCGAATGGATGGCTGACTGGGAAGAAAGAAGCAAGGCTGCAGGGGCTGTTCTTGCAACAGACAGCGTAATCTGTCAGGAAGCACCAGATGATGATGCTGTTGAAAACTGCAAAAAACTTGGGGCAGCGTTAGCATAATTATTTATTGCCTGTAATATATTGAAAAGATTGCACATTTTGCCCCTGGTTGGTTATATCAATCAGGGGTTAATCTGTTCTAAAAAATATTATAAAAATATAACAAAAGTTGTTGACATCTAATGACCATTAGAATATACTAACCAAGGTGGTAATGAAAAACATTATCAATATGCTAAAAAGAGGAGATGAGCTTATGCCATTAACTATGATTGATGAAGGAATTCCATACACAATCCAGCGGATTGGTGGAAAGGAAGAAATAAGACGTTTTCTTGAGAATCTTGGATTCGTTCCGGGAGCAGTGGTAACAGTTGTTTCTAAAGCTGGCGGTAATGTCATTGTTAACATTAAGGAATCAAGAGTTGCCATAGGAAAAGATATGGCTAATAAAATTATGGTATAAAGGACTGAATATGCCAGTTCTTATATAAAACTAAAATAAGAAGGAGATAAACTATGACTTTAAGAGATGTATCTGTAGGCCAGACCGTTAAAGTTACCAGGTTAAATGGTGATGGTCCGGTTAAGAGAAGAATTATGGATATGGGAATTACTAAGGGAGTTGAAGTCTATGTAAGAAAGGTAGCACCTTTGGGAGATCCTGTAGAGGTTACAGTAAGAGGCTATGAATTATCGCTTCGTAAAGCCGATGCCGAGATGATAGAGGTAGGCTGATTTTTTTTACATGTGGGTTAGCATAATCTAATTATTGTAAGAATTGTCGAATGTTTGTTAGTAAATACATAAACATTTATATAAAAGAAATGAGGTAGTCAAATGTCAATTAAAATTGCATTAGCAGGTAATCCAAACTGCGGTAAAACAACATTGTTTAATGCTTTGACCGGTTCTAATCAGTTCGTTGGTAACTGGCCGGGTGTTACAGTTGAGAAAAAGGAAGGTAAATTAAAGGGACACAAAGACGTCACTATCATGGATTTACCTGGTATTTATTCACTTTCTCCTTATACCCTTGAGGAGGTAGTAGCAAGAAATTATCTTATTAACGAAAGACCTGATGCAATCATCAATATTGTTGATGGTACTAATATTGAAAGAAACCTTTATCTTTCAACACAGATTATGGAACTGGGTATTCCGGTTATCATGGCTGTTAACATGGTCGATATCATGGAAAAGAACGGAGATAAGGTTGACCTTGCCAAGTTAGGAAAGAACCTTGGATGTGAAGCTGTTGAGATATCAGCTCTTAAGGGAACTGGCATTAAGGAAGCAGCAGAGAAGGCTGTTAAGCTTGCAGAGAGCAAGAAGCTCAATACAATTGCTCACAAGTTTGATGATAAGGTTGAGGCAGCTATATCTGCAGTAGAAGATAAGCTTGGTCTTGATATTGTTGAAGAACAGAAGAGATTCTTTGCTATCAAGCTTCTTGAGAAGGATGATAAGATTAAAGTTCTTATGAAGAATGTTCCAGATGTTTCAGCTGAGATTGAGACTCTTGAGAAAGAATTTGATGATGATACAGAAAGTATTATCACTAATGAAAGATATACATATATATCTTCAATTATCAGTGGATGTTTTGCAAAGAAGTCTGAGAAGAAGCTTTCTACATCAGATAAGATTGATAGAATAGTTACTAACAGATTCTTAGCACTTCCAATATTTGCAGTTGTAATGTTCATCGTATACTATGTATCAGTTACAACAGTTGGTACATGGGCAACAGACTGGGCTAACGATGGTGTGTTCGGTGATGGCTGGCATCTCTTCGGAATTGGCACTTCAGCTTACGAAGAAGTAGCTGATGAGTATGGTGATTCAGATGCAATCATCGGGGCATATATCGACAGCCTTGGTGATAGAGGTGAAGAGTATGCAGATGCTATTGATACAGAAGCTGATGATTATGATTCAGATGCAGCAGTAGCAGCATTAAAGAAACTTGAAAACACAGTTCCAGCTAATCTTACATTAGATTATGATGTAGAAGATGAGGAAAATCTTAGTGTAACAACAGAGACAACAGATGCAGCCGGTGTTAAGGAAGCTATAAAACAGTGTATAGACAATGATGGTGCAGCTCCAGATCCTGCTAATTATGGTGTATGGGTTCCTGGTATCCCAGTGCTTCTTGAGTCAGGACTTGATGCAATCGGTTGTGTAGACTGGTTAAAGGGTCTTATCCTTGATGGTATTGTAGCCGGTGTTGGTGCAGTACTTGGCTTCGTTCCACAGATGCTTGTATTATTCATATTCCTTGCATTCCTTGAGTCTTGCGGTTATATGGCACGTATAGCATTCATTATGGATAGAATTTTCCGTAAGTTCGGTCTTTCAGGTAAGTCATTCATTCCAATGCTTATCGGTTCAGGTTGTGGTGTTCCTGGTATCATGGCTTCACGTACAATTGAGAACGACAGAGACCGTAAGATGACAATTATGACAACAACATTTATTCCTTGCGGAGCTAAGCTTCCATTCATAGCAATGGTTGCCGGAGCTATCTTTGATGGTGCTCCATGGGTTGCTCCATCAGCATACTTCCTTGGAATATTCTCAATTATCTGTTCAGGTATCATCTTAAAGAAGACAAAGTTATTCGTTGGAGATCCGGCACCATTCGTTATGGAGCTTCCAGCATACCATCTTCCAACAGTTGGTACAGTATTAAGAAGCATGTGGGAGCGTGGATGGTCATTCATCAAGAAGGCCGGAACAATTATCACACTTTCAACAATCATTATCTGGTTCACAACATACTTCGGATTTGTTGATGGAACATTTACAATGCTTGCAGATGATCAGATTGACTTCTCTATTCTTGGCAGAATTGGTAAGGCAATCGCATGGATATTTGCTCCTTTAGGATTTGGTAACTGGCAGGCAACTGTTGCTTCTATTACTGGTCTTGTTGCTAAGGAGAATATCGTTGGTACAATGGGTATCCTTTACTCAGCAGGTGAGGGAACAGTATATGCTAACATGGCAGCTACATTTACAGTAGTAAGCGGATATGCATTCCTTGCATTTAATCTTCTCTGTGCTCCTTGCTTCGCAGCAATGGGTGCTATTAAGAGAGAGATGAACAACACTAAGTGGTTCTGGATTGCAATCGGATACCAGTGTGGATATGCTTACCTTGTAGGTCTTGTAATTAACCAGATTGCTGGTCTTATTACTGGCGACACAGCATTTAATGTATTCACAGTAATCGCAATTCTTATAATTGTTGGCTTCATTTATCTGTTATTCAGACCATATAAGGAAAGTAAGACGTTAAAGGTTGATTCTAAGAAGCTTTTAAATGCAACAAAGTAATTAAATGATATATTATCGGAGGTGTAATTATGCTGGGAACAATTATAGTAGGAGTTATATTGGTGATTATAGTTGCGCTTATTGTACGCAGTATGGTACACGACAAGAAAAACGGTAAATCGTTCACATGTGGTGGCGACTGCGGTAAATGCAAAGGCCACTGCCATTAAAAGGAGGTAACGGGTGGTCAGAAATCCTGATAAAGACAAAGACATTATTATTTCTCGTCTCAAGCAGCAGGGTTGCAGGATAACTAAACAGAGGCTTATGCTTCTTGATGTAATTCTTGAAGAGGACTGCTCAAGCTGTAAAGAGATTTATTACAAGGCAGTAAAAAAGGATCCTAAGATTGGGGCTGCAACTGTATATAGAATGGTTAATACACTGGAAGAAATAGGTGCAATTAACCGTAAGAATATGTACAGAATAACTTGTGATGAGAATGATAATGGCGGTTATACTGTAAGATTAAACGATGATTCGTCAATTAATTTATCAGAAAGCAAATGGAGTAAAATTATTGAGTCAGGGCTAGAAGCCTGCGGATACATTAAGAATCAGAAGATAACAAGTGTAGTTGACAGGAAAAAGGCAGTTTCAGTTAAATAATATTTGCTAACAATGGAGAGATGAAACTGTTTCATCTCTCCATTTTGCTATATTGAGAAGATTTCTCAATAAGTGGATTTATGTAGAAATGTTACATGATGTGTAATATAATAACCGACAAACTTAAGAAACATTTATTGTCCAATATGGACAGAGAGGAGCACAGTATGAAAATTGATAATTTAAAGAAACCAGGACTTTTTGCAGCAGGTGTATTATTTGGAACAGCAGGAATCAAGATTCTCACAAGCAAGGACGCCAAGAAACTTTATACTAACTGCACAGCAGCAGTTTTAAGAGCTAAATCATGTATAATGAAGACAGCTACAACTGTTCAGGAAAACTGTGAAGATATATATGCTGATGCTAAGACAATCAATGAGACAAAGTATAACACAGAAGAAGTTGTACTTGATTCAGTAGATGAAAATGAGGAAGCGTAACAGAGTATGAAATTCACAATAAAGCATGATGTGCCCGGAAGAATCCGTGTTCACATGGATGCTTCCGGCATGACTTTTATACAGGCAGATACCTTGCAGTATTATCTTAAGAATCTGCATGGCGTTACGAATGCAAAGGTGTATGAGAGAACTGCTGATGCAGTTGTTGAGTACAGATGTTCAAGAAAGACCGTGATTGAAGCTATTGCTAAGTTCAGATACAGCAATGTAGAGGTTCCTGAAGATGTTCTTGCAACATCAGGAAGGGCAATTAATTCACACTATACTGAAAAGCTGGCAGATCAGGTGTTGTGGAGAATGACTAAGAAATTGTTTATTCCGGCACCGGTATGTGCGGTATTAACAACGGTATCTTCAATGAAGTACATTTATAAAGGAATCAGGACACTGCTTGACAGAAAGCTTGAAGTGCCAGTTCTTGATGCAACTGCAATAGGAGTTTCTATCTTAAGAAGAGACTTTAATACAGCTGGTTCAGTAATGTTTCTTCTTGGTATAGGCGAGATAATAGAGGACTGGACACACAAGAAGTCGGTTGACGACCTGGCAAGAACGATGTCACTTAACGTTAATAAGGTATGGTTAAAGACAGATGATGCAGAAGTACAGGTATCTGTGAAAGATGTTAAGGACGGAGATAATGTAATAATCCGGATGGGTAATGTAATCCCATTTGATGGAACTGTTATCAGTGGTGAGGCTATGGTTAATCAGGCTTCACTTACAGGAGAATCTGAGCCTGTAAGAAGAGGTGAGGGAACTTCTGTATTTGCAGGAACTGTAGTAGAAGAGGGCGAGATAGTATTCAGGGTTAAGCGTGCCGGAGGCTCAAGCAAATATGACAAGATTGTCAGGATGATTGAAGAATCTGAGAAGTTAAAATCAGGTCTTGAGTCAAAAGCAGAGCATCTTGCAGATAAGCTTGTACCTTATTCACTTGGTGGAACTGCACTTACATATCTGTTAACACGCAATACTACTAAGGCATTGTCAATACTTATGGTTGATTTCTCATGTGCATTGAAGCTTGCTATGCCTATTACGGTACTTGCAGCAATAAGACAGGCAAGTCAGGCGAGTGCAACAGTCAAGGGCGGTAAGTTCTTAGAGGCAATTGCTGAAGCGGATACTATCGTATTTGATAAGACAGGTACACTTACAAAGGCTAAGCCAACAGTAAGCAGGGTATATTCATTTAACGGAATGCCGGAAGATGAGCTGTTAAGAATAGCTGCGTGTCTTGAGGAACATTTTCCACATTCAATGGCTAAGGCTGTTGTTAATGAGGCTGGCAGAAGAAACCTTATGCATGAGGAGATGCATTCTAAGGTTGAATATATTGTTGCACATGGAATATCAACATTTATCAATACAAGTAAGGTTATCATAGGAAGCCATCACTTTGTATTTGAGGATGAAGCATGTGTAATTCCAGCAGGAAAGCAGGAGTTATTTGACAGTCTTCCAGATGACTGCTCACATCTTTATATGGCAATTAACGGTCAGCTTGCAGCAGTTATATGCATAATTGATCCATTAAGAGAAGAAGCACCAAAGGTTATTGAAGGGCTTAAGAAGGCTGGAATATCAAAGGTTGTCATGATGACAGGAGACAGTGAAAGAACAGCCGCCTCTATTGCCAGAAAGGTTGGAGTTACTGAATATTATTCAGAAGTTCTTCCAGAAGACAAGGCTAAGTTCGTAGAGAAAGAGCGGGCAGCCGGACGAAAGGTAATTATGATTGGTGATGGAATTAATGACTCACCAGCGCTTTCAGCAGCAGATGTAGGTATTGCCATAAGTGATGGTGCTGAGATTGCAAGAGAGATTGCAGATATCACTGTCGGCGCAGATGATCTTAACCAGATACTTATGCTGAAGAAATTAAGTGACAGTCTGATTAAGAAGATTAACAGAAATTACCGTGTGATTGTCGGATTCAATTCCGCACTTATTGCACTTGGTGTAACGGGCGTCATACAGCCTACAACTTCAGCACTTCTTCATAATACATCAACACTTGTTATAAGTCTTGAGAGTATGAAGAATCTGCCGGTTTAAGACTATGAAACGGACTCATCTTCGGGTGGGTTCGTTTTTTGTTTGAAGGCAAAAAGTTCTGATTGGATAAATATATACTATACCCATAAGGCACAATATAAATTAATAATCGCAGGATATTATTTTATTACAAGAAAATGAAATTATGTAACAAAAGAAAATTGACTAAGCCGTACGGCTTATATTATAATACTTTTATCAAAACAAAGCCGCTCGGCTTTATTTGTGAGAAAATATGTATAATAAAGCCGTACGGCTTGTTTTTTGCGTTGAGGTGAATATTATGAAAATAACTGATTCTGAGGGGCTTGGAAATATAATCAGGAACAGGAGAAAAGAATTAAAGTATACGCAGGCATTTTTGTCAGAATATACTGGTCTTAGTGTAAGTTTTATATCAGATGTAGAAAGAGGTAAAACAACTGTTGAGATTGGCAAAGTAATGCAGTTAATTTCAATTCTGGGACTTGATATTAATATTAATGTAAGGGGGAGATAATGAGAAATTTAGAGGTATATATTGAATGTAATGGAAATATGATTAATGTTGGCAGTATTACAGGGCATAATTCTGACGATGCTGTATTCTAGGACACCAGATAGTTTTATTATTAATCTTAATGATAAAGAAAATGATTTTTTATTTGCAACTGAAAGATATGACAGAAAGATTTTAGATACATCCAAAGAATTAATGGGGAAGAAAGTTCCATTAAGACTTCATCAGGAGGATTTTGCACAGGCACTTGGAATTACAGCGTCACAAAAATACGAGAAAAACGGGAAAGATTATTTAGCAGATGCATTTGAACTAATAAAAAATTATTCAAGCAATCCAATTGAAGATCAGATAAGGCTATGGGATTTATGTATATTTAATTATCTTATAGGTAATACAGATAATCATGTTAAAAATATTGCTCTTTTATATAGTGAGGATTTAAAAGGAATAAGATTAGCTCCGGCATATGATTTATTAAGTACTGTTATATATGACAGCAGCACAGAGAAAATGTCGCTTAACATAGATGGCGAATATGATATAAGGAATATAAATCAGAAGTCGTTTGAGAATGAGGCAAAGAAACTTGGTCTTGGAAAAGGAATAGCAACGCAGCATTTTTTAAGTATGGTTGAAAAATTTGAGATGGCACTTGAACAATCAACATATGAACTTGAGGAGCAGGGATATGGAGTTGCAGTCGATATACAGAAACAAATATTAAAAAAAGCAGGAATTCACAACTTTAAATTGACTAATCCGTAATTTAATTATATCATAAGTAACTAGGGACACTTTGTTTCACTAAAGTATAATGGGAGGAAGTTATATGTATTCATTTGATGAAGTATTAAACTATGATCCAGACCTTGCTAAGGCTATGGATGATGAACTTGGAAGACAGAGAAGCCACATCGAGCTTATCGCTTCTGAGAACCTTGTAAGTAAGGCAGTTATGGCTGCTATGGGAAGCCCTCTTACTAATAAGTATGCAGAAGGATATCCTGGAAAGAGATATTACGGCGGCTGTGAGTATGTCGATGTTGTTGAGACACTTGCAATTGAAAGAGCCAAGAAGCTTTTTGGCTGTGAATATGCAAATGTACAGCCACATTCAGGAGCACAGGCTAACTTAGCTGTATTCTTCGCACTTGTTAATCCTGGAGATACAGTTATGGGTATGAGCCTTGACTGTGGTGGACATTTATCACACGGTTCACCAGTTAATATTTCTGGAAAATACTTTAACATCGTTCCTTATGGTGTTACAGCAGACGGATTTATTGATTATGATGAAGTATTAAGAATTGCCAAGGAATGCAAGCCTAAGATGATTATTGCAGGAGCTTCTGCTTATGCAAGAACAATCGACTTCAAGAAGTTCAGAGAAATCTGTGATGAAGTTGGCGCATTACTTATGGTAGATATGGCACATATTGCAGGTCTTGTAGCCGGTGGTGCACACCCAAGCCCAATTCCATATGCAGATGTTACAACAACAACAACACATAAGACACTTCGTGGACCAAGAGGTGGAATGATCATGTGCAGCGAAGAGATGAATAAGAAATTCAATTTCAACAAAGCTGTATTCCCGGGAATTCAGGGAGGTCCGCTGATGCATGTGATCGCCGGTAAGGCAGTTTGCTTCAAGGAAGCACTTGAGCCTGAGTATAAAACATATATGGAGCAGGTTGTTAAAAATGCGAAAGCCCTCTGCAACGGTTTGAAAGCACGCGGAGTGAAGATCGTTTCCGGAGATACAGATAACCATCTGATGCTGGTAGATCTGCGCAATACGGAAATTACCGGAAAAGAATTGCAGAACCGCTGCGACAGCGTCAATATTACACTCAATAAAAATACGGTTCCAAACGAACCGAGAAGCCCATTCGTTACTTCCGGCGTTCGAATCGGCACACCTGCCGTTACCACAAGAGGAATGGTAGAAGAGGATATGAAGGTCATTGCTTCTCTGATCGCCAAAACAGCATTTGATTATGAAGCAAGCGCAGATGACGTACGGGCAGCAGTTGGTGCACTTTGCAGCAAGTATCCCCTGTACGAATAAATCAAAAATCGGAGGCAGCAGCATGGCGAAAATAATTGACGGAAAACAAATTTCCCAAACCATCAAAGATGAATTAAAGGCAGAATGCGCCGCTATGCTGGAAGA
>ERZ791623.1183-NODE-1183-length-11359-cov-3.782024_pt1 | contig 11359 bp, 10 predicted proteins | sample MGYA00510268_ERZ791623 | MGnify/ENA primary metagenome ERZ791623 (study PRJEB30046, sample SAMN00715216) | human gut metagenome | study: EMG produced TPA metagenomics assembly of the A metagenome-wide association study of gut microbiota in type 2...
CCGCCCCATCGGCAGCTTCCTGTTCCTCGGCCCCACGGGCGTCGGCAAGACCGAGCTGGCCAAGGCGCTGGCGCAGGCCCTGTTTGACGACGAGAAGAACATGGTCCGTATCGACATGACCGAGTATATGGAGAAATTCAGCGTTTCGCGTCTGATCGGTGCGCCTCCGGGATACGTCGGCTATGAGGAGGGCGGCCAGCTGACCGAGGCCGTGCGCCGCCACCCCTACAGCGTTGTGCTGTTCGATGAGGTCGAAAAGGCCCACCCGGACGTGTTCAACATCCTGCTGCAGGTGCTGGATGATGGCCGCATTACCGACAGCCAGGGCCGCACGGTGGACTTCAAGAACACCGTCATCATCCTGACGTCGAACCTGGGCTCCGACCTGATTCTGGAGGATCTGGAAAAGAGCCGTGCCAACGGCAGCAACGAGCTGTCCGACGAGGCCAGAAACGCCATTGACCAGCTGCTCAAGCGCCAGTTCCGCCCCGAGTTCCTGAACCGTCTGGACGACATTGTCTACTACAAGAGCCTGACCAAGACCGAAATCGGCTCCATCGTTGACCTGATGCTGGCCGACCTGCGCAAGCGTCTGGAGGACAAACAGCTGAAACTGGTTGTCACCGACGCGGCCAAGAACGCCATCATCGACGGCGGCTATGACCCGATCTACGGCGCCCGCCCCTTGAAGCGGTACATCCAGTCCCATGTGGAAACGATGATCGCGAAGGAGATCATCGGCGGCGCCCACACGGCAGGGGACACCCTGACCGTGGATGCGGATGGGAACGGACAGCTGGTGCTGCGCTGAACCCTACAATCATAAATGACGCTCCGGGCGGTATGGAGAATGTTCCATACCGCCCGGAGCGTTTTTGCTTGTCTTGCAGCGTTGCAGGAACCGCACATCTGCGACCCGTTAGCTTCCGGCAGCCCAGGCGCTTCCGGGGCGATGACGAGCATCGACCCCCACGCCGTAGGGGCGGATTCCATATCCGCCCGCTCATCCGGGCGTTTGCGGGTAAGCCGCGGGCCGAGCATGCCCGGCCCCTACAGGTACACCAAATTACAGCACACCCAGCCCCGTCAGCAGCGTCTTGACACCGATCAGGATCAGCACAATGCCGCCGATGCGCTCGGCGGGGGCGCGGTACTTGTCGCCGAACATGGCACCAACCTTGACGCCGATGGCGGACAGCAGGCAGGTGATAACGCCGATCAGCCCGGCAGCGGGCAGAATGTCCACCTGCATGGCTGCAAAGCTGACGCCGACGGCGAACGCATCAATGCTGGTGGCGATGGCCAGCGGCAGCATGGCTTTGGCGGAGTAGTCGTCGTCCAGCTGCTCGTCGCCGCCAAAACTCTCCTTGATCATGTTCGCACCGATGAGTGCCAGCAGCACAAACGCGATCCACGGGCCGAACTTCGTCAGCAGCGCGGCAAACCGGTCACCGAGAAAATAGCCCAGTGCAGGCATCAAAAACTGAAACCCGCCGAACCAGACGCCGCAGATCATAGCGTGCTGCAGACTTACCTTGCGGACGGACAGCCCCTTGCAGATCGAGACGGCGAATGCGTCCATCGAGAGGCTGACGGCAATCAGGATCAGGTCGAATAAAGTCATGATTTTTCCTCCGTTTTGGCAGGGTGCAGACAATAAAAAAGACCTATCCACCCGTGAAAACGGGCAGATAAGTCTCGTCGTTTAAAGTAAAGCCAGAGCAACCGCTCATTGTGTTGGCAGAACTGCGCGGCGGCTGCTCCACCGCTGCGCTGACTACTCCCTTATTGCTTCGGATAGTGTAGCATAGGTGAGAATGCTTGTCAATACGTTAGAAATGGCTAATCTCAAACAAAAGGCTTCCCCCGCGGGGAAAGCTGTCAGTGGCTCCGACCACTGACTGATGAGGGCAAAGCTTGTGGCAATGACCCATTTTTGAGTAGTCAGATACGCCTTGCCCTCATCCGGCCCTGCGGGGCCACCTTCCCCCTCGGGGGAAGGCTTTTGAGAGTTTCACTTTTTCTTTTTATGCTTCGGCCAGGGCCACCATTTACCCTCTTTTTCGTGCATCCAATGGGCGAGCGGATAGAAGATCATGGCCAGACCGCCCAGCAGGATCAGGATGTACAGCCAGCCCGCAAAGTCAAAAATCACATCCAGTGCGGCCAGCGCAGCCAGAAAGAACCCGGCGTACATCATGAACTGGCCGTTGTGCACCACATAGCCGTTCCAGTTTTCAGGTTTGATCTCGTCGCGGCCCTGGTCGCCCCAGACATTGGGGTTCTTCATTGCGGAGTAGCCGTAAAACGCCAGCACGATGCCGATAACAAAAAGGAATTCAAACAATGGGGTGTCCTCCCGGAATTATTTTTTGAAGAAGGGGCTGAAATCAAACGTTGCAAAGTAGTCCTCCGGCGTCTCGGCGCGGCGGATGAGTTGGTGGGAGCCGTCCTCCTTCAGCAGGACCTCGGCGCTGCGCAGCTTGCCGTTGTAGTTGTAGCCCATCGAGAAGCCGTGTGCGCCGGTGTCATGGATGTAGACAATGTCTCCGATGTCGATTTCCGGCAGCATACGGTCAATGGCGAACTTGTCATTGTTCTCACACAGACCGCCGGTGACGTCGTACTTGTGGTCGCAGGGGGTGTCCTCCTTGCCCAGCACCGTGATGTGATGGTAGGAGCCGTACATGGCGGGGCGCATCAGGTTGGCCGCGCAGGCGTCAACGCCGATGTACTCCTTGTAAATATGCTTCTGGTGCAGCACGGTGGTGACAAGTGCGCCGTAGGGTGCCAGCATGAAGCGGCCCATCTCGGTGAAGATGGCGACATCACCCATGCCGGCGGGCACCAGAATCTCCTCAAACTTCTTGCGCACGCCCTCGCCGATGGCGGCAATGTCGTTGCTGCGCTGGTCGGGGCGGTAGGCAATGCCGACGCCGCCCGAAAGGTTGATGAACTTGATTTTTGCGCCGGTGCGCTTGTGCAGGCGGACGGCCAGCTCAAACAGGATACCGGCCAGCTTCGGGTAATAGTCGTCAGTCACGGTGTTGCTGGCCAGGAAGGAGTGGATGCCGAACTCCTCGGCACCGGCAGCCATCAGTTTTGTGTATGCCTCGGCCATCTGGTCCTCGCTCATGCCGTACTTGGCGTCGCCGGGGTTGTCCATGATACCGTTGCCCAATTCAAACACACCGCCCGGATTGTAGCGGCAGCATACGGTCTTGGGTACACCAGCAACCTTCTCGAGAAATTCGACATGGGTCAGATCATCCAGATTGATGTACGCGCCGAGGTCGTAGGCTTTCTTCATGTCCTGCGCGGGCGTGTCGTTGGAGGAAAACATGATGTCGCTGCCCTTGAAGCCGCAGGCCTCGCTCATGAGCAGCTCAGTATAGCTGGAGCAGTCAACGCCGCAGCCCTCCTCCTGCAGAATCTTCAGCAGGTAGGGGTTGGGCGTGGCCTTGACGGCAAAGTATTCCTTGAAGCCCTTGTTCCAGCTGAACGCGGCGATGACCCTGCGGGCGTTCTCGCGGATTCCCTTTTCATCGTAAAGGTGGAACGGGGTGGGAATATCGGCGGCGATCTCCTTCGCCTGGGCAAGGGTAATAAACGGCTTTTTCTGCGGCATGATTGTCTTTCCTTTCCCTTTATATGCTTCTTCAGGCGTTATAAAAACGCATTCTTGCCTTATTGCACGTGTAGGGGCGACCATTGGTCGCCCGTCAACTTACCGCAGCAACGCATCTTCTGGGATAGTTTGCTTACAAGGCAAATGGGCACGGGAAAGCAATTCTCGTCCCTACAAGAGTTTTTCGACAGTCTGACAGAGTCAACACGTCTTTCAATTCTTGTTGCTGTTCTCGGTTTGTATTTATTTGTCACTTATAATCTTTGTTTTTTCTTTACAGCAAAAAGCAGCAGCCTGCATGTTGCAGGCTGCTGCCAAATAATACTTATACATCCTCAAAGACAGACATATCAAACTTAAACGCTCCCGCCGGATCCAACGATGTGAGCTTCTGCTTGCCAGCCGCGATGATCAAAGCACTGTTTTCAATCGTATCGTTATAAACAACCGTGCGATAATACTGTGCAGACTTCCTTTCGGTTGCTTTTTCAAACATCTCCGTAAATTTTACACACAGTCCCAGAGCCCATGTTTTCAGCCCGGCATTGTCATGAATGATTCGGTTTAAAGAATCCAGTGTTTCCTCCGCTTGGTCACACCTGTTGGTGTTTGTCAGAATCTTAGCCGTGTATGTGAAAATATCATTGCAGATATTTTTCTCGTTGTCTGTCAGCTTATCCTCATACAAAGCATAGTCTGCTTTGTTTCTGATCTCCGTAGTTGCTTTTCTATACTTCATTTTCAAAATATCTGTGCTAAATGGCTCTGTAATATGCTGGGCTGCTTTTTCCGCACTCTGGGTTTTCTTCTTTCTGGAATCCCTTACAATTTCGTCATCGTGCGTATTTCTATCATGATAGGAGCGGACATCCCTCATTTCCGCTTTGGTCTTGTATTTGATGAAAATATACAGGTATTCATATTTGCGAACACCGCGCTTGCGCGCCGGGGCATAGTCAAACCAAAGATCCGTCATCTCATTGATTTCTTTCTTAACGGTCTTTAAAACATTCTTTTCAAACTCTGTAAAAGTCTTGTACTTTTCAGACAGCGGTTTTTCCCGGTCAAACTTTTTCTTGTCAGCAGATGCCGGATCCTTTTTCTTTTTGCTCTTTGTGGACTCTCTCTCTGCCTCTGTGGGTGCAGAAAGCAGACCTTTAAACTCATCAATATTGAATTTTTTATACTTATAACCCGTCAGCTCGTCGCGCTTTGAGGAGAATTTATTCAGGATCTCATCATTTACCGGCTGGAATACAAGGCCGTTCGTATAGCCATAGTCTCTGTTTCCATTGTCATAGGAGAGTATGATTTCATAAACGCGCATAGAGTAAGTGCTTTTCATCATCAGCAGATATTCGATGCTGTAAGAGGTATAGTTGCTGGTAAGCTGCGCAATATCCTTCCAGATGTCCTGGTTAAAGCGCAGGCGAATCTCTTTCTTGTCGAAATCGACCTCAGAACCTTTTTGCAGCCAGGAAATGGAGCGATACACCTTACTGCCGGGTTCTTTCTTGACCCAGAAGGTACGATTTTCCAAATTTTCTATAGTTTCCTTCAGATTCAGCGCATAAGTCGTATCCACCGTGCGCACTCCGGTCAACTTAGCAAAATCGTTGAAAGTGATCGAATAATATTTGGATGCATCCTTATCATTTTTCTGGTCGATTTTAGACATGAGCATAAAGAGAACCTTTTGCTCATTTCTGGGCAGAGAGTACTTTGTCCGCTGGATCAGGTCATTACTTTTGGTAATGTAAGAGCCAAAGCCGACAGGGGAGTGCTGCCATTTCGCAATCGCTTGCTTTTTTTCGCGGACCTCATCATCAGAAAGGACCTCTCCAACTAAAGATTCCTCGTTTTCATCAATGGACGAATTCGTTTTGTTCATATCCATTACTTATAGCTGTACAAGGAGGGGCTTAAAATAATTACGATATACAGCTATATATTCCTTTCGTTAGATGTTACAATACAAATAGGTACACAAATATCATTATACTGATAATATTACTATACTATTTGCCGACTGTCAACGAAAAATGTTTGGAGCTTTTCTACTTTTCAAATTTTGCTTTTTTCTCTTTTACAATTATTTATCTTATATCTTACTTTTTACTTATTTATTATAATATGTAGAAAGAGAGATTTCCACATGCCAGCAGAGAGAAAAAAACACTTGGGGAAAGAGATTTCCACACCGGATGCAAGAGGTTTAAAAGGCTGTAGAAAGAGATTACTACAGCCCAATCAGCCGAAATAAGTATGTAGAAACCTCTTTTTTGCCGTGGAAGAATCTCTGTTTTCAAAGTTTTTTTCTGTATACTGCCTGTTGCGGCTACAAATTGTGCAGGGCGGAAATCTTGCCTTTGCGATAGCGGGAGAGCATTGCCGTGCAAACATAGGTGGAGAGTGCGATAGCTGATTTTTCCGGTGTAGAAACCTCTCTTTGCGCAAGCAACGGAAAACACCGGCGCTTGAATTAGGATAGTGTGCATAGAAGCAGGGGAGAGAGTAAAACAAAAATTTCCCCTTCCGCGAGTGTAGAAACCTCCTTTTGCTGCTGCAAGTGATCTCTGCGGTAGGAAGTGCTCAAATTTTTCCGGTGTAGAAACCTCCTTTTAGAAATTGCTTCAAAAACACTATATATTGGTGTTGTGGATCAACTAACATACTTATTCTTGTACAAAGAGAGGCTATATAGGCAGAGACAGGAAAGGTAATAGTGGCGAACCAAGAGGTTACTACACATAAACAGCGTAAGATTTTTAAACAGAATAATAGGCGATATACCGATATATAACTGGGCTGCGAAAAAGGAATTATCTGCACTAAAAAGAGGTTTCTACATCAAAAGAGCGAAAGAAAAGAGGAAAAAACACAGCCATGTACAGAAGGGTACTACCAAAGCAGCGTAGTGATAAAAGGATGTAAAACCACAATATATAGATATAGAGAAGAAAATAGCACTTGAAAAACCAAAAAAGCTGGGAGAGAAGATAGTAGAAATGGGAAAAATCGTTGCAGATGAAATACAATAAGGAAATATTATTATAATGTATACAGCATGTACACAGCGTAATGCGAAGATGATCCAGAGAGGTCCATAGTGGTGCAAAGTATGGCATAATGCAAAGTAAACATTTTTTTCGGGAGTGAGATGTAGAAACCTCTCTTTTCGCTGGACTTCCCGCCTTCTTGATGAGAAAATCTCTATTTGACGGACTTATCCACTTTTTCGGCAGTAATCCACAGGGATTGCGGGCTTAATGTACTTACATAAGGTGGATAAAAAGGATAGGTGAGTGGCCGTATAAGATACAATTTAATATACCAATAGGATAATATATGAAAAATATACAAATTGGTTCATACAATCTGTTCCAAAAAGGGGAATTATCCGATTGTTAAAGTGTAGAAACCTCTCTTTTAGGTGGGAGGGGAAGCCTTCGCAACACGAAACAAGCTGAATTTGAGAATGGACCTTGCAATAGGTAGAAAGCCGGATTATCGCCCCGTAGGTTATATGGCAAGTGCAGAAGAAAGGAAAACAACATAAAGCAAATACCATCCAATAAGGTAAGGGCTATCTCAAGAGGGCAGGGGAGGGGACTGGCAGCAGGATTGGGTTTGCGTTTGCTATAAAGGCATACAGTATTTGGGAATGTTTCGATATGCTATAGCAGCGAGAGCAGTCGCCTTGGCAGTCAAGAGATCTCTTAGCGAACACAACAAAAAATCGAAAATAAAGTTACAGCAACAGGAATTGATGGAAAATGAAGCACGATGAATTTTTACAAGTACTCAGAAACCCTTTTCATTTTGCCACTTGCGATGCCGTACTCCGGGGGTGTAAAATAGTAGACATAAGTAAGCCACTGCAGTGGCGCAGACTGTCGAAAAAGGTGCGTTTACCCATTGGCCCCCTCGCAGAGGGAGGTTTTTCGACAGCCTGAGCCGCTGCGGCGGCAGGGCATATAGCGACAGGGGATGTAAGGTATGAAACGAATTTTGATCATTGATGGGCAGGGCGGCGGCATGGGCGCACAGCTTGCAAAGCTGCTGCTGCCTAAACTGCCTGCGGATTGCGAGCTGCTGGCAGTGGGCACGAATGTGCTGGCAACCAGCGCCATGCTGAAGGCGGGTGCAGTGCGCGGTGCCACCGGGGAAAATGCGGTGGTGTACAACGCCGCCAGAGCCGATGTTATCCTGGGACCCATCGGTATCTTGATGGCCAACGGAATTATGGGAGAGGTTTCTCCCAACATGTCGGTGGCGATTTCCGGCAGTGAGGCAGCCAAGGTTTTGATCCCAGCGTCCGGCTGCGGGATCTTTGTGGCGGGCACGCAGGATTGCCGCCTTGACGAGTATCTGCAAAATGCCGTAGCACTTACGCTGCGTGCGCTGGACGCATGACGCCGCTGGCAACAGCCGCCGCCCCGATCCTGCAGGCCGCACAGTTGGCCGCAGAAAACGGCCCGGCGCTGCTGGCCATTGACGGGCGTTGCGGCAGCGGCAAGTCTACACTGGCGGAATTTCTGGCGGGGCAACTGGGCTGCCGGGTAGTGCATACCGATGATTTCTATCTACCGCTTGCTGCGCGCTGCGCGAACTGGCAGGAGCAGCCCGGCGCGAATATAGATTTCATTCGGCTGCGAAACGAGGTTCTGCAGCCGCTTTTGCGCGGCGAAACGGCGCTCTATAATGCATACAGCTGTGCGACGGGAGCTTTCCTGCCGTCTAAGCCGTTTGCTGCCGCGCCACTGACGATTCTGGAGGGCAGCTACAGCCTGCATCCGGCGCTGCAGACTGACTTTGCGGTGCGTGTGTTTGTTACCTGCCCGCCCGATGTGCAGGCGGTGCGCCTGCGGGCAAGAGAGGGTATACGTTACGCAAATTTTGTGCAGCGGTGGATCCCGCTGGAGGAAGGGTATTTTGCTGCCCATGATCCAGCCGCACGCTGCAATTTTGTACTGGACACGGCGGAGATTTTTGTGTAATATAGTAAGCGGACCTATGGCATAACTGCATGATTCCCGCTATAGCGGGCTTGAAGGATGCAGGAATGCCCTTATGAAAAAGCCAGGAAGGCAGTGCCCAGAAGGGTGCGCGGTTCAAACTTTTTGATAAGGGTGATATGTTGTGAAAAACCAGAATACAAAAAAATTGGCTTATGCAGCGCTGTTTTTGGCGCTATGCCTTGTGCTGCCCATGCTGACGGGCCAGATTCCGCAAATCGGCAGTATGCTGCTGCCGATGCATATTCCGGTGCTTTTGTGCGGCCTTGTCTGCGGCTGGCAGTACGGTGCAGCGGTGGGCTTTGTTGCGCCGCTTCTGCGCTCGGTCCTGTTCGGGATGCCTCCGATGTATCCGGTGGCTATTGCGATGGCCTTTGAGCTGCTGACCTACGGCCTTGTTATCGGGCTGGTATACCGCCGTATGGCTCAAAAGGGCGCGGCAGGGGTGTATGCAGCGCTGCTTACCGCCATGGCAGCGGGGCGGCTTGTCTGGGGCGTGGCTGAAGTCGTGCTGCTGGGCTTGGGCGGCAAGGCGTTTACCGCCCAGGCATTCTTGGCGGGCGTACTGCTCAATGCCGTGCCGGGCATTATCGTGCAGCTGGTTCTGATCCCCGCTGTGATGGCGGCCCTGCAGAAGGCTGGAGCTGTTAAAGAATACGCCGAATAAGGCCGTTTGCTGAGAGGCTGTGCAGGAAGCGCAGCCTTTTTGCTGTGTGCGGCTGTATTGAAGCTCACTTTGCACGATACAGCAACAGGAATCGCTCGCCCCATATTTTCGCAAATGAAAACAACAAAAGCTTGCAAGTACAGGCATTTTAGCCTTATCTTGCAAGCTTTTGTTGTTGCAGCGGTGAAAGTGGCCGATAGCCACTGCCTGCTGCTAGAGGAGCTCAGCCATACTGATCTGATCGACCAGCCAGCTTTCCTGTTTTGCCTCGTGGATCACATCGCCCGGCTGGCTGTGCCCGACCAAAAAGGGTGAAGCGGGGTCGTGCATACGTATATTCTGCGCTACAGTCACACGGCTGGCGTTGGCGTAGCAGTATAGGCAGCCGTGACCGCAGGTATTGTAGGCACCGATATCCGCCGTAAGGCAGCAGGCGCACTCCTTGCGGGCTGGCTTTTGCGGGGGCAGCCGCAGGGGACGGTGCAGCGCGGCCTCGAAAGTCCGTTGCGTCATGCAGCCGCTGCAATCAGCACCATAGCGGGCCAGCGCAGTGCCCTCGGCGCAGGGGCGTATCATCATACCGCATTTTTTGCCGATCTCGATAAAAGCCTTTCCCAGTGTTTCGCGCTCAGCGAGTGGGACGCTTTTCACCTGCGGAAAATTCCGCCGTACCTTCTCATAAAGGTCGATAAAGCTGATCACACAGGTCCTGGTATAGCCGGAAAGTACAGATGCCATCTGCTCGAATTCAGCGGTATGTCGCGCAGCGGTGTAGGTGTCGGAAAGAAAAATGGGGTCATACCGCCATGCGATACAATCGGGACCGACAATTTTTGACAGGGTGATAAAGTCCTGCAAGACCTGCGCCTTCGGCGGTACATGCGGCTCTATCTCCGGTCCGTAAGGGGTGATTGTGACAAACCAGTACTGCCCATAGGGGCGCAGCAGCTCCATGCGGGGGAGCATCGGTGCAGGATTTTTGGTGCAAAAGCCGATCAGGTCTACCACATCCGGGTTGATGGCATACCGCGTGACGGACTGCGGGTCATAGGGGTTGCGCACCAGCACAAACCCTGCACGCAGGCGGTTCGCAAACCACGTGCTGTAAAAGCCGGGTATATCGGTGCGGAAACCTGTTTGTAAAATCATAAAATGCCCTCCTGCTGGTGCAGCATATAGCTTGCCGATTCTATACAAATTATAATACCATGCTGCAGAGCATTGCAAGGAGTCTGAGCGCCGCTGCAAAATTCTTCTTTTTAGCTGGTTCGTCTCTTAGGCCTCGATGGCTTTCTACCGGGCGTAGTGGGATAGCGTCTCTTCTATGGTGCGCTTGAACAGGCGGGTAGGGTACAACCGGGATACCTACCTCCTGTGCCGCCTGTGTGATCGTGTAGTGATGATACCGGAGCAGGTTCGCCGCAAACTGGATGCGGGTCAGGGTCACATAGTCGGTCAGGTTGCTATGCACTTCCCGGTGGAGCCGGTCGGACAGATAAGAGCGGCTCATGCAGGCTTTACCACCGGCACACCGTGGATACCGCTGAACCCCAACTACCCACAGATCAACGCCGCCAAACAAGTGGGTGACCCGGACTCGGTGTACAGCTTCTACCGCCGCCTGCTGGCGCTGCGAAAGTCGGACAAGACCTTCGTCTACGGTCACTACGCCCTGCTGTTGCCCGACGATGAAGAAATCTACGCCTACACCCGCACATTGGACGACGAGCAGATATTCGTGGTCTGCAACTTTACCGACCATGACGTGTCCTGCCCATTGCTGAACGATTGGCAGAACACAGAGCTGCTTATCAGCAACTACAACACCCCCGGAAACCCCGGAAGTCTGCGACCGTTTGAAGCGGTGGTTTACAGGAAGTAAAACGCAACAGTAAAGAGTCCTGATGCCGAATTTCGGCATCAGGACTTTCTTCTTTTAGGGCACCAAACGCAACGGGTCAACCCGAATCCCACCCTGCATCACCTCAAAATGCAGGTGGTTGCCGGTGCTGTCACCGGTACTGCCTACATAACCTATAACCTGCC
>ERZ791623.1184-NODE-1184-length-11338-cov-4.686963_pt1 | contig 11338 bp, 16 predicted proteins | sample MGYA00510268_ERZ791623 | MGnify/ENA primary metagenome ERZ791623 (study PRJEB30046, sample SAMN00715216) | human gut metagenome | study: EMG produced TPA metagenomics assembly of the A metagenome-wide association study of gut microbiota in type 2...
ACGCATGGCCTCCACGACCTTGGCCTCGGTGGCGATGGACGCATGGTCGGTGCCGGGCACCCACAGCGCGGCATAGCCCTGCATCCGCTTGTAGCGGGTCAGGATGTCCTGCCAGGTCTCATCCATGGCGTGGCCCATGTGCAGCTGGCCGGTGACGTTCGGCGGCGGCATGACGATGGTAAACGGCTTTTTGCTGCGGTCGATCTGGGTATGGAAATACCCCTTGTCGCACCAGTTCTGATAGATGCGATCCTCGGTGCCCTGCGGGGCATACTGTTTGGCGAGTTCCTTCGGCATAGTGTAAACCTCCTCGTGAATGTGCGGGGCGTGATTTTTACATTTGGACAAAATAAAAAAGGCCGCCCCATGAGTTTATCATGGGACGGCCTGAAAAGCTCAAGTCGCGGTACCACCCAAGTTGCCCGATCGGGCCGCTTTGCGGCAGGCCGACAAGCCCGCCTGCCCTGATAACGGCGGCAACCCCGTGCGCGGCGGGCAGGGGAGAAGCCCCTCTCACCGCGCCTGCTTGAAAGTGACAGCACCCGCCGCACCGTACCGGGCTTGCATCCTCCCCGGCTTGCTGCAAAGGTACGACGCGGGCACACTCTTTCGCACTGCATTTGTACCTTATAATGTACCGCAATGCGGCGGATTTGTCAAGGGCGGGTGCGCAAATCTGTCGGGCCCCTAGGCTCCTGCAGAGAGAGGGGCGCTGTCTTACTCCCACTTCTCCCACACCTCGGGGCAGTAGCCTACGGTGGCCTGTCTGCCGTTGCGCACAATGGGCTGGCGGAAGAGCTGCTGGTTCTCGAACAGCTTGTCGGCCTGCTGGCTCTCGTCGAGCCATTTCAAAAGCGCCAGTGTGTCCTTGTCCTTTGCGTTTTCGTCGGCGAGCTTTGCCCAGCCGCCCACGGCGCGGCAGACGTTGTCAAACTCGCCGCGGCTCATGCCCTTTTCCTTCATGTCAATCATCTGGAATCTGATGCCGCGCTCCTTGAACCACCGCTGTGCCTTTTTGGTGTCAAAGCTCTTGTTCGTGCCGAATATCTGGATGTTCATGGCCATTCCCCCCACAAAATATATTCTTTTCATTAGAATACCACAAAAACCATACCTTGACAACTTACAAGGCCGGGCCTATAGTATGAGGAAAACTGCCTAAAGTCAACACCCAAACGGATAATTCAGCAAAGCGCACAAAGGCGATAGCGGAAAACGGCTAAAGCGGCGCGGGAAACTGTGCAACTTGCACAACGCAAATAGACCGATAAAACAGACGCTTGAAAAACTGGGCATCTGTTCTATCAGTCTCTTTCGCTCGCATTGCGGCAAGGGAAAGTTTGTTTTTCTGTTGGTGAGCGTCCTTTGGGTATCACCGCGCCAGCGCGGTGATACTCTGTTTTTTTGGTTGCTCTCCACCAGAAAAACTAAAAAGGTGTCTCCGACGGATTTAAACGCGCCTAATAGCATGCGCAATGCGTCCGCGTTCGCGGAACTTACGATTAAGGAGCGCAGGAGAACAAGTTCTCCTGCATTTTTTTAAATATTGAAAAAGCTATAAATTCTTTGTTTGTCGCTTAAGTTTATTTGTTCTAGCTGTTCTCTGAACAAGTCGTTACTACATCTTCCGTTAAACATTTCGCGCGGGTAGCTGTTTACGAAGTGTTGCGCTTGTGTGGCGTGGTATTGTGTTTTGTGTTTCATGCTCTGACCCTTGGGGAAATGGCGGCGCAGTAGTTTATTGTTGTTTTCGTTACTGCCGCGCTCGTATGGGTGTCCGGGATGGCAGTAGAACGCGGGAACGCCCAGCGCGTCAAAGGCGTTTTGATTTGCAAATTCTGAACCGTTGTCTAGGGTGATGGTGAAGAAAATTTTGTTAAAGTCCTCTCCGAATGTTTGCTTTAGCTGTTGCATTGCTTTTGTAGTGGCATCGGCAGTTTTATCTTCTACCTTGATTACTATTTCTTCTCTAGTCTGGCGTTCTGTCATTACTAGGCAAGATTCGTTTTTACCCTCGGATGTTCCTATAATGCTATCTATTTCCCAATGTCCAAAGCTGTCGCGGGTCAATATGACTTTTGAGCGGCGGTCAATACTGCGATGGTTTAAACTCTTTGAACGCATAGTTGATTGTACTTGTTTTTTGCGCTTTTTGCGGTGTCCTACTGGAAGATTTTTATAGGTTGTATGTGGGATAAGACCCTCGGCAATGTAGCGATACATGGTTTGCTTGGTGACCTTTACACCGTAGGTGTTGCCGACTTTTTCTATTGCGGCGTAGGGGCTATATCCCATTGATATACACTCGGCTATTGCATTTACATAGTTGTGGTTATTGCCGATTTTCAGACCGTTACTGTGCGCAGTATACTGGTATTCTGCATATCTTTGGGCGGTGCTAGCATCGTAGGTATAATAGAAAATATAGGTTGCACCTTCTAATTGCTGTACTTTTCCCTTTTTCAATTCTCTACTGATGGAAGATTGAGAACAACCTATTTCTTTTGCTATTTCTCTTTGAGAATGTCCAGCTTTATACAGGGCTTGTATTGCTATTCTATCATCTGGTCTAAAATGTCGTCCTTTTGGTCGTGGTTCTACATACATCCTTTTTGTTCTCCTCTCGGTTGGTTCTACTAAAATTTTATTTTTTTTGGTATAAAAGTAAAGGTCGGGGTAGTATTTTTTCAGCGCAGACTTGCTCCGCTGCGTCTGTGCTGAAAAAATCTCCACCCCTACCCTTGACTTTTACACCAAAAAAGCGCCGTGCTAGCACGGCGCAAGGAACGATATGCAACTGAAGGGCAAACAGGATATAACGGTAACCGCAACTGGGGGAACTTCTCGCACTCTCTTGCCATGCAATGTTGGAAACAAGGCAAAGTAGTGCGGACGGCGCTAAGGAAAATAGAGAGAAAAATAGCGGCTACCGTAAAGCTCTACTCTTGCCTTTGCGCGATAGAAGTTTCTACTATGGAAAAGGTCTACCCGCGCAGGCGCTGCAATTAACTCGGTCGGGGCCGTCGTTCTCACAAGATACAAGGTCTGCACGGTTTTTACAAATCTATAAGATAAAGCAAACGGGCAAGCGCAAGCAGGGCGGGGGCAATAGCCCCGCGCCCCGCTTTTGCGCTTGCCGCTTTTTACTTTTTTACCGTAGTTTGCATACGGCGTTTAGCTTTTGCAGTAGGATTTGTAGTTACTTCCAGACCGAGAGGACCAGCGGGAGCCTGATTATTGATGATTTCAGCTTCGGACAGAATATCGCCATCTTCAAATTTTTTCTTTAGGTTATCCACGATTGCTAAAGTGTCGTAGGCGTGGTAATCTTCATCATGGACGAACCACAAACCACGACGCAAGGGTTTAATCATTTCGGCGTTGGTTGCGTTCTCCATTTCCCAAGCGTCGTAACTGCTCCACAGCTGAAAACGCCATACTTTTTTACACTGAATTACAGTATGGGTAACATCACGCATCAGCTTATCTACATGCTGGAAACGCTGGGCAGAACCGTAGATGCTAATATAGCTATGCCGGCACGTTAGCAGTGTGTTGAGGAAATAGGCGTTAAAGTTGTCTTTAAAACTGCGGCTGTTCATCTGCACCGACAGTTCATCCATTGCCACGATTGTTACAGTAAGGGTATCATTTGCATCATCAATACTACGGTTGATTTTTGCAGCGTTGACTACTTGCGCAAGGCTATCGAGATGTTCATACGGAATAGAGAGGTCAACATTAGATAGGACTTTTACCTTCTGGGTAACAAACTTTTTACGCCGGTCACACCAGACGATTTTATCATCATACCGATTATACAGACCAATCACCTTATGAACAAGGGATAAGGTTTTACCGGAGCCGAAATAACCGCAGTAAATGTCAAGCGCACCGACAGGACATTTATTCCAGCCTTTGTGCAGAATATACCAGTACAAATCTTTAATGCAGTAGTAGATATTCTTAACAGGGTGGAACACGATGCAGCGGAAAATGCGCGACAGGGCAAGCGCGAAGCAGAACGCTATAGCAAGCAGATAGGCCATTAAAACTTACCTCGAGCGAAAGTGTGTACAAAATCCTTAATCATGCCGAAAACGAACAGGAACAAGGTCAGTGCGACAAGGATAGAGAGCAGCCACGGAAACAATTCGCTGAGGTTTTGCGGGGCAGCGGCAGTAATGCCGAAGAAGGTCAGCAAGTCATTGAAAATTGAAGCCATAATTTACCTCACACAAAAAATTTGGAAACGATAGAAATAAACAAGAACAGCAAGACGGCAGCAGCAAGCAACAGAATGAGTGACTCTGTAGTGCTATAATCCTCAAACGGCTTTTCAAATGCGCTAGGCTCGGCAGTTTCAGCGGTAGCCTGTTGTGTAAGTATTTCAAGCTGATTGGAAATGCCCGAAATCTGGGCGGTGTAGTCGGGAGCAGGGTCTTGTGCAGGTACTTCATCGTCCGCACTGTTGGAGCCGTCAGGAGGCGCGACAGCCGCCGTCAGAGCGTCCACAGATTCTTGCAGCTTATCCAGCTTGTCATAAAGAGTAGGGTCGTAGGTCTGAACGCCTTGCACCTGTGTTACCGGGTGTTCTTCCGCAGCAGGAACATCTTGCGATGATCCTGCTGCATCCTCGGGAGCAGTGTATTCTTCTGCACTGGCCCGGATGGTAAAGAGCAGCGAGAGCAGCACCAGCAGCGCGATAACGGCCAAGCAGAATTTGTTGAAATTATCTTTTAACATGAGCGTACCTCAAAACAGCAGTTGTTTTACAATCCAGATAACCAGCGTTGCGAACAGATACCAGATTGCGAAGTCGAAGATACTGAAATTTGCTCCGTAGAAATTGATTTTCATGTTGAGCAGTTCACCGATTTTTTGCATAAATTCTATAAACATAGGCGCGTCACTCCGTAAGAACTTTAATGATAGCCGAAACAGCGATACACAAACACAGCATCACAATATACACGGAATAGCTTGCGGGCAAGATAGCGAAAATGCCGCCGATGGTGTCGGCGAGGAATTTTAACACGCCTGCCAAACCGGAAAATGCTTCTTCCCATCCTTGCTTTACCTCATCTATAATACCGGGGAGTTTACCGCCGTAGTTGTTGAAAGCGTCCTTTAAATCGTCACCAGAAGCAGCAGTTTCAGAAGTGCTGAAATCTCCGGATAGCACATCGTCACGGCCAACACCACCGGGAGCCGGTTCAGCAGCGAGGACAGGACAGGCCGCGCATACCATGCAGCAGAGCAGCGCCAGCAGGACTATAATTTTTTTCATGGTATCACCTACCTGTTATAAATTTGATAATACGAATGACGGTAACAACAACCACACCGGCACACAGCGCGAGAATACCGCTATTAGGCATCCACGGGAACAGCTTAAACAGCAGAGACAGCAGCCAGAGGATGAAGCCGAAAATACTGGTTAAGAGTTTCCACAGACCTTTGAGGATAGTTTCTACAATATCTTTTAAGAGGTCGGTAAGCCATTTGAACGGATTCCAAGAATTATCACCGGAGCCAGAGCCGCCCGGATTGTCACCTCCGGGAGTAGGCGGTGTAGTGGGAGTAGGCGGGTTAGTCGGTGCAGGTGTAGGAGTTACAACATCTTTTGCATCATAGCCCAAAAGGTTAAAGTGACTGAGGGAACACATAGAACTTGCGTAGTTCGACGTATTCAAGCGATAGTATTTATACGCCTTGCGCAGGGTAAGAGGATACTTGTGTTCTTCTAAGTCCGAGAGATTTTGACCCGCTTGTTTATCCAAATCATCCCATGTTTTGCTATCGTCAGAGCCTTGCAGCGTCCATTCTTTTGCATAACGGTTATTGAACTTAGATATTCGCATAATGTAACCGTCAATGTAATAGCTTTCGGGGTCGGGGATTTCAATTTGCAGATGTGAGGGACTAACATTTGTTTCCCAAAAATTAGAAGTTGAACGGTCAAAAGCATAGAAGAAGTCGAACACATCACTGTACTTTGAAGAACCAGAAGCAACCCAAGTACCGTGCTCATCTGTGAAGGTGTTGCTGTTCATTTTCGGGATAATTAGGTTTTGCGTTTCGGGATGAATGGTATCATCTACTATAGTGTCACCGGGTTCATATTCTGTAATTTTTTCGTTTTTCAACTTCAAAACTACATCCTTAGGGCTAGAAAACTCTGAACCGTCAGACTTGCAAAATTCAAAAATATACTCGTCAGTAGTGTTGAACAAAAATGTAAAGTTGTTACCATGCCAGTTAGAACTATTCACACCAGTGAGCGTCTTGCTAGCTTCGTCCCACTGCCAAACACGCCAGTACACACCATCCGGAACGGATATTGTATACTCGCCGTTAGCTATGGGAATTTGCGTGGTAGAGATATAATGTTTATCGTCTATCCACGGAATATTATTCTTGGTGTCTACTTCGGTTCTCTTGAGTGCATAGTAGGCATCATAACGGCGATTGTTAAGGATGTAATAGTTCAGCGTCCAATCGGCGGTAAAGGGGTCAGCCGGATAACGGCCAGTGCCGCCGCCGCGAGTGCTGCCGCCGCCCGGTTTCCATGTGGGTTTAGGATTGGGCGAAGGTGTAGGCGTAGTGGGCTGTTCGTAGGTTATGTAGTAATAATTATTTGTGATAATATCGTAGGTATAGTATTTCTTAGTTTCATTGTTGTAGATGATGGGCGTATTGGAAATGTTGGTTACAGTTTCATTCTTCTCGTTGATGGTCGTATACTGAGGGTAGATGTAAGTAAGGTTGGTACTGTTGTCGGTGTAGATGTTGCCGTTCCATGTGTTGTTGTTGATGGTGATGTTTGTATTTTTTACAATATTCGTAGAAGTAGGACGCAGATACACAACCAAATCTTTAGGATAAGGGATTGTAATATTTCCCGATGTTGAAATAGAGTAACCAGAATCTTGTCTGAAAATATTATCTGTTCCATCACCAATAGACCAATGCATTTCCGGGTATCTATACGAATCATATGTTTTATCTGCATTATAGCGATAAATACAAAGATACCTCTTAGAACCATCCGAAGAAGAAGAACCAACATACAACGAAGTGTTTTCAGGCCACTTTTTCCCGTTCAAATTACGAACATTACCATCACCCCACGGATTAAAAACATACGATGTACCAGCGGGAACATAATAGATGCCCGGCACATTATGCGTGTCAAGAATATATCCACAATATGTATAGCACTTTGTACTCGAATTTGAATACCGTTCAATATATAAAGAATTTTCGCCAAAATTCCAAATATCATTATCGACTTGCTTTGAAAATGAATCCACAAGTTGATTTTGATTATTAGTAAAACGGTATTTTGCAAGCAATGCAATATTACCATCTTGAGAAATCGAGGGAACACCGGGATTGGTGTCTGAATTTTCATAGCCCGGCAGGTCTTTGCGGCCGATGCCGGAGGGGGCTTTTTCGGCTGGAATTAAGTGACCGTTGTTGAACGCAAAATTCAGAATTGCGTTTGCATCAGCGGCGTTTATAATAGCTTGGTCACCAGCAGATAAAAGTTTAAGACCGGCAACACCGCTTAAATATGCCCATTTGCCGCAAGTATTACATTTGTAGAAATCCCAATAGTTACCGACCAAGTGATACGGCTTTTTTGTGACTTCACCACCACAGGCGGGGCAAACGATGGCGTTATCAGCAAAAGCCGCAAAAGGCATCATTGACAAAACCAAAAATACAGTTAAAATTATAGATACAAGACACTTTTTCATAGACACCACCGAAAGGAGAAGTTGAGAATGACGGACGAAAACAGAGAACGCCTAAAAATTGCTTTGTTGCTAATTATAGGTGCCCTAGGCGATATAGTTTTTATGCCGATTGGATTGGTTATCAATATCGGCTTGATAGTTTGGCTTCTATTTAAAATCTTCCACTAAACCCGCCGCCGCTGGCGGCATTTTTATTTTCTGGGAATGTAGAACGCTTGCGCGTACATTTGCGAAAGTCTACCGCAAGCAATCCGGGAACAAAAGCGGCGAATTGCAATAAGGCGATAGTTTTTAATCATCGGTGGAATCCTCACTTTCTTCTTGACTGTCATCGAAAACACCGGGCGATTTAAGCGCATCCCAAATGCACACGAACACCCTTACGCAGATGTAAGCAATCAAGAACAGTGAAAGCGGCTGATTTAAAAACCACGTCACAAACGCATCAATGGCAGAGAACATATATAAACCCTCTTTCGAGTTGAAACAAAAAAATGCGGGAGCGGGTAAAACCCGCCCCCGCAGGGCCATTAGCCGCGAGCGACATTCATGAGAGAACGGAAAATGCCGATGCCAACAGGCACCAGACTTGCCGCCAGACAGAACAGCAGGATGGGCTGACCGGTAATCTGGGTGATGATGTTGCCGGACAGGGTAAACACATCACTCATAGCAGTGATAACAGCGTCCACAGCAGTCTTTGCAACCTCAACACCGTCACCAGCGAGAAGAACAGTGTTCATAAAGTTGCTACTCCTTTCTTCAAAAATTATATGTAATCGCAGCTTGGGGGCTTGCGTTACAACTTGTAATCATGAGGAACAATTTCGACTTTAATCGACTTATCCTCAAAAACAGAAACAAGCAAAGAATAGTTAGGAGCGAGACGGCCAAAAAGCATATTCATATCTTGCTTCATATTGAAAAGTTGTGCAGCGGTATTGCGTTCTCCGACAAACTTTTGAACTTGAATATAGCCGTCAATCTGGTTATAGTCGATAAGTGATTTTTGCGTGATACGCATATTGCACCTCAAAAGGGTAAATCTTCTACAACTTCTTTAAAGGGGCGAACCTCGCAGATATTGTAGTATTCATGCTTTAGGCGAAAGATGCACCCTGCACAGCGCGTGTAGACCTGCGGTATATGTAGGTAATGTACGGTATCCAGCAGTTCAAAGCGGAACGGTGTAGGAATGTTCTTCTTTTTGTAGCTGTCGTACACACAATACTGTTTACCCATCTTGCAATCTAGTGTTGCGTTCGGGCAATCATTGCAGTAGTAGCAGGGGCAAGGGCGGGCGTGGGTAACGCCGTCTATAATCTCGGTCGGTTGGTGACAAGCATCAATCCATATCGGCATAATCTGCACAACCTTTCACGGTTTCCTGCCAAATATCTTTCCAGAGGTTATAGTTTTTGCGGAACGTAGACCAACAACCATTATCGTATGCCCAGCGTGCCAACTCCTTGACGGAGTGGCACTTGGGCATATCGAACATAGTGGCAACCTGTTCTTCCTCGCTCACGCCCTCATTTTGTGCGGGCGGGTCGAAGTCGTGCAAGCCTACTATGTCGGGGTCGTACTTGTATTTATCATCTTCGTTTTCATGCCAGAGATACACATAGGATTTATAGAGATTGAAGCATCTGCGAATTGCCGTGTTGCTCACACTACAAAAGGCTTTGTTTCGCAGTTCCTTCGCAACGCCGCTTGCATAGCGTTGATTTTTGAAGCGTACCACAAAATGAACGTGGGGCTTTTTGAGGTCTCCCACATTCCACGGCGGGCAATCGCCGCCGTGGTCTTTTGCGTACTCTTTCAAGTCCTCGGCATCGTAGGTATCTTTATCGTGCAAAGCCCATGCGCACGACCAGTGTTCTTTTACATAGTCGATTGCATATTGCTGGCTTTCGGGGTATAGCGTGAAAATGAATTGATAAGCTTTTAGGGAGTCTGCCACTTTAACCACCTCTGTTTTCGTTTTGGCTTGGCTTTTGGCTCTCCACGGACGTAGCGCCGTGGAGAGCCAAACCGACGTTCACAGTTTGGCGGTTATGGTGGGGGTCGTGGTGGTGGCGGGTGCATCTCCATAGGGCTGTACCTCGTTACTCCACGACCTCGAAATCCTTGAGAATGTAATTCTCGTAGACTTTCTGAACCTCAAAATCAAGTTTGCGGTTCAGAATGTCAGTTTCCTTGCCGCCGCACTCGGCGACCAGCTGGGCGAAAATGTCGGGAGTGGCACGAACCTGCAACACCTCAACGCCGCCGACGTTCTCACGGTTTTTCTTCACGCAATGCAGACGGAAGAAATTGTAGTTTTTGACCTGTCCGGCATCTTTGCCAGACTTAGCGGTAAAAGAACCTTCGCGGTGTTCGGTTGCCAATACAGTGTACTTCATTTTGTAGACCTCACTTTTTTACTTTAGAGACTGCTTTTCTTATGTCTCTGTGTATTTAAATCACCTCGGTTAGGTGATGCGTTTAGTCTACAACGGAACTGTATGAGGAAAACTGCGGCAGGGCGCTTGCTCTTATGCGGGCTGCGTGCTATAATACAGGTTTATAGAGGAGTATCTATAAAGGAGTATTATGGAAAAAGAAAGAACCAGTCCGTGGCTGATCTTGTTCCGCGTGGTATTTACGGCGGCGCTGATCGCCTGCATTATGTTTATCTTTCGCAACTCACTGGAAAACGGTGCCCAGTCGTCCGCACGCAGCCAGGCCGTCATGCAGTTGGTCAACAGTGCGCTGGCCAAGGTGCATCTCGGCCCATTGTCGGAGCATCTGATCCGTAAGCTCGCGCACTTTTCGGAGTTTGCGCTGGAGGGCTTTCTGCTGATGCTCTGCATCCGCGTGTACACAAAGCATTTTGTGCGCCACATGAGCTGGCCGCTGCTGGGCGGCATGACAACGGCGCTGATGGATGAGACCATCCAGCTGCACAGCCTCAACCGCACCTCGTCGGTGGTGGATGTCTGGATCGATATGTCCGGCGTCGTGGCGGGACTGCTGTTTGCACTCATCATCCTGCTGATCGTGCGCGGCGTTACCGCATTCATCCGTGTCAAGCAGGAGAACCGCGCTCTGCGCGCCGAAGTCCACATACGCCTCGTCGATGATGACAACGCAGTCCTGACTGTGCTGCAGCAGGTCCTCGCGGAACCCCCACCGTGCCCATGAGGCACAGCTGAACCGCCCCGAACCCGACGAGGATAACTATGAGGAGGACGAAGAATGACGACCCAACAGGCAATTGAAGCCCTGCACGCCCTGCCGCGCATGGGGCAGGGCGCACCCGGTCTGGCCCGGATGCAGAACCTGTGCGACCATCTGGGAAACCCCGAAAAGGAGCTGCAGTGCATCCACATTGCGGGCACGAACGGCAAGGGCAGCCTTGCGGCCATGACGTCCTCCATCCTGACGGCAGCGGGCTACAAGACCGGTCTGACCATCAGCCCGTATGTGGTGGACTTCCGTGAACGGTTCCAGATCGACGGCGAGATGATCCCGCCCCGCACGCTGGCAAACCTGACGGAGAAGGTACTCGACGCGATTGACGCCATCGA
>ERZ791623.1186-NODE-1186-length-11323-cov-5.893592_pt1 | contig 11323 bp, 14 predicted proteins | sample MGYA00510268_ERZ791623 | MGnify/ENA primary metagenome ERZ791623 (study PRJEB30046, sample SAMN00715216) | human gut metagenome | study: EMG produced TPA metagenomics assembly of the A metagenome-wide association study of gut microbiota in type 2...
ATTACCCTTGCATCCAAATTTTCCGGCACCTATCAAAGCGCCATGATCGCGGCGGCGGATTATGAAAACATTTATGTTGTAGATGGTACCAGCGCAGCGATGGGAACAGGGATTCTGGTGGAGCTTGCGTTCCGCCTCTTGGATGCAGGAATGACCGCAGAGGAAACTGCGCAGGCACTGGAGGAAGAGAAGAATCTGACAGAGACAATCAATGATATTTTACGAAAAGGACTAGAAGATTATTTGCAATAAGATCTCGATAAAAAGTGCGAAAGAAAGATTTGTTTTTCGGGATTATGCAAAAATAGCCGAAGGCAATCTACGATTGCCTAAATGTAAACCCCACGCGGTTTACATTTACTTTCTATTTGGATAGACTTGGAGATGTGAAAAATGACATTAGATAAGAAGTTGTCCCGATTACGAAAAAAAGAAGGGTTGTCTCAGGCAGAAGTAGCAGAAAGGCTGGACTTATCCCGGCAGGCAGTATCAAGATGGGAATCTGGAGAGGCGAAGCCATCTACAGACAATTTTCAGGCTCTATGTAAACTCTATCATGTTTCCATGGACTATTTACTCAACGAGAGTGAAGACGAATTGCCTGCTCCGGCTCCGGCTACAGAGAGTAGGCCGAAGAGGGACACACAAAGAAAAGAAAAGCGCTGGATCAGATGGATTGTAATTGGCGTAGCCGTTTTAGTTCTGCTGGTGTGCTTCCTTTTTTGGGATGGAAGCCGGCAGAAGGAAGATGTCTTGGATTTGCATTCGATTCAAGGAGAAGATAGCGCATTTCCGGAAGAGCCGGATTTTTATTTAAATTTGCAGTAAAGTAAAAGAAAGGGGGTGAAACCGATGGGCCTGAAAAAATATTTCTGCTTATTGTTTGCTTGCATTTTGCTTTTTAGCTGTGTTTCTGTTCCTGTGGCTGCGGTCGGTATTGCTGATACTGAAGAACAAGCAACCGTGATTACAGAGAGAAGAGCTACAGGGAAATTCGATTTTGAGATTTCCGCGAAGAGCATAAGAAAAGCAAGTACCAGTTTCCCGATGGAATATGGCGAGACCGTTACAATTACAGCGTCCTATTCTCCCGCATCAGCGAGTGTCGATTTCGGGCTGATTGACTCTAACGGATTGTTTTATCCAGTGCGAGGAACCGACGGGAGTATTAACCAGAAAATTAGAATTGATCTCAGAGGAACCTATACATTTGCGGTAAGAAATAACTCTGATTATAAAGTGAGTGTTTCTGGATTTGTAAATTACTGATTAGAAAGTACATAAGAAGGAGAAATAGAAAATGAATGTAGTAAAGAGAGCGGGAAGCATTATTTTTGCCTTTCTGCTGGTTTTGGCATTAAGTACGCCAGCGCAGGCAATAGACAACAGCAAAGATAATCAGGTTGAAAAAGAGGAAGAGATTACATCAACAACCGTTTTGGGAGTAGTTGATGATGAGATGACATTGCAAAGACAGAAGGATGGAAGTTTTGTCGGCACAATTGAAGTAGAGAATGCCGAAGGAATTACAACAACGACAATTACAGCAACGTTAACAGGTAATGTTGCTTCAATTGCAAATAAATATGTTTTGGAGTTTCACTGGACAGGAACGGCACAAGTTGGAACTATAGCAGCGGATACTGTTGTAGTAAAAAATGCGAGTATTTTTTCTAATAAAAAATATTTAAACAAGAAAGACTTTAGTACTTCGTGTTATGGTGCAACCTCTGGTGCTCGTTCCGTAGGAACATTTACTATCCCAGTAGATGTGACTAAAGTTAGATTAAAAACTACAGGACTGACGGCATATTTCTTAGATGCAGCAACATGGTATGCAACTCCGAGCATCAATACGACATATGATGTAAATTAAAAAATGATAGAGAAATTAGAGAAAAAGCGGTTAAAAAAAAGATATGGAGGATTTGTCTTACCAGAAAAATCTGCACAGGAAGTAATTTTAACTTTAGAAAAAAAATATGAAATTAAAAAGATACTCTACCAAGATATGGATAGAGTTTCTCAAGATATTCATCAATCAATATGCAAAGCTGAAATCTTTCAAGTAGGGTATACTGATAGGACAAAACTTTTTTTTGACTCTGTGGAGAAGACTTATGGAAGTGGCGTGGGAGTATATATTTTCCTGATAGAAAATCAACTGATTTCTAATTGCAGGGAATTAGAGCTTGAAATGATTATTTTGAGTGGAATTAGCAGGCAGGATATTCAAGAAGAGACGCTGAAATACTTTCACTATTTGCTCCAGTTTGAACTTTATAAGCGGGTTACGCATACAAACTGGAGCGAAGGCTTCTTGGAGCGGGGATGACATGAAAAAGAGAAGTGTGGGAGGAATATATTCCTCCCACACTTCTCTTATAACGGTTTACCCGTTTGCGCTATGCGTGAACGGGTAAACCGTTATAAGGTTAGTTATTTGAATATGTTGACACCTTCCGCCATGTATGGTAAGATGTTCTCACATAGAAAAGGCTGCGAGGAGGCTAATATATGACGATCAAGGAACATCTGAAAAAGCTCAAGTCAGCGCAGGGCGTTCTGGCGGAATCTGAGGGGGCCAACTTTACAGACTCGATGATGGAGATAACGGAGATCTGGAGCAATGATTCCTGTATAGGGTATTTCCTGCGGGCTGCGCAGATTGCAGGAGTTGACCGGGATACTATTAAGGAAGTTTTGGCTGCCTATAGTATGGCTTTTGAAGAGATCTCCGTTGATGAAGCGGCGAAGATCTATTTTGAATATTAAGCACAACTTGAAAACTCGTCTGGGCGAGTATAAATAGTAATTAGGCCCAGAGCGTCCTGGCGCGATCGCACGATCGACCGGTGGTTTAGCTGTATGCTAATGAGAAGCCACTTTAGGTTTGATGCACCTATATGATGTGTGGGCTTGCCGTAGTAGCCTTTGCGAATTGGAAAGCACATCATAGACCCCATGTGAGTAATCTTTTGAAAGCCTGGGTAAAAGAAAAGCATCATGTCCCTATCCACCCCTTAGATAGTAGCCGGTCATACTGTAGATCTACCGGAGAGCTGCATCCTCTACAAAGATGCCGACAGAACTTGAACTGCCGTAGATGCTAATAAATCAAGGCTGCACACATAAGCAGATCAAAAAAGTGTAGGGAGTTTCTCCCAAACCCGTCACACATAAGACGTTAAAAAGTGTACTTTGCCGATTGCCGATCCTCCAATTGGAGCTGACATGAGGCGGCTTTGCTTGAACGAGAAAAATAGGAAGCTACAAAACTACAGAAATATTTATATAGAAATATAGATTAATATAAATATAGAATTTAGAAAAGGAGATTAAATGGGCCGAAGAAATAAGGCGTACTCAAAGGATCTGCACCAACAGGCTTATGACCGGCTCATCGGGATGCAAGCATTTGGCGAGAGCAAAAAAGAAGCTGTGGCCAATGGCACAGAGAGAGAAAAGATTTTTTCTTTCAACACCTATAAGAGCTATTGGAAACACACGAAATATTTTATCAAGTACATCAAGGAAAAGCATCCGGAATGTACCACCTTGAAAAGCGCAAAAAAGTATGCCAATGAGTGGCTGCAGAGCAGGGTGGATCAGGGCCTGTCTGCATGGACGGTACAGCTGGAGGCGAAGGCGCTGGGAAAGTTATACGGGATCTCACCTGACGACGAAAATTATTTTAAGCCGCCAAAGCGTAACAGGGAGGACATTAAGAGGAGCCGCGGGGATCGAGTACGTGACCGGCATTTTTCCAAGACAAACAATGACGAGCTGATAAAATTCTGCAGGGGAACCGGCTTACGGCGAAAGGAGCTTCAGGAGCTGCGAGGGAAAGACCTGGTATCCAGAGAGCAGATAGAGAAGGAGCTTACAGAGCTGCAGCGTGTCCCAGAGGAACAGCGGGCGCCGAGTGTCACAAAGCGGCTTGAAATGCTCCAGGACGCCCTTATGTTCCCAGAGGGGTGGTTTATTCATGTACGCAACGGAAAGGGCGGACGCGAGCGCCTGAGCCCGATTATCGGCAAAAATGCGGGGCAGATCATAGAGAGGATATCTGATACTCCAGCAGAGGAAACGGTATGGAAGCACATTCATAATAGTGCGGACATACACGGCTACAGGGCTGAGTATGCTACAGCCATTTATAAGGCGCACGCCAGGGCAATCCAGGATATTCCCTATGACCGGGTAAACCGGGGGACCGGAAAGCGGTATCAGAGTGACGTATATACCTGCCGAAAAGATGAAGCAGGGAAGAAGCTGGATAAGGCTGCTATGCTGATCTGCAGCAAAGCCCTTGGCCATAACCGTATCAGCGTTGTAGCCGATAACTATATCCGGGGACTGTAAGGAGGGTGTACCACCATGAGCGAGTTTGTAAGAAAAGCAATGATGGGGTATAAGGAAGTCCCTGGCGGATATGAGGATCCGGAGTGTACGCATGTGATTCTGACAAAACAGGAGTATGCAGATCAGCTTAAAGAAATTAATCAGGCGAGGAGAGAGGCGCAGAGTACAAAATATAATGCCAACAGAGAAATTCAAGAAATGCGCCGTGAGTCCCAGGCGAAAATTGCTGCAGGGGAGGCTGCTGCGGCCAAAACAATAGCAGATCTGGAGGCGGCACTTGCTGCAGAGCAGGAAGAATCTGCGCTGCAGCGCGGGCTTAATGCTAACCTGCTGCGGATCGCAAGGGAACGAGCAAACGCAGATCGCAGATTGAAACCCAAAAAGCAGCATACGGGGTATGTGGTAATAGCATCGATGGAGAAAGAGCAGCGGTACAAAGACGGGAACCGAAGATGGCGCACGGTGACGCTATGGGAAACAGTAATTGAAACCCCATATGTTGTGAGCTTTGAAGTGGACGAAATAAGGTCTTTGATACAAGAGCTATTCACTGAAGATGCAGATGGATGTTGGATGATTCAAAGAATTGGCATAAACGGAAATTGCCCTGAAGGATATACGAAAATGATTGAAGATCCGGAATGGAGAAAAGTATATCCTGGACATAATGTGATGCTGGAGCGTCGGCTAAAGGCTAATTACAGAACCGGCTATTGGGAGATAATTTTCCTGCATACAAAACCGCTTGGGCCGGTGCCAGCAGATATGAAAATGTGCTGAAATCAAAAAAGTACCCGCTGCTTATGCAGCGGGTGCTTTTTGATTTATAGATTGTGCCTGACGATTTCCGGATTGTTCAAGGCGCTTTCAAGGATACGGCTCAGAACGGACGTGTACCCTTTGCCGAGGGATTTTGCTTTTCTAAGAGCTTGAGGGGAGAGCCGGAGCGTGACGGTCTGCTTGCAACGATCCTCTCGATTGGCTGCGGCGATTTGCTTGAATTGAGCTATTTGGGCAGGAGTAAGCTCTGGGCAATCTTCGTCCGGGGTTACGGGCCTGTCGGCCAGAGCTTCAAGCATTTCGGCCTGTGCTGTTGTCAGCGGCGTATTCAAATCAATGTCCTTACGAATAATCATAATAGATACTCCTTTCCTCCTTGGTAGCCTTTCTCGCAGAGATAAGCCTAATAACATTTCCGCGTTCGGTATATACAACCATGATGACAATGGCCACGCCATTGATTTGCCCTATGGTAATATATCGATCTTCATCTGCAGAGTGTTCGTCATCAAAAATTTCAATTCGATTTTCGTCATGGAAGACGAGCGCTGCTGTACTGAAGTCTATGCCATGTTTGATTATGTTTTTCTTCTCCTTGTTGTCGTCCCACTCAAAAAGCATACAACATCCCTCCGTTGAAGGTATTATATCATATTGTGAGACAAATTGCAACACAAATTAGAGTACGAATACAGGCGTATACCGTCCTCATACCACTTGAAAAAAACCAAGAAATGCGGTATACTTAAAACATAAAAATGCGGGTTTACTTCATTGATAATAAACGCCCCCCTTTAAGGGAGCAGGGCTATATTTTCTAAGGAGAAAGTCGGAGGGGAAAAGGGGGTGTGCGGCGGGGTGTGGGAATGTGGTAAACCCGTAGGGTTTTCCATCATTTCCATGCCCCAGAGCGAGGGGGAAAAGGGGGAGGTGACTTTCTCTTTAAGGCGGCGTAGCCGCCGCTCTTTTGCTCCCCCTTTTCCCCCTTCCCGCCCGCAGGCGATCCCCGCCGCAGCGGATTTTCTTTTTGGTACTTTTTCTTTTGTGAGGTGGTAATATGACCGAGAATTATCGAGGCTGCTACGAGTATTTGAGCGCACAATATCCGGAGGTCGGAGGCTATGAGTTTTATAAAGAGCTGTTTCCGGACAATGAGAACTCCGGAGAACGGCACACGGATTTTTCCCATCCGAACGCTGTGTATCTGTATCGGGACGAACAGAGCGAGGATAAGAAGCTCCGGCGCAGGAAGATGTATAACGACACATGGGAACAGGATTACATGGAGTTTGTCGAGGGGAACAGCCTTACTTTGTGCAGCGGTCTTGCATATCGCAGAAAGGAGAACAGGCTGGAGAACGCCCAGCGGATGTATGCTCTGATCTTCGATCTGGATGGCGTAGGTCTTGCCGAGCTGCGCAACCTCTTTCTGCGCTTTGGCGGCGATCCGGAGCGAGTGCGCCGGTTGCCGATGCCGACTTTCCTTGTTCTGTCGGGGACAGGGCTGCATATCTACTATGTTTTCCAGCAGCCGATTGACCTATACCCGAATATAAAAATTCAGCTTAAAAGTCTGAAATATGACCTCACTTTCCGGCTATGGGAGTATGGCAGCACTTCGCAGGTCAAGGCGATCCAGTATCAATCCATCAATCAGAGCTTCCGCATGGTGGGCAGCATCAATGACAAGCATGGGACGGAGCTGGTCGCTTTCCGTACCGGAGAACGGGTAACGCTGGATTATCTGAACGCCTACGCAAAGCCAGAAAACAGGGTGGATGTCAATAAGCCTTTCAGCCCATCCAAAATGACACGAGCTGAGGCGAGGGAGGCATATCCGGAGTGGTATGAGCGTGTTGTTGTGAGAGGCGAGAAAGGACGCAAGAAGTGGGATATTGCCGGAAAGGTGCATGGTGATGATCCGTATGCGCTCTACCATTGGTGGCTGCGGCAGATCGGAGAGATAAAGGGCGGGCATCGGTATTTCTTTTTGATGTGCCTTGCTATCTATGCTTACAAATGCGGTGTGTCGAAGCAGCAGCTCCGGCAGGATATGAAAGAGGCTTTTGATGATCTGCAGATGGTGAAGCATGAGAACGCATTGACCGAGGAAGATATACGGAGTGCGCTGGAAGCCTACGACAAGGAGTATTACAATTTCACGATTTCCGATATTGAAGCTCTGACCGATGTTCGCATCGAGCGCAACAAGAGGAATGGTAGATCACAGAAAGAGCATTTGAAAAGAGCAAGGGCGGTGCAGGAAGTGGATTATCCTGGCGGCACATGGAGAAGAAAAGGGGCAGAAGAAAAGAAAGCGCAAGTCTATGCGTGGCGGCAGGAGCATCCAGAGGGACGCAAGGCCGATTGTCATAGGGACACCGGACTTGATCCGAAAACGATCCGCAAATGGTGGGACACCGTACCGGAGGGGCATATAACGGTCAAAATACGCCCATCACAGGCTTTGAGCGATCTGTTGGTGGAGGAATTTAAGAAAGGGCTGTAAACGCCCCAGAAACGCCCTGTAAGGCGTTTTCGGGGCGGGTAAGGGTTTTATATTACCCCCATCGAAAACGAGGCTTGAAAACCGCATGAAATAAGGCTTTTTTAACCCCTAAATGTACACGCTGCGGTGTTACCATATAGAAAGCACTGTTCACAGAAAAGTTGCAAAAAACATTTGCAATGCACTTGCAAATGTCACGAATATTGAGTATAATATTAGTGCAAGCTAAAAATGATGAGGAAAGGAGTGCTATTATGGCTAAAGGAAATATGACGATAAGAATGGAGCCGGAGCTGAAAGCACAGGCGGCAGCTCTCTTTAAGTCCCTCGGAATGGATTTGAGTACGGCAACGGGCATTTTTTATCGACAGGCACTTAGGTGTCATGGACTTCCCTTTGAAGTCAAGGTTGACGAGCCGAATGCTGTTACCTATGCGGCGATGGAGGCGGCAGAAAAGGGAGAGGATATGTATGGTCCGTTTGATAGCGTTGCAGATCTGATGGAGGCGCTGAATGCTTAAGCCGGAGTTTTCGGGGCAGTTCAAACGAGATTACAAGCTTGCGATCAAGAGAGGCTGCGATCCGAAGAAGTTGGAGGAAGTGATCACGCTGTTGTGTAACGAGCAGCCGTTGCCGGAGGCGTATCGAGATCATGCTCTCACTAATTCCAGAAATTATAAGGACATGAGAGAATGTCACATCGAGCCGGACTGGCTGTTGGTCTATAAAGTTGTTCGGCAGACTTTGATTTTGAAATTGATAAGGACGGGATCTCATAGCGATTTGTTTTGAGATTAACTCCGGATGAAAGAGTGGTGATGATATTTGGCGGGTGTAATAACGGAAATTGCAATAGAATGTGGCGTGTCGGAACAGGCAGTTCGTGCATGGTGTAGGCGAAACCATGTTGCGAAAGATGCGAAAGGAAGTTTCGCAATCAGCGAAAGTCAAAAAACCGCCATATATCAGCATTATTTAGGTGTTGAACGAAAGCAAGTTTCGCAACAGGCGAAAGCAAGTTGCGAAACTTGCGAAACCACTTTGATCGCTATGCTGCAGGGAGAATTAGACCGGAAAAGCGAGCAACTTGCTGTAAAGGACAAGCAGATCGAGGAACTGAACGCAAGGTTGGCGGAGGTCAGCTCGGCGTTGGTGACGGCACAGCAGACTGCGGCAGCGGCCCAGGCTCTCCATGCTGGGACAATGCATCAGCAGCTTCTTTCCGGCAAGTCCGGAGCCGATCAGCCGGAGCGTGAGACAGAACCGGTTCAAAAGCGTAGCTGGTTTAGTAGGTTCTTTGGGGACTAAACAGAACGACAAATCGGTATTTGTGGAGGAGAAAATTGTGAATGAATTAAGAAAAGAAATTGCAATTCAGCAGAAAAAAGGATTACCGTTTATCATGACATCAGTGATTATATGGCTGCTGATATTGCTTGTATCAATTTTGGATATCAATATGAATATGAAAAATTTATTGGTATTTTGCTGTTCATGCCCATTATTACCGCTGTCCTGGATAATTGGTAAACTAATAAAGGTGGATATCTTTTCAAAAGAAAACCCGTTAGGACAGTTAGGCTTCATTTTTACCTTAAATCAAATGATTTATTTATTAATCGTTATGTGGGTGTTTAGTGCGGTTCCGGAAAAGATGATTATGGTATACGCCATGGTGTTTGGAGCACATTTGTTTCCATATTCATGGTTGTATAAATCAAAGGGATATACAGTTGTTGCAATTTCAATTCCGGTTATTTCCTTGATTTTAGGATGCACATTAAATGGCACGACGGTTGCTGCTGCTGCATGTATTATTGAAGTAGTATTTGCTTGTGTATTACATATGGAATTAAAGAAAATGGCAGATAACTAAAAGGCAAATTCCAGTTTATCGGTGGGATGAAGTTCGGGGAGCCGTCCGCAGACGGCAGGGGCAGCGCCCCTCCGGAGCTGGCAGAGCAGCAGGCACGAGCCGGCAGTGAAGCAGCTCCGGCAACCCCTCCCCTTTAGGGGCGCAAAGCACTTTCACACCGCTGCACCGATGGGGTGGCGGTGTGAAAGTGCTTTTGCGTTACTTTCTCACCAGAAAGTAACAAAGAGGTTGTTTTTAGCGGAAATTTATGATAAAATAGAGGACGGAAGAATAAGCGGAAAGGGGGCGATTTTATGGGAGTTACGATTTCGGGTATGACAGGTGCAGGGAGCATCCGGCACAACAACCGCAGCTTCTCAGCGGCGAATGTAGACCGGAGCCGGACGGAGCAGAACATTGTTTTCTGCAACGAGGATCTGAAGCAGGTCTATCATATGGTCTTTGATGAAGCTCTCGCAGCCTACAACGCAAAGAAAACCAAAACGAGAGATAAGATACCGGACTACTATGAGCATATCCGGCAGAGTAAACAGGAAAAGCTGTTCCATGAAGCGATCTTCCAGATCGGCAACATGAGCGACTGTGGGTGCGGTACGCCGGACGGAGAACGGGCGGCGGCAGCTCTGAAAGATTTTGCGGAGTCTTTTGCAGAACGCAACCCCCATCTGCGGGTGTTCAATATGGTGCTGCACATGGACGAGGCAACGCCCCATCTCCATGTCGATTTTATCCCTGTGGCAACGGAGCAGTCAAGAGGACTTTCTACAAGGGTATCTATGAAACAGGCATTGAAGCAGCAGGGGTTTGTCGGTGTCGGCAGAAAGCAGACCGAATGGGCGGCGTGGATGGAACGGGAGAAAGAAGCTCTGACGGAGATCGCCCAGCGGCACGATTTTGAAATTATCTCTCTCGGCACGAACAGACCGCACATGGACTTGCCGCAGTTCAAGGAAGCGGCTGCGAGGCTGGAAGCGGTGCAGCAGCAGACAGCGGCAGTAGAGCGGGAGGTTGTTGAGCTGGAACGGCAGCGGGACGCTCTGAAAGGCACTGTGCGGCTCTTAAAGGAGGCAGACAGGGTAAATGTATCCCTGCATGATATTCAGCCGGAAAAGACGTTCACAGGGGCAGTAAAGGGCGTGACGGTGGATCAGGTCGAGCAGTTAAAGAAAATGGCACTGCGCAGCGTGACGGATCGGCACAAGGTACAGGAGCTGACGGAGGAAAACACCCGTCTACGGTCACAGGTGCCGTCCATGAAGAAGCGGCTGGAAGAAGCGCAGCGGCAGCAGAGGCTTGAACAGGAAAACCGGAGGCTGCGTGATGAAAACTATTATCTGCAATCCGAGCTGCAGGAGGAACGCAGCTTCACCGAGCGTCTGACGGACGGCATCGGTCGGATGCTGGACTTCTTGGAAGAACACTTGCCGGAGCGTCTGCGTCCTCTGCTTGAAAAGGCGAGGGAGCTGCTGCCCGATCCGGAGATCGGACAGCAGCAGGAGCAACAGCAGCACCAGCGAGGAATGGGCGGCATGGAGCTGTAAAAGAAGCCTGTCCGGAGGGCTTGAAAATCTCTTTCGGACAGGCTATAATAACAACTGAAAATAGGGAATTGCTGTATTGATAATCTAAGCCCCCTGTAAGGGTACTCCCAACCTATATTTTTTCTCTCTGAAAGGGAGAAAGTCGGAGGGGAAAAGGGGGGTGAGCGGAGGGGTGTTGGAAGTGTGGTAAACCTCGTCAGAGGTTTTCCAAGCCACTGTGGTAAACCCATCGGGTTTTCCATAGTGGCGGCA
>ERZ791623.1224-NODE-1224-length-11119-cov-4.669559_pt1 | contig 11119 bp, 10 predicted proteins | sample MGYA00510268_ERZ791623 | MGnify/ENA primary metagenome ERZ791623 (study PRJEB30046, sample SAMN00715216) | human gut metagenome | study: EMG produced TPA metagenomics assembly of the A metagenome-wide association study of gut microbiota in type 2...
CAGCCGCCATATTGACACCAGCTTTTTGGCAGATTTCCTTACTTGTCGTACCGTCGTAGCCGTGTTGGGCAAAGAGCGGGCCTGCAGCTTCGATGATGCGTGCTTTTGTTTCCCGGCCGTCTTCGCGGCTCGACGTCACAGGCGCTTTATGAGGCATAGCAATCCCTCTTTCTATGATAATTTATGGCGAAACAGCCAGGCAGCCAGGGGCAGGGTGACGGCGGCAACGGCCAGCATGGGCAGATAAGTATAGGCAATTACAGGGATACCGGCGCCTTCCAGGTAGATGCGGCGTATGGCTTCGATGGCAAAGCGCATGGGATTGATATAGGTCACGTACTGCAGGACCTGCGGCATGTTGCGGACTGGTGTCGCCAGTCCTGACAGGAGTATCATGGGCATGAGGAATAAGAAACAGTATACCATGACTTGCTGCATGTTCTTGGCTACGGCTGAAATCGACAGGCCCAGGCCGACACAACTTACGAGGAAAATGAAAATCGTAAGGTAGAGAGCGGCCAGGGAACCGACTAATTGTATTTTAAACCAAAACACGGCGATGCACAACATGAGCGTCGCCTGGACGAGGCCGATGAGGATAGGCGGCACGGCTTTGCCGATGAGGATTTCTGGCGGCGTCAGCGGCGTGACCAGAAGCTGGTCGAAGGTGCCATTTTCCCGTTCCCTGGCGACGGAGAGGCCGGCCAGGATGAGGACCTGTGTCAAGGCCAGCATGGGGATGAGCGATGGCAGGAACATGCGGCGTGTAATGTTATTGGGGTTATACCAGATGCGCGAACGGATTTCGATGAGTGGCTGATGGCCGCTTCGCTGGACATTCATGGCTGAGACGATAGAGGCAGCATAACTGGCCGCCAGGCCGGCTGTCATGGGATTGCGTCCGTCGGTGACCGTCTGGATCGGCGCTTCCTGGCCGCTGTTCAGTCGGCGGGCAAAGTCCGATGGGATGGTAATGACGATCATGGCCTCGCCGCTGTCGATGGCCTGGGCGATCTGCTGTGTCGACGACAAGGTCTGGACGCGCTGGAAGATGCCGGTCCCATCGAGATGGGCGATGAAATCGGCCGATTCCCGGCTGTGGTCTTCATCGACGAGGGCATACGGTACATTGTCGAGGTTATACGTCGCCGTATACCCAAATAGGAGTCCTTGGACGAGGACGGGGATGACCAGGATGACACGGCTCTTCGGGTCTTTCAAGGTCGTCAGCAGTTCTTTGACGATGAGCTGGTAGATTTTATAAAAAGTCAGTCGGAATGTGTCCATCAGGCAACCCCCTTTTTGGTGACGCGCAGGGACAGGAAAACGAAGAATACGGCATAAGCGCCGAGGATGGCACAGTCCTTGATGACCAGGGGCCCCGTCGTGCCGGCCAGGAACAAGGATTTCATCAATTCCATATAATACGTCGCTGGCAGGACGTGGCCGATGACGGCAATGGCTGTCGGTACGCTACGCAGGTCAAAGAGGAAACCACTGAGCATGATCGTCGGGAGCAGGCTGACGACCAGGGCCATCTGGCAGGCCAGGAACTGGTTCTTGGTCAGCGACGAAATGGTGAGGCCCATGCCGATGGCGACGAAGATGTATTCAATAGATGATAGAAGAATCAAGGCCAGAGACCCGTGCATGGGCACGCCGTAGCCGTAATAAGCGGCGACGAGGCAGAGAACAAGGCCGACCAGGGCGATGCAGAAATAGGGTATCATTTTGGCGGCAATGATTTCCAGCGGCCGGACGGGTGTGACGAAGAGGGATTCCAGTGTGCCCCGTTCCCATTCCCGGGCCATGACCAGGGAGGTCAGGAAGACGCCGACCAGGGTCATGACGATGACGATGAGTCCGGGGATGAACATCCATGAACTCGTATTGGCGTCGTTGAACCATTGCCGCGACACCAGTGTAATCGTACCCGTCCGGGACGCTGCGCCGTGGCTTTTGGCCCAAGCGGCCTGCCAGGCCTGGAAGCCGCTGGAAATATAGGTATTGGCCGCATTGGCCGTCGTCGCATCGATGCCATACAAGAGGACCTGCACCGTCGCATGGCCTTGTTCCAGGCGGTCCGTGAAATCCGGCGGGATGACGATGATGGCATCGGCCTGGCGGGCATCCATCAGGGCGGCGGCCTCACTTATGGAAGATACGTAGTGCGGTGAGAAATATGGCGAGCCGTCGAGGAAGTGAAGGGTGCTGCGGGCCGTCGGCGAGCTGTCTTCCAGGGCGACGGCGACGGGCAGGTCCTTGACATCGAGGGATAGGCCGGATCCCATGAGGATGATGAGCATGAGAGGGATGACGATGCCGATGAGGAAGCTGCTGGGGTCGCGCAGCATCTGACAGAATTCTTTATGACATAAGGCGAGAAAACGATGCAGGTTCATGACGATACCTCCTGATGATGGCGGCCGGACTCGACGATATGGATGAAGGCGTCATTCATAGTCGGACTATTACCGCCCTGTTTCCGGATGGCCGACGGCGTGCCGATGGCGATGAGCTGCCCCCGGTCCTGTATCATGATGCGGTCGCAGTATTCGGCTTCTTCCATGAAATGTGTCGTGACGATGATCGTCGTTCCCTTGGCCGACAGGTCCGTGATCTGCCGCCAGAAGAGACGGCGGGCCAGCGGGTCGATGCCGCTTGTCGGTTCGTCGAGAAAGAGGATAGGTGGTTCGTGGAGCAGGGCCGCTGCCATGGACAGGCGTTGTTTGTAGCCGCCAGGAAGGCTGCCGGCCGGCATATGGCGGAAGCCGGACAAATCGAATTCTTCGATGACCGCTTCGATGCGCTGGTCCAGCCGGCGGCCGCGCAGGCCGTAGGCACTGCCGAAGAAGCGGAGGTTCTCTTCGACGGACAGCGTCGAGAATTTTTGCGCTACGTAGCCGATATGGGCCCTGGCCTGGGCTCGGGCGGTTCGCAGGTTGACGCCGGCTACGGAAATCTGGCCGGACGATACGGGAAGCAGGCCGCAGAGCATGCGGAACGTCGTCGATTTCCCGGCTCCGTTCGGGCCGAGGAGGCCGAAGATTTCCCCTTCGTAGACGCTGAACGACGTATGATTGACGGCGATGAAATCGCCGAAGCGGCGGACAATGTCCCGGACTTCGATGATTTTCCGTCCTGTTTCTACTCTTTTGGCAGCAGTCATATCGGGGCGGCTGTAGTGGGAGGGAAGGGACGGTTCCTGCTGGCGCAGGAGGCCCATGAAACTATCTTCCAGTCTGGCCGGGACGGCCGTTACTGTCAGGCCGGGCAGGGCGAGGTCCTCCAGGCTGGCCTGGGGCGTCAGACTGAAACGGACGGCCCCGCCTTCGGGAACGGCATCGGCTACGGCTTCCGTTTCGTCGATGAGGGCAGCCTGTATGAGCCGCGGTGGGACATTTTCCGGCGGCCTGACGACATAACAGCGGCCCTGGGCATAGTGGCAGAGCGTGTCCGGTGCGCCCTGGGCCAGGATATGCCCTTTATGCAGGATGTATACGTCGTGGCAGTGTTCGGCTTCTTCCAGGTAGGCCGTTGCGACCAGGACGGTCAGGGACCCCGACGCCGACAGGGTGTCGAGGATTTGCCACAGTTCCCGCCGCGATAGGGGGTCGACGCCGACTGTCGGCTCGTCGAGGAGCAGCAGCGGCGGCATGGAAACGAGGGTGCAGGCCAGCCCCAATTTCTGCTTCATACCGCCAGAGAGCTTGCCGGCCATGCGCTTCGTGAACGGGCTCAGACCGGTCAGGTCGAGCAGTTTCTGGAAGCGCTCCTGGCGCACGGCTTGAGGGACCGCGTGGAGGTTGGCGTAGAGGTCCAGGTTTTCCTGGACCGACAGGTCTTCATAGAGACCGAATTTCTGGGGCATATAACCGATATGGTCCTGGACGGCCTGAGGATGGCTGGCCACGTCCGTACCCAGGACCGACAGGCTGCCGGCATCGCTTTTCAACAGGCCGCAGACGAGGCGCATGAAAGTCGTCTTGCCAGCCCCGTCAGGGCCGATGATGGCCGTCAGACTCCCGGTGCGGACGGTCAGTGAAACCCCTGATAAAGCCGTGACCGGACTGGACTGACCAGGGCGGATGAATTGTTTTACGATCCCCTGGGCCTCGATGGCCAGGGAGGTCGGTGCAGGCTGACAGTTCGTCATGGGAATCCTTCCTTTCTGCCTCAGAAGGTGACTGTCGCCGGCATGCCCAGGCGCAGGACGTTGTCGGGGTCGGTGACGTAAATCCGGACTTCATAGACGAGGGATGTCCTGAGGTCATCGGTTTCCACGGATTTCGGCGTAAACTCTGCCGTGTCGGAAATGTAACCGACCTGGCCCGTCAAGGGCGTGTCGACGCTGTCTATAGTGACCGTTGCCGACTGGCCTTCGTGGATTTTTCCCAGTTTATCTTCCGAAATGTAGGCCCGGATCCACTTGGTCGTATCCAGGCTGAGCGTATAGACCGGTGTCGACGGTGAGGCCATGTCGCCCGGTTCGACGAGGCGCGAGCGGATGACGCCGTCCTGCGGGGCGACGAGAGTGGCCTGGCTCAGGTTATACTGGGCGGTCTGCAGTTCGTTCTGCAGAGACTGGAGCTGTGCCTGCGCGGCGTCGATGTCTTCCTGGCGATAGCCGTTGTTGGCCAGGTCGTGGGCCGACTGAGCATGGGCCAGGGTAGCCGCTGTCGATTTGGCCTTGGCTTCCGCTGCATCCAAGGTCTGCTTGCTGATGGCGTCGCCGGCATAGAGCGTACTCATGCGCTGATAATCGGCAGCAGCATTATCGGCTTCAGCACGGGCTGACTGTACGGCAGCGGCGGCTTCGGCAATCTCTTCAGGACGGGATCCGTTGTGCATCTTGGCAACGACGGCCTTCTGCTGGGCAATCTGGGCCTGACAGCGCGCTATGGTCAGTTTAAGAGGCGTCGTGTTGAGAGTGGCCAGGACATCTCCTTTGTGGACACGGTCGCCTTCTTCGACATTCATCGAGGCGATGCGTTCACTGGCATTGAATGTGAGCGAAACCTGACGGACATCGACATTGCCATGGAGCGTAAGCGGCGCTGCTTTAGGCTGCTGCCAGTAGCACCAGGCCCCGGCGGCAGCGGCCAGGAGGATGATGAAAATGAAGAGCTGTTTCTTATGGGCTTGCAGGGAAGCGGAGAGCATGGATATTCCTTCTTTCTTAGGACGGTATGCAGATTAGCAGAATTTTCTCTTTCTATTATATATAATTCAAATTCAAATTTCAACTATAAAATATAGAAAAGATGACCATGACATATGTAAATTTTTGACGGTAAAACGTACAACTAACTTAAAAGCTTATTGACTTCACGGGAGTGACACGGTATAATAGACCTCAACAAATACAGAACAGTGTTGAATGGAAATAGTAATGTTTGGGAAACCATGACAGAGACCTGCTGGCGGCTGAGAGGCAGGATGGAATCCCGGCGTGAAGTCGTCCAGGAGCTGCTGCCCGAACGTATTTTGCTAGTAGACGCAGCCGGCAGGCAACCGTTACCTTGCCAGGCATTACATGGGCTGTCCCGGAGATGCTGGAAAAGTGGTCATTACGACAATGAGAGTGGTACCGCAGAGTGAATACTTTGTCTCTTTTTAGAGGCAAAGTTTTTTTTTGCTCCATCAAAACCGTTTGCGTATTTGTATTTGTCAGGTCTTATTTTAGAAAGGATGTGCGTGACTATGATGGATTTCATTGGAAAGTTGAGCGGTTTTGTTGGGAAGAATTTGACGTATATCGTCTTTCTCGTCGTCATCTGGGCTTATTTCATGCCCAATGCCTTTCTCTGGGCGGTTCCTCATACGGTCCTCTTGTTAGGCGTCATCATGTTCGGTATGGGTATGACGCTCCATGCCCGGGATTTCAAATTGATCGTCCAGCGGCCGAAGGAAGTCCTCATCGGCTGTACGGCTCACTATACGATTATGCCCCTCTTGGCCTATGCCCTGGTCCTGGCCTTTGAAATGCCGCCGGAAATCGCCGTCGGCATGATCCTCCTCGGCTCCTGTCCCAGCGGGACGGCGTCAAATGTCATGGGCTTCCTGGCCAAGGCCGATGTACCCCTGTCCGTTTCCATTACGACGTGTTCGACCTTGCTGGCGCCGATTATGATGCCTTTTATCGTCTGGGGCCTGGCCGGCCAATGGGTCGAAGTTTCCTTTATGGCTATGGCCATGACAGTCATGAAAGTCATCCTGGTTCCCTTGATCCTCGGCTTATTGACGCATCGCCTGATGGGAGAAAAACATATTGCCTCCCTGTCGAAGGTCCTGGTCCTCGTTTCGGCTTTCGGCGTCCTGGTCATCGTCGGCGGCGTCATTGCCATCAATGGCGCTAAAATCCTGGACATGGGTATCTTCATCATCCTCATGGTCCTCCTGCACAATCTCGGCGGCTTCCTCATCGGCTATTTCGTTACAGGCAAGCTGGGCTTGGGCAAGAAACAGCAGCACTCGGTCACGTTGGAAGTCGGCATGCAGAACGACGCCCTGGCCATTTCGCTGGTATCGGTCTTCTTTGCCCCGGCCGTCGCCATTCCGGCAGCCGTCGGAGCGGCTATCCATCAGGTAACGGGTTCTATCCTGGCCGGCATCTTTGCCCGCCACATGGATGCTCATGAAACCAAAGAAAAAGCGAAGGCTCAGGCCGAAACGCTCATGGAAGCCGTACCGGGCAGTCATTGAGGTCATCGAGTAAAACTTGCAAGCCCTCATTTGTTTTGATACTATAAGTATAGACAAATGGGGGCTTTTTCATGAGATTTGTTATATATTTACGAAAACATGTACATAAAATATTTCATGGGCCATTTGGTGATATCCAGGCTATTTTGGCGGATCCGGAATTCAGGAAACGGAAAATACGGGATAATCTCTATGCCTGCAGTTTCATTTCCTGCCTCCTGTGCATCATCGCCCTGACCGGGGTCATCGGTACGTATGCGCCCAATGCAGCCGGAGCCGTCTTGCCGGCTATCAATGCAACGGCAGTCTATGGAATCATTTTTAGCGTCAATGTCCTCTTTTTTGCCGGTTTCTACCGATGTCTGCACGGAGCGGTCCGCAATGAAAAGATATTAGAAAATCTGGTCTATATCTTTTTGTTCATCAATTCATCCCTGGCGTGCCTGACTTTTTTCAGCACCCAGGACGGGAGCAGTTTCTTCTTTGAATACCTGCTCATGCTCATCATGGTCTATTTGCTGCCCATTTACGATAACCTCAAGGTTTTGTTTCCCATCGTCGCCGTCAATCTGGTCACGACCTTTGCCGTCATCGCCATGACAGGTCATCAGATTGCCTGGCAGGACCAATACGATATCGTCCTCTTTTATCTGGTTTGTCTGGTCATCATCTTTTCGCGGCGCCATCTGGCCCTGGCTTTTACCCAGATACGCATGCACCTCCGGTCCAGTAATGAAGAGAGTTTTACCAGCGGAGCCGGACCGATGAGCTGACCGGGCTGCTGAACCGCGAAGCCCTGCGGGAAGATTTTGAACAGTATTTAGGACAGACGATTTGTGTCATGATTTGCGACATCGACCGGTTTAAATTTTTCAATGATACTTATGGCCATGTACTCGGCGATGATATCCTGTCCGGCATCAGCCGGCTTTTGTGCCATATCTTCCCGGATGATTGTGTCTACCGCTATGGAGGCGATGAATTCCTGATTTTGTCATTTCGGAATCAACCTTCGTTCCAGGACGATGTAGAGCGGTTCCAGCGGCACTTGAAGGACTTGCCCTTTGACGATTTGACCCGCCAGCCGACGATGAGCGGCGGCTATACGTGGGGCCTCTGCCAGGGCGCTGTCGACCTGCGGAAAATGTTCGCCTTAGCCGACCATTTCCTCTATCAGGCTAAAGAAGCCGGCCGCAACCGCATCCACTGCGAACCCTTCGATGACCAAAAAGCAGAAATCAGCCTGCATGAAATAGGAAACCTTATAGATAAAAGTTCATAAAAAAGTAGCATTCTAACGTAGGGGCTCGCACGTGGCGAGCCCGCCACAAGAATGTGTGTCGTTTGCATGAATGAAAGTTTGTGGGGGTCGCCCGTGGGCGACCCGCTAGGGATTTGGATGGTTTTCCTAGCAAGCTGATTGGGACATCGTACATATACCGGAGCGGGCGCCCCACGGGTCGCCCCTACAACACAAAAAGGGGCTGTCGCACATGCGACAGCCCCTTTTTTTACGAGCCACTAACCACGAGCCACTAATCCCTAACCTCAAATGACCTGCGGGAAGGTGTTGGTCAGTATCTTAGCCCCGCCTTCGGTGGTTTTTGTCTGCAAGGACGTTCCAACCGTTGCGACGTCTTCGATATCCGTCGGGATGCGCTTATAGGGCAGCTTTTTCATAATGCGGTCCATAGATTCCGTCAGGATTTCCTTGGGGTCGTTCAGGATAGATGCCGATTCGATTTCACGGCCTTTGTCGCTGTAGCTCTTGAAGGTATCGGTCCGCTTATCGTAGGCGTATACCGTCAGGTGATAGAGACATTCCGTGATGATTTCGTCATCATCATAGCGCCAGAGCCCGGCCATGTGCTGCCGCCAGTACCAGGTCTGGACGACGGGGACCAGGACGACGTCGGCTTTATACTGGGCCGAAAGGGCGCGCATCGTGTCGATGTTGACGTCAGACGGCGACAGAGCTGTATCCGTTTCGATGCGGTCCCAGTAGGGGATGCGGAACGGCTGTTTCAGCCGGTTTTTCATGAAACGGGCGGCGTAGCTGTCCTGTGTCGTATCGGCAATGACGACAGTGCGCATGTTATTGAAGCGCGGGCCGTCGGCAAAGACCGTTGTAATCGACAGGATGCAGAAGAAGAGCAAAAGACAGAGTTTTTTCACGAGGCAACACCTCCAGCAAAAAATCAGAAATTGCCGTTATCGTTTAAGAGCGGCAGCGTGTCGTCGACTTGCGGGATGTAGCGTTCCAAAGTGGCCAGCATTTTTTCCTTATCCATCGGCAGGGTGCCGCCGACAGGCAGGAGATTGGAAACGTGGTTACTGCGGAAGATGCAGGGCTTGGTCATTTCCGTATGGCGCAGGATCATGTCCAGTTCCTGGAGGAAGCCCCGCGCTGTCAGGGGGGTAAACGTTCCATTGACGACATCCTGGTAGAGCGGTACTTCGCGGGGAATAATGAGCGACAAGGCGCTGAGCATAGTCGGGTTGATGGCCGATACGACCTGGGCCGTATGCAGGGCATGTTCCTTGGTCCGTTCCTGGCCGCCCAGACCGAGGAGAATCATCGTCGACAGCTTCATGCCTGCTGCCAGGGCTTTTTTCCCGGCTTCGATGGTCAGGGCTGCCGTCGTCCCTTTATCGACGAGTTTCAAGACTTCGTCGTCTCCGCTTTCAATGCCCATGTAGACGATGGCCAGGCCCGCTTCGCGGAGGCGCTTCAATTCTTCCGGCGTCTTGCGGACCAGGTCAGCCGGAGTCGCATAGGCACCGATACGGTTCAGATTGGGGAATTTTTCGTAGCATTTCTGCATGATAGCTACGAGTTTGTCCGTCGGCAGGACCAGGGCATCGCCATCAGCCAGGAAAATCCGGCGGATGAAGGGCATGGCATAGGCGCCGCGCTCGATGATCCCTTCTATTTCTTCCATGGGACGGATGCGGAATTTAGACGCTTTGTACATATCGCAGAAACGGCAGGGATTGTGGGAACAGCCGATAGTAACGCGCAGGATGAAGCTGCGGGCTTCACTGGGCGGGCGGAAGACGAGGCCGCCGGCATCATCAATAATCATAGTAACACACCTTTCTCAAAAGATGAAAAAAACATTATTCATTCATCTCTTATTATACACGAAAAGTACGTATTACGAAATAGCTGGTTTCTTCTGCAAGATGATAATGAAGACCGTAGCGATGATACAGGCATAGCCGATGAGTTCAACCGTATGGAACGTCGTACCCAAGGCGATGGCCGAAGTCACTGAAGCGACGACCGGTTCCAGCGTGCCCAGGAGAGTCGCCTTCATCGGCCCGATTTCACTGATACCCGTGACAAAAGCCGCAAAAGACAGGGCCGTGCCGATGATGACGATAAAGGCAACAGCCAGCCAGCCCGTCAGGTCCAATGCGGGCCAGACCGTCCAGACCTGCAGGGTCAGACTGAGAAAAACGCCGCCGATGATCATGCCCAGGCCGTTGGCAACGGCCGCTCCCCAATGAGCTGCCAGCCCCTGGGACAGGACAGGATAGGGTGACACAGGCGATGGCGCCGATGAGGCCCCAGGTCAGGCCTAACGGAGAAATGACCATCGTCGACGGGGTGCCGTTGGTCGCAGCCAGGTAGACGCCGCCAAAGGCCAGGAAGACCGACAGGATTTCCCGCCCTGTCGGCCGTTTATGGAAGCGGACGGCTAAATAGAGCGACATGAGGACGACACTCAGGGTCTGCAGGACCGTCGCCGTGCCGGCGTTCGAGTTCTTTATGGCCGATAAATACGAGAACTGGCTCAAGATGAGGCCGAATAGGGCAAACAGGACCAAGTGGCGCAGACTGACCGGGTCATGCAGCATCTGGCGTATCTCGGCCCGCTTCGTCGGCAGTACCATGAGCGTCAGGAACAACCCGGCCAGGCACATGCGTATCGACACCAGCCAGGACGGCTCGACAGGATAATGAGAGAGCAGGAACTGACTGACAACGCCATTGAACCCCCACGTCGTCGCACCGATGACACAAGCCACGATACCATGCTGCGTTTTTGTCATACTAAGACCGCCTCTGCCTGGGGCAATCATATTATCCTAAGTATACACGAGGTGAGGAAGGGGTGCAAGGGAATACCGCTTTCAAGCGGTATTCCCTGTAGGGGCGCCACGTAGGGCGTCCGCCGTCGAAAAAGGGGCTTGTCATCATGCGAGGTCCTTTTCACTTTATAGTTTGTAGTATGTAGTTTATAGTTTGTAGAAGATGACTTTAAATTTAAAAACCTCCGCTAACCCCTAGCCACTAGCTACTAACCACTAAAAAAAGGCGCTGTCGCATCGCGACAGCGCTTTTTTTATCACAGTTTCGCCAGAAGACTCCTTCCTCTTAGGTAGGGGCATCAATGGCGATGGATTT
>ERZ791623.1228-NODE-1228-length-11085-cov-2.927924_pt1 | contig 11085 bp, 25 predicted proteins | sample MGYA00510268_ERZ791623 | MGnify/ENA primary metagenome ERZ791623 (study PRJEB30046, sample SAMN00715216) | human gut metagenome | study: EMG produced TPA metagenomics assembly of the A metagenome-wide association study of gut microbiota in type 2...
GAGCCACGACTGGTCGAAATTAAAAATGTCCGGCGTGTGGAGTCAGGTGGAACAGATTCTAATGGAATCTGAAACGCAAAGTAGCCGCTGCTTCCACCATATCCAGACAAACAAACCGGAAGAGACATATTGTACAAGCTGTCGGAAGAAACGGTTTTTCCACCGATTTTCCGGTCTGAAGAAGCAACGATAGTTGGTAACTTATTGCATGGATATGTAATTCCGTTAATAACAATGGATACATCTGTAATTGATATTACGGAATTTGAGAGATTGTCAAACTGGATATAAGCCAAAGCCAGTTGTTTTTCTGGGCTATATCCAAAATAAGGCAAGCTTAAATGAAGATTACGCCGTGATTGAAATAATTGCCAAGCAGTTCCAGCAGACCCTATTAACCCAAGGATAAAAGAAACATTTTCAAACGTAATGATTCCTTTAGCCGATTTTAAAATTGAAATAATTTGATTTATTTTAATCACATCCCATCTACTGGGAGTATATCACAAGAAAAGAGGTGAGTATATGTCTGAAAAAGAAAAAAGAATCATTGAAAAGCTGAAAGAAGCGATTCCTAATATGTCAGAATTTGACAAGGGATACATTCTCGGTAAGACGGAAAGTTATTCTGAGAATAATCTGGAGCAAAAATCAGATAAGAAAGAAGCTGTAACTTCACAGTAATTAAAGAGGAGGAAGAAAATGAAAAAATTTGAATTAACATCAGAAACCAAAATTAACATTTTCGGAAAGAAACTTTTCCGAATCAAAGCACTCATTTCATTTGGGGATGTAGAAGCCGGAGAAACTGGCGGATGGGTAGAAAAAGAAGGAAATGTAAACCAGTCCGGCGATGCATGGGTGTACGGCGATGCAATGGTGTCCGGCGATGCAATGGTGTCCGGCGATGCAAGGGTGTACGGCGATGCAGATTACACAACTATTCATGGATTTGGTACTCAATTCCGTACCACTACGTTTTTTAGATGCAAAGATAAAAAGGTCAGAGTTGCATGCGGATGCTTCTTTGGGACTATTCCAGAATTCCGTGAACAGGTTAAAAATACCAGAAAAGGGAAAATTGCAGAAGAATATCTAATGATTGCTGACCTTATGGAAAAACATTTTGAAAAATAAAGTGCTCCGAAGGAGAGCTGAACCCTCTCGCCTCGGAGCTGTAAACCACTAAACTAACCTTAGCGGATTACAGGATAATCATATCATTTCTTCCTGTATTTCGCAAGAGAACAGGAGGATTTTTTATGAAGAAAACCGAGGGTAAAAGCACAATGGATAGCGCAAAAGTAACCAGTTTTGAAGATTTTGAAAGTTTCTATGCAGTGGAAGTCGTAAGAGAAGCCAAGAAACAGACACAGAAATGGTTCTGTGCATGGGGAATTACCATGGCGGCATTGATTCTTTCAAATGCAGCATGGGTATTCCTTAGATAGAGGGGTACGAATGAAAAAATATCGTAAACGAGAAATTTTGATGTCAATAGCAATCGGAATCCTTTTAACATTCCTTCCAGCATGGGAGTGGACAAATGGATTTGATCGGATTCTGGCAGCGGCAGTTATAAGCCTGATTCTGATAGGAAATCTATGAAAGGAGAAAAATGAACGAGAAGAAAATTAAGGAATTGTTCGAATTGTGTCTGAGGGTTTCAAATGAAACAACGGCGCATGTGAATTTTGACTATACGGCGTGTGACGACATATCCAGAGTTTATATTTATGTATTTAATGATGCAGGGGAGATCGTAAAGCATTTTTCAGTGTGCCAGTTTTACGAGTTTCCGTCCGAAGCTGGAAGTTTTGAGGGTGCGAAGAAATACCTTTTGGAACTGCTTATCAACGGGAGGTGTCCGCTATGAACTTCACTGGCAACGGAGATATAAAGGATGAATACCTGGAAATCATTACGCATAGACATTCCGGGCCAATAAAAAGACAAGCAAGCAACTATAGATTAGTAGAAAGAGAGGGAAATAAGAATGAATCTGTACGAAATCGAAAATGAAATCCTTAATTGCGTAGATATGGAAACAGGGGAAATCGTAGATATCAAAAAGCTTGAATCTCTGCAGATGGAAAGAGATCAGAAGATTGAGAATATTGGTTGCTGGATTAAGAACCTTCTGTCAGATGCGGATGCCCTGGACAAGGAAAAGAAGAATCTTGCAGCGAGACAGAAGGCTGCTGAAAACAAAGCAGCATCGTTGAAATCGTATCTTTTGAAGTATCTTGATGGTGAAAAGTATAAATCAGCGAAAGTTTCTATCTCTTACAGAACAGGTACTTCTGTAGACATCGCAGAAGGAGCAGTTGTTCCGGATAAATTTCTTAAATATTCAGAACCTACACCGGACAAGACTGGATTAAAGGCAGCATTAAAAGCTGGCGAGATATTACCTGGAATCACATTGGTAGCATCGCAGAATATCCAGATTAAGTAGGAGGGTGTATGGAGAATCTTGAATTATATAACAAAGTACGTGAAGTTCCGCAGGATGCAAAAAAGACGATATCCGCTGGAAGGATTAAAGGGTTCACAGATATTAATCCCATGTGGCGCATCAAATGCCTGACGGAGCAATTTGGACCGTGTGGAATTGGATGGTACTACAAAACTGTAGAGAAATGGACGGAGACAGTAGGAGATGAGACATGTGCGTTTGTTATGATCGAGCTGTATGTGTTGTACGATGGCAAGTGGTCTCAGCCAATCTCTGGAACCGGTGGAAGCAGACTGGCAACCAACGAGCGGTCAGGAGTTTATGTATCTGATGAATGTTACAAGATGGCCACGACAGATGCATTATCAGTTGCCTGCAAGAATCTTGGTATTGGAGCAGACGTTTATTGGAAAGAAGGAAAGACAAAGTATGATCAGACAGGAAGTGCATCCAATGAGCTGTCCAATACGGATATATCCGCCCTTAGATCATACATGAAAACAAATGGACTGGATGAAAAGAAAGTCCTTGAGAAGTATCGCCTGACTTCTATCAGCCAACTGACGATTGGAAATGTAAAGGCGATAACGGATCCAAAGAATCTTGAATATTTCCAAAGAAATTGTGGTGAGTAAGATGGAATTTACCGGAAAGATAAAATCATTGGCGAAAGATCTTGTGACAGAGAAATGGAACCTGCAGGTAGAATTGAATGAAGATGCACATGAAGCCAGTGAGCTTATAAGATGTGATAAGCTGGATGTTCGACTTAAACAGCACAAGGACAAGCGTTCTTTGGACGCAAATGCTTACTATTGGGTATTACTCACGAAGTTGGCCAAAGTCCATGGATGGACGAATGATGAAGCTCACAACCGCCTTTTGAGACGATATGGGCAGATTGAAAGAGTGGATGGAAATCTGATAGCTGTTTATCTCCCAGATACGGAAGAGACAGAAAGGGATGTCCTGAGCAAAGTAGAATATCACCTTAAACCGCTCCCTAATACAGTAGTCACACGTGATGGGGAGATCAAGAGGGTATATATACTCCTGAGAGGTTCAAGTACATATAACACAGAAGAGATGGCACAGCTGATCAGCGGGCTGATCCAGGACTGCAGAGAATCAGATATACCGGACAGTGAGATCATGACACCATTTGAGAAACAGAAACTCTTGGAACAGTATGGAATAGGTGGAGAGAATGAACAGACGAACAAGGGCATTGCAGTTTGATGCAAAGACCAGAAGAAAGATTCTTGACCGGGATAACGGCTGTATCTTCTGCCAGATCGGATTCTACATGCATGCGGTATCAGATTTCCAATATAAGCAACTTGAAATCATGCATATCGTTAACCGGTCGCAGGGCGGACTTGGAATCGAACAGAATGGAGTTACCGGATGTAAATACCATCACCAGCTCCTTGATAACGGAGCAAAGGGATTAAGGCCGGACATGCTGGCCTATATAGAAAAATACATGAGCCGAATGTATCCCGGATGGGATCCTAAAGAACTCGTGTATAAGAAATACGGGTGCAACTAAAATCCTATAGATATATCACATGATCATCTCCCAGGGTGTGACCTGTATAGCTCCCTGGGAGGGAAAGGAGAAATATGAACAGCAGAAACAAAGGTGCTGCCGGTGAAAGAGAAGTAGCCGGTATCCTTCGTGGATATGGGTACAAGGCAAGGAGAGGTCAACAGTATAGCGGAGCTAATGGCGATGCAGATGTGGTCGGTCTTCCTGGTATACATATAGAGGTAAAGAAAAGGGAAAAGCTGAACATATACGATGCTATAGATCAGGCAAAAAGAGACAGAAAATCGGATGAACTTCCAGCAGTATTTCATCGGAAGAATCATTGTGAGTGGCTTGTTACGATGCCGTTGGAGGACTGGATAAAGATATACAGGGAATGGGAGGCTGGTTATGGATTATGTAAAGATCAGCAGGAAAATTCTTGAGTGGGAATGGTATACAGATGCAAATACCAAGGTGCTGTTCCTACACATCCTGTTAAAAGCAAACTGGAAAGACGGAAGGTTTCAGGGAATAGAAGTACCAAGAGGATCATTTGTGACTTCTTTGCAGAATCTAGCAGCAGAAACAGGGCTTACAGTGAGGAATGTAAGAACGGCACTAAAACATCTGGAAAATACCGGAGAAGTGACAAGCAACCGACACGTTAAATTCAGCGTAATTACGGTAAAAAACTACGACAGGTATCAGTCAGGCGACACACAAGTGACAGTCAATCGACAAGCAAGTGACAGTCAAGTGACAACAATAGAAGAAGGGAAGAAGGAAAGAAAGGAAGAATATAATAAATCTCCTAAAGGAGATTATGAGAGTGGAACTCCTGAAAACAGCATCTATGCCACGATTCGTGAATTGTACAATTCCGTTTGTGGGTCGTATCCCCGCCTGGTAAAGATGTCTGAGGCAAGGAAGAAGGCTATAAATGCCAGAATGAAGACAGGTTACACTCTTGATGACTTCCAGACTTTGTTTGAAAAGGCAGAGGCTTCCGACTTCCTGAAGGGAAAAAATAAACGCAACTGGTCAGCAACATTTGACTGGTTGGTCAGTGATTCCAACATGGCAAAGGTCCTTGACGGAAACTATGATGCGAGAAAAGAGGCGATAAAAGATGAACCAGAACCAACTAACTCAGTCAGATTATGGTGAGTGTCCTGTGTGCCATGGGACTGGATGGGAGACATATTATGCCACGGTCTATGATTACGGACTTCCAGAAGAAATTCAATATGCTCGCAGATGTCCAAAGTGCAAAGGTGGTTATAGAGCACAGGACCGTACCGGAGTACCAAAAGAGTACCATGAGGCAGATCTTGGCAAGTTCGATTTTGATATTTACCAGAGAGACATGAGCAAACTGAGAGACTTGTGTACCACCTTTCTGAACCATTTCCAGAAGTGGGAAATGGCAGGAAAGGGACTGTATCTGTGGAGCAAGACACCGGGAAGTGGAAAAACCTTCTTGGCGTGCTGCCTGGCGAAATCGGTGATGATGAAATACGATCTGCAAATGCGTTTCGTGACTGCACCTGACTACATAAGTGCTGTTGGTGACAGCTACAAGCGCGATCGCGGAGAAGAGGATCCCAGTCAGGTATACCGGGATTGCAAACTTCTTGTTCTGGATGATATCGGCGCACAGGCAGACAAGGAATGGCAGCGGCAGGAAATGTTCCGTCTGATCAACAAGCGTATGGAGGACGGAAACATTACAATTTACACTTCCAACATGAGCACCGATAATCTGAATGTGGACACCAGGACCAGAGACCGGATCATCAAGACCTGTGTAGAGTTACAGATGCCGGAGGAAGGCATTCGAAAGAAAAAAGCAGCAGGAGAACAGAGACAGTTCCTTGCGAGCATAATGGGATAGAGGAGAGAAGATGGTTAAGCAGATAATTACAAGAATTAAAGATGAGTTAAAGGCAATGCAGTAGTCCAGAGTTTTGGAAGACAATAAAAGAATTTTACAATGTGAAAAATGATGATGAATATTTTGATGCATTACATAAAAAAATCGAGGATTTATATGAAATCTATCCAGACACTTTGGCAAGGTATCTGTCTTTGGCCTTTTACAAATGGGCTGCAGATGTGTCAAAGGGAAAATGCAAAGTATGAATGAGGTGATAGAAATGCCATATAACACAGCAAGAAAGTATTATGAGGGTATCCAGACAAAGAAAGACATATATCTGTACATCATAAGATATCTGAAAGAACATGATTATCCGCCAAGTATTCCAGAAATCGCAGCAGGTCTGAGCATATCTAACCATACCGTGCAGAATCATTTCGGCGAATTACTGGAAAGTGGCTTACTTGCGACAGACAACCCCGGCACGCCACGAGCGTACCGAGTGACAGGACACAAGTTCAGAAAGATGAAGGAAAAATGAGTAGCAAATTAAAAGTCAAGAAAAAAACTAGATTTCCTGTTCAGACTCCTAATCAGGCAGCTCAGGCATTCGGGCGTTCAATGCAGATCTGTTATAGACAGATAAAAGACGTAGAGCAGCAAGCCTACGAGGATGGATTCACTGTTGGTGAAGATTGGAGTAATACGATCAATACCGTTACAACTATGATGGCTCTAAGACGTTTATATGGCTTTTCTACGAAGCGTTTACTCACAGTAGTACAAACTGCCAATGAGTACGTTGAAATGGCAAATAGGGGCAAAATGAGCGTTCTGAGTATGATGCAGGACATTGAAGAGAACACAGATGTAAGATTTGACGAGATGAATAAGAATCTGGTTAAGAAGATGGGAGTTTAAAATCATGTACTAACTGCACAATAGCGTGTCAGTTGCTTACATGGGGAAAGTGAGGACAAAAAATGAGAAAGTACACAATAAACCTTCCAAGAGAACTGGAAGTAGATATTTTCAATCTGCCAGAGGACTTCAAAGAGCAGGTTGAGCAGGCATTCAGAGAGTATACATCTGGAACAGCAAAAGCGTATACGTACGTTGACAAGTTGGGATTCATTGACCGTTGCGTGGAATATTTAAACGGTAACGAGGATTCAGATGATGTTGTAAATACACTGGTTGAAGAAGCAATGATTTCTGAATGGAGAAACAATGGAGAAATCATCAAGGAAGATGATATATACAGCATTGAGTTTATGGAAGATTGCTACAGGAAAGGAAAGGAAGATACAAAACTGAACTCTCATTTCGGAACTGACGATCATCACATTTACGACCAGATTCAGAAAGTTCTGGTACAAGTAATTAAAATTGTAATGAATTATGAAGATAAGGAGGACGCAAAATGTTAATCAGAAGTCAGAATAAGATATCTCTGGTAAAGTTTGAGAATATTGTTATAAACATTAACAATATCAATGGTAAAGAAATTATTTGTTGGAGCCAGATGAATCCAGGAGAAGATGAGTATATTTCATTGGGTCATTATTCCACCAAAGCAAAAGCCATGAAGGTACTGGATATGATTCAGGAAGCCTATGCAGATGCGGTGTTAATTCCAATGGCAGTTCCGAATATCGGAAAGATGCTCTTAGAAGCACCAGCATCGAAAGAAAATGAACTTTTGGCTGAATCTATTGGAGAAGCACTTATGAAGAAAATGGTCTTTCAGATACCAGAAGACGGGAGCGTGGAAGTATGATTACATTCATATTAGGATTCGCCCTTGGAACCATATTCGGAGTGGTCGGTCTTGTATGCGTAGCGATCATGTACGACAAGCATCACCCAGACGATTAGAAAGGAAGCTATGAGAATACAACTTATAGATGTTGATGGTCATAATTTTCCGAATCTGCCATTGATGAAAATATCGGCATGGCATAAGGGAAAAGGTGACTCCGTAGAATGGTACGACCTATTAACAGCATGGATAAATCCACCAGATAAGGTGTATATGAGTAAGGTATTTACGTTTACACCGGATTATCCGCATCCTGTATGTGCAACAAAAATCATAAAAGGTGGCACGGGATATGAGTATCCGTCTGGTGGGGAGTCATTACCGGATGAAATTGAACACATTTATCCTGATTATAGTCTTTACCCAGAATTATGCGAAAATACCGCTTATGGTTTTCTTACAAGAGGATGCCCTAGAGGGTGCGATTTCTGTATCGTAAAAGATAAAGAAGGAAAGAAAAGCTGTAAAGTAGCAGATTTATTAGAATTTTGGAATGGTCAAAAGAATATAGTCTTGCTTGACCCAAACATGTTCGCTTGTACAGAATGGAAAAGTCTATCTGAACAGTTAATAGACAGCAAAGCATATATAGATTTTTCACAAGGCTGCGATATTCGGATTATGACCGAAGAAAAGGCAAATTACATTAAGCAAATGAAAATAAAACAGATTCATTTTGCGTGGGACAGATATGAAGACAAAGGCATAATTATCCCGAAATTTCAAATGTTTAAGAAAATAACTGGGTGGGATCGCAGAAAAATGTCTGTATATGTGCTGACAAATTTCAATACCACATTTGAACAGGATTTGGAAAGAGTATATACACTTCGGGATTTAGGGTATTGGCCTTACGTAATGATTTTTGATAAGCAAAACACAAAACCTACCGATTCTGTTAGAAGATTACAACGATGGGTAAATATGAGAGCTACGTTTGAAAGTGTAAGAAAGTTTGAAGATTATACAGGATAGAAAGGAGAACGGTATGCTGACAAGGAATAAGAAGCTGAAAGATTATGGTATTCCAGAAGAGGACATTGAAAAGCTGAATACGATGCTGAAAGACTTCCCGGCAGAGTACGGATACCTGCTTTCTGGTGCTGCCTTGTCAGCCTGCCCGAAGAACACGGTGATAGCGGATATGGTTATTGAAAATATCTTACACCGGAAAAGTTACAGAAAAATCAGCAGAGAAAGATATATCCCAATGAATCCGAAAGACTTTTATGGATACAGGCGCAAGACTGTCGCTGTACTGTATGAGAGAATGCGGTTGCTGGGAGTGTGGGAGGATGAATAAATGAAGTTAATTGATTTAATAGCAGCAATTGGCGACGATTCTGAAAGTAAAAATAAAATACAGATATGTCACCCGGGCAGAAACCGGGAGAATTACGATACATTCAATGCCGGATCGAAGCTGCTGAAACCATTTTACGACTTAGAAGTAAGTTGTTTTTTCGCGATAGAAACGGATGTAATCAGAGTTGATTTGGATTTTGACGAGAAAGAAGGTAAAACAGATGAGCAGACTGGTTGATGTAAATAAGTTAAAAGAAGCACTAATAAAAGAGTACTTGCGAGGAAAGAAAACACTCATGGAAGTGATTGACGAGCAACCGACAGTTAAAATGAAAGATTCACAAGACGATATTGCAAGCATCATTTATAGCACTCTCGATCATATGTATTGCGATAATTGCAGATTCAATAGCGAAATTAAAGAAAGTGATAATGGTGAATGGAACTGTGATGAATGCCACAGAAAATATAATGGATGGGGAGTTTCCATGCAGGAAAGTAATAAAATTGCAAAAGAAATTTTAAAACAGTTAGGAGAATAGAATATGAGCAGACTGATTGATGCAGACAAAATAATTGACTCTCTTGGAAATTCGGATATGGATTTTGCAATAGGTGCAGTTATTGACGAACAGCCGACAGTTTTTGATGTGGACAAGGTTATTAGTGAATTGAAAAGAGATAAATTCGTTGAATCAGAATGTATCTTATCTGACGTACATCAAGGATATAATGCTGGACTGAACAGAGCAATCGAAATTGTGAAAGGCGGTGGAGTTGAATGAGTAATGTATCAGTTGAGACATTAGAAAATTTAAAGGAATCTATGGTCGGAAGAAGATATAAGCACTTCAAAGGAAGAACCTATGTTGTCACCGATATTGCAGTCCATACAGAATCTAATGAAATCATGGTGATCTATAAGTGCTTTGCAGACCCACTTGTAACATGGTGCAGACCGTTGACTATGTTTACGAGTGATGTGGACAGAAAGAAATATCCAAATGTAAAGCAGAAAAGAAGATTTGAACCACTTTCTAAGATACAGGAGGAATCAGATGAATAAAGGCAAAGACATTTCAACCATGTTTACAAAAGAAGAAAATAGAAAGAATGGAAGGCTCGGATACGCAGATGCTACCAGAGAGAAGGAAGATATTATCAATCCTGCACAGTATGGAGCATTCTTACAGAAAAGAGGAAAGAGAAAAATGAGAAAATCAGCATTAGTGACGGATACACCGAAAAACTGTTACGATTGCCCGTTCGGAACTGAATACTGCGGCGATTCTGAATATGAGGGGTGTTGTGAGTTAGCTGAGTGCTTAGACAGTGACATGAGGCTTATAACAGAAGAGCATTATGATTACGAAAGTGAATCAAGACCAGATTGGTGTCCGCTGAAACCATTGCCGGAGAAAATGAAAGTAACTGGGCTTTATAACGGCGAGTATTTCAAAGCGGGAGGCAAACTACCGAGCTATAAGATCGGCTGGAACGATTGTATTGATGAGATTACAGGAGGAATGGATTAATGGCATGTGCAAAGAAATGTGATAGATGTGGAAAACTGTATGAGCAGTACAATTCTAAAAACGATAGAAAAAATCCTAATGGGATCATGGTATTAAATCTGGATAGTCAGAGAAGATATTTCGCACATAATGCTCTGGATTTATGTCCTGATTGTATGAAAGGATTTCAGGACTGGTTTGGAGAGGTAAAGTAGATGGAGAGATTAACAGAAAGATACGATGTTGCACCAAACGGAGAATCAGATGTCTGGGTTAAACAGCACGATTACATTTCAGCGGCGCGAAAGCTTGCCGAATATGAAGACTTAGAAGAACAGGGCTTACTTGTGAGATTGCCGTGTCCTATCGGCACAACTGTATGGGATATATGCGGAATGGACATTCGAGAAAATGTGGTAAGCGGACTTGAATATGACAAAGGCGGTAAATGGTTTTTATGGGCAAATGAGGACGAGTACCTTGGAGCGTTAAATGTTTTGGTATTCCTCACCCACGAGGAAGCTGAGAAGAAGTTGGAGGAGATGAAGAATGGCTGAATATGTTAAAAAGTCA
>ERZ791623.1235-NODE-1235-length-11035-cov-5.302277_pt1 | contig 11035 bp, 9 predicted proteins | sample MGYA00510268_ERZ791623 | MGnify/ENA primary metagenome ERZ791623 (study PRJEB30046, sample SAMN00715216) | human gut metagenome | study: EMG produced TPA metagenomics assembly of the A metagenome-wide association study of gut microbiota in type 2...
GGCCACTTTGTTAATGGTTAAAGATTCGCTGCTATGATCGTGACGGATATTCTGCTCGACGGACTCTTCGCCGCTGTCGCCGCCATCGGATTCGGGGCCATCTCCGATCCGCCGATGCGAGCCTTTCCACGCATCGCCCTGCTTGCCGCCATAGGCCACGCCTTGCGTTTCACGCTGATGCACTGTTCCGCACTGGATATCGCCACCGCATCGCTTTTCGCGGCCTTTGCAATCGGTATGGGCAGCCTATGGCTCCGCTGCCCGATGACCTGTCTCTACATCCCGGCTCTGCTGCCGATGGTGCCGGGCATCTACGCCTACAAGACGGTTTTCTCGCTCATCATGTTCCTCCAGTCGCTCGATCGGGCTGACGAAGGGATGCGCTACATGCAGCAGTTTTTTCTCAATGCCACCGTATCGCTGAGTGTCATTGCGCTGCTTGCCGCCGGTGCCACGCTGCCGATATTCATCTTCAAGCGCCGGGCCTTCTCTATGACCCGACGCACACGAAAAAATAGTTAGGTTATGGAAATTTTTTGGAACACGATCGCGGCCTACAATGCCGCAACCTGGCCTGCGCAGATTGTCTTTACGGGCATTGCAACCCTGCTGCTTCTGTTGCTCTGCCTGCGGCCGACAAACACTGTGCGCATCGCCATGAAGAGTTTCATGGCGATGCTCAACTTTTGGATTGCCGGAGTCTATTACATGATCTATTGCCGACCGCGCGAATATCACGGCATGTTAGCACTCTTCTGGGCCATCATGGGTGGAATCTGGATTTATGACCTGCTGGTGAAACACGCCTCGCTCGAACGCACCGGCCAGCACAACGCATTCGCTGTCCTGCTCCTTGCCATGCCGTTGATATATCCCCTCTGCTCGCTGGCGCTGGGCCACGAATTCCCCATGATGACCTCGCCCGTCATGCCCTGTTCGGTGGCGGTTTTCACCATTGGACTGATGCTCGCCTTCTCGGAGCAGGTCAATATCGTGCTGGCCATGTTCCTCTGCCACTGGGCGCTGATCGGACTGTCGAAAGTCTACTTCTTCGGCATACCCGAAGACTACCTGCTGGCGTGCAGTACCGTACCTGCACTCTACATCTTCTTTCGGGAGTATGTCCGAAGCAACGCCGACCGGCCGACGAAACCCTCGGCCCACGTACTCGATGCACTGCTCATTGCGCTGAGTCTGGTCGTCGGCATCCCGATGGGCCTGTTCATGGGCCGCTTCAAGAGCCGCTGGCCCGATAAGATCGGCACGGCCATCATCGTCCTCATCCAGGCTGTGCCTGCGGCAGTGTATTATCTGTACATCCAGATGTACGGCACCACCGCGCTGGGCGTCGGCCTGCTGTTCGATGCCTCCAACTGGAAATACTGGGTGCTGCCCATCTGCTCCATGAGCCTGGGCAACGTGGCATTCTACGCCATGTGGCTGCGCCGCTACATGGTGGACGAGAGCAACAAGGATTACGTCCGGCTGGCGCTGGCCAAGGGCGTGAGCGAGAGCAACATCGCCCTGCGCCACATCTTCCGCAACGCCATGGTGCCGCTGGTGCAGTATATTCCCTCCGCCTTCCTGAACACTGTGGTCGGCTCCATCTACATCGAGAGCCTGTATTCCATCCCCGGCATGGGCGGCCTGCTGGTCACCTGCGTCCAGCGCCACGACAACACCATGGTGCAAGGCATCGTGCTGCTGTACGCCTGCGTGGGCATCATCGGCCTGATCCTGGGCGATCTGCTCATGGTACTCATCGATCCCCGCATCAGCTTTGGCAAGAAAGAAGGTGGCCGATAATGCTGTTCCACATGAAAGATCACAAGGCAGCTGTTCTGGAAAACGACCTGAACAAGCTGCAGAAGGACGGCCCCGCCGCTTGGGCCGACCTGCCCGAGGACGAGCTGTTCACCCCCGCCGGGTTCAGCGAGGAGCGTGCCGAGGCCACCTCCTACTCCAATTACAGCTACTGGGGCAGCACCTTCCGTGCTTTCTTCAAGAATAAGATCGCCGTGGCCCTGCTCATTGCACTGGTGTTCGTGGTGGGCTTTGCCTTTTTGCAGCCCTATCTGCCCGGTCAGGCAGATCCCAACCTCTGCCAGGTAGACTCTACCACCGGCATCCAGTTCCGCAACATCGCCCCCGGGGAAGAGGGCTTTATCTGGGGCTCCAATGCCATCGGCCAGGACCTGTGGGCCCGCATCTGGGCCGGTGCACGCACCAGTCTGACCATCGCCTTCTTCGTGGCCCTCATCGAGGCCGTGGTGGGCATCACGGTGGGCGTGCTCTGGGGCTATGTCCGCCAGCTCGATTTCTTCTTCACCGAGCTGTACAACATCTGCGATAACATCCCCTCCACCATCATCCTGATCCTGATCTCCTATGTTGCGTCTCCCAGCATCCAGACCCTGATCCTGGGCATGTCCATCACGGGCTGGATCGCCATGGCGCGCTTTATCCGCAACCAGATCCTGATCATCCGCGACCGTGATTACAACGTGGCTTCCCGCTGCATCGGCACCCCCATCCGCCGCATCGTGCTGCGCAATCTGCTGCCCTATCTGGTATCGGTCATCATGCTGCGCATGGCCCTGACCATCCCCGCCGCCATCGGCAGCGAGGTGTTCATCACCTATATCGGCCTGGGCCTTTCTGTGGAAACGCCCTCTCTGGGCAACCTGATCAACGACGGCCGCAAGGTGATGATGCAGGCGGGCCTGCGGTACCAGCTGCTCTACCCCACCATCATCCTGAGCTTTGTCACCATTGCGTTCTACCTCATCGGCAACGCCTTCTCGGACGCTGCCGACCCGAAGAACCACCTGCAGTAAGGAGGGACAGAAGATGGAAAAAAATCAGCTCATCCTTTCTGTAAAGGACCTCAACATCAAATTCAACCTGCGCGGCAAGGTGCTGCATGCCATCCGCGGCATCGACCTGGATATCTACCACGGCGAAGTCCTTGCCATCGTGGGCGAATCCGGCTCCGGCAAGAGCGTGTTCACCAAGAGCTTCATGGGCCTGCTGGATGCCAACGGCTCCATCACCTCGGGCACCATTGATTATTACGGTGCCGATGACGGCAAGCCCATCCGCCTTTCCGACCTGAAAAAAGAGAAGGACTGGCTGAAGATCCGGGGCCATGAGATCGCCATGATCATGCAGGACCCCATGACCAGCCTGAACCCCCTGAAGACCATCGGCGACCAGATCATGGAAGCCGTGGAGCTGCACCAGCATCTCAAGGGCAAGGCCGCCCGGGAAAAGACCCTTGAGTACCTGCGGGACGTGGGCATTGCTGACCCCGAGGTGCGCTTTGCGCAGTATCCCCACGAGTTTTCGGGCGGTATGCGCCAGCGCGTCGTCATTGCCATTGCGGTGGCCTGCAACCCGCAGATCCTGATCTGCGACGAGCCCACCACCGCACTGGATGTGACCATTCAGGCCCAGATCCTGCAGCTGCTCAAGGAGATGCAGGTCAAGTACAACCTGACCATCGTCCTCATCACCCACGATCTGGGCGTGGTGGCCAACATCGCCGACCGGGTAGCCGTCATGTACGCAGGTGACATCGTGGAGATCGGCACCTCCGATGAGATCTACTACGACCCCCGCCACCCCTACACCTGGGCGCTGCTGTCCAGTATGCCCCAGATGGGCATCAAAGGCGAGGATCTGTTCAACATTCAGGGTACACCCCCGAACCTGTTCACCGAGATCCACGGCGATGCCTTTGCGCCCCGCAACCCCCAGGCGCTGAAGATCGACTTTGTCAAGCGCCCGCCCTACTTTACGGTCAGCCCCACCCACAAGGCCAAGACCTGGCTGCTGGACCCCCGGGCCCCCAAGGTGGAACCGCCTGCCGCCGTCAAACTGTTGAAAGAGGAGGGGATGCAGGATGCCTGAAAATCGTGACATTCGCGTTTGCGAAGCAGCGAATACCCCAGTGGAGTGTTCGAGCGAAAGAACGGTCTTGCGCCAGCAAGATGGAGAGGCTTCGCCCCGGCAGGTCCTGCTTGAGGTCAAGGACCTCGAGGTGACCTACGGCTCCGGCCGCAAGGCCTTCAAGGCCGTGAACCGTGCCAACTTTGAAATTTACAAGGGCGAGACCTTTGGTCTGGTGGGCGAATCCGGCTCCGGCAAGACCACCATCGGCCGCGCCATCATGCGCATCCTGCCCACCTCGGGCGGCGAGATCCTGTACAAGGGCCAGAAGATCAACGGCAAGATCTCCCGCCAGCTGGACCAGCAGGTCATCAAGGAGATCCAGATGATCTTCCAGGACCCGCAGTCCTCCCTGAACGAGCGCGCCAAGGTCAGCTACATCGTGGGCGAGGGCCTGCAGAATGTCCGGCCCGACCTGACCGCCGCCCAGCGGGAGGAGAAGGTCCGGCAGGCACTGCTGGATGTGGGCCTGCTGCCTGAATTCGCTTCCCGTTTCCCGCATGAGTTCTCCGGCGGCCAGCGCCAGCGCATCGGCATTGCCCGCGCCCTGATCGTGGAGCCTGAGTTCATCATTGCCGACGAACCCATCTCGGCTCTGGATATGTCCATCCGCGCCCAGGTGCTCAACCTGCTGCGCCATCTGCAGAAGGAGCGCGGCATCACCTACCTGTTCATCGCCCACGACCTCTCGGTCATGCGGTACATTTCGGACCGCATCGCCGTTATCCACAAGGGCGATATCGTGGAGCTGGCCGATGCGGAGGAGCTGGTGACCCATGCCATCCACCCCTACACCCGCAGCCTGCTCTCCGCCATCCCCATGCCCAACCCCAGGCTGGAACGGAAGAAAAAGCTGCTGGTCTACGACCCCGCCATGCACGATTACACGCAGGAGGCTCCCCAGTGGCGGGAGCTGCGCCCCAGCCACTGGGTGCTCTGCAGCGAGCAGGAGGCCAAAGACTGGCTGGCTGAAATGTAAACTTTCTCTTGCGTTTTTTGGCAAAGTTCGCCCTTTGTTTCTTGACATTTCCACCCTGCTCTACTACAATAGCTCTTGTACGTATTGTGTTGTTTTTGACAAACGGACGAAATTTAAGACCCTATTGAATCTGGCTGCCCCGGCTGCGGGTGCAGTGACTGCTCAAAGGACAAAGGACAATTTATGACAACATCCAACACCCCGATCTATGCTTCCCAGGCACGTCCCTGGCTGAAATTCTACGATCAGAAGTACATTGACCAGACCATGCCCGCCTGCACGGCGTTTGAGCTCGTCTGCCGGCAGAACAAGAACCGGCTGGGCGAGACCGCACTGGAATACTATGGCCGCAAGTTCACCTACGCTGATTTTATCGTCAACGTCAAAAAGACAGCTGCCGCCCTGCGGGCCGCGGGCCTGAAAAAGGGCGATATCGCCACGGTGGTCAGCGTGATGACCCCGGAGATCATCTTTGCGTTCTATGCCGCCGACATGATCGGCGCGACTCTGAACCTGGTAGATCCCCGTTACAGTGTGGAGGGCATCCGTGAGTACATTGAAGAGGTGGATTCCCACCTGCTGATCTGCCTGAATGTGGTGTATGAGCGCTGCCATCAGGCTGCCAAGCGCACCCATGTGGAGCATGTGGTGGTGCTCTCCCCGGCTGACTCCCTGCCGCTGCCTCTGGCGCTGGGTTACAAGGTCAAGAATCTCGACAAGAACAAGTATCATTCCAACGTCATCCACTGGAAGCAGTTCCTTGCTGCCGGGAAGGACGAGAGCATTGCCGCGGAGCCCTATGACCCGGAGCATGCCTGCGTGGTGGTACACACCGGCGGCACCACCGGCTCCCCCAAGGGCGTGATGCTGACCGATAACAACTTCAACGGCATTGCCATGCAGTTCTCTGCCTGCGACACGCTGTTTTCCAAGGGTCAGTCCCTGCTGAACATCATGCCCCCCTTCATTGCCTACGGCTTTGCCTGCGGCGTACATCTGCCGCTGACGCTGGGCATCAAGGTGGTCATCATCCCCAACCTCGACCCCAATAAGCTGGGCAGCCTGATCTGGAAGTACAAGCCCGAACACATGTTCGGCGTGCCCTCCCACTACCAGCAGCTGGCTGTTGACCCCAAGCTGCAGAACAAGGATCTCTCCTTCATCCGCAACTATGCCGCGGGCGGCGATGCCATCGCCCGGGGTGCCGAGCAGACGGTCAACGACTTCCTGGCCGCCCACAACGTGGAATTCCCCATCGCCAAGGGCTACGGCATGACCGAGGCATCCTCTGCTGCCACCGCTGCCGCCGGACGGAACAACAAGCCCGGCAGCGTGGGCCTGCCACTGGTCAGCACGCTGGTGTCCGCCTTTGAGCCGGGCACCGACACGGAGCTGCCCATCGGTCAGCGGGGTGAGCTGTGCATCTCCGGCCCCGGCGTTATGAAGGGCTACTACAACAAGCCTGCCGAGACCGCCGCCATCCTGCGCACCCATGCAGATGGCCGGGTCTGGGTGCACACCGGTGACATCGGCTATCTGGACCAGGACGGCTTTGTCTATCTGGACAGCCGGATCAAGCGGCTCATCATCCGTCACGATGGCTTCAAGGTGTTCCCCTCCATGATCGAAAATGTGGTCAGCCAGCATCCCGCCGTGCATCAGTGCTCTGTGGTGGGCTGCGCCGACAAGGATCATGTGCAGGGCCGCCTGCCTTTTGTCTATCTGGTGCTTGACCCTGCGGTTCCCGCCGCCAAGCGCAAGCAGATCATCAAGGAGCTGCGCCAGCTCTGCATCGAGGAGCTGCCCGAATATGTCCAGCCCGTGGGGTACAAGATCATCCCCGAAATGCCCCTGACACTGGCCGCTAAATTTGATTATCGCAAGCTGGAAGAAGAGATCACTCCCCGCGATTATTAAGCAGAATAATACACATTGGAAAGGATTCGTGACGACACCATGAAAAAGAAACTGATTGGCCTGGCCCTCTCGGCCGCCATGCTGTTCTCTGTCCTGAGCGTTCCGGCCTTTGCAGCCGTCCCGGAAGAGAGCGCAGACCCCGCTCTGACCACTGAACAGACCGCCGCAGAGGAGGAGAACTGTTTCTTCACCTCCATCAGCACCGAAGAAGAGAAGGAGCCCAACTCCATCACCTATGTTGCCCTGGGCGACAGCATCTGCGCCGGTATCGGCTTGACTACCGTTCAATATGCACATAACTTGATGGGCGTGGACGTTTCCTTCAACTTCAAGGGCTACCCCGAGACCTGCTATGTGGGTCAGGTGGGCAAAAGCCTGAATCTCGACCGGGATCATGCCATCAATCTGGGCCTGCCCGGCGTGATGAGCAAGGATATGCTGGAGCTGGTCAAGACCGGCACCATGGCCGAGATGAACACCCTCTCCGGCTGCCAGTACAATTACCCCGAGTTTGTAGATTACATCAAAAGTGCCGATGTCATCTCCATCCAGCTGGGCTCCAATGATGCTTTTGTGCCCACCGTGGTCTCTTTTGGTGAGGCCACTAACTGGAAAAGTGAGGACCTGGCTTCCATCGTGCTCAGCGGCAACCTGCGCGACCGTGACCAGGACACTGAGGCTGCACTGAACGAGAGCCTGAAAAAGCTCAGCCTGACCCGCAGCGAGAAAGATGCCGTCTGGAACCTGTTCTTCTCCGGCATGAACAAAATCTGCGAGAACGCTTATCCCGAAAGCAGCAGCAACCTGCGCCAGATCGTGGCGACTGTCAAGGAGCTGAACCCTGATGCCCAGATCTTGATCATCGGTGCCACCAACCCCGTGCCCCTGCTGCCCAGCTGGAGCGAATATTTCAGCAAGCTGAACAACTACGAAAAGCAGCTGGCCGATGTTTACGGTGCCACCTACGTTTCCATCCCCTTTGCTCAGACTGAGCTGGATGGCCATCCCACCGTCTCCGGCCACAAGTACATCGCCGACAAGATCGTCAAGGCCATCGAGGCCCAGCAGTAAAATAAAAGAGAAACAATCCTCTCAGTCAAAGCCTGCGGCTTTGCCAGCTCCCCCGAAAGGGGGAGCTTTTTTGATGCCGTAAAGTACAGCACCAAACCTCTCCCCTCGGGAGAGGTGGCATTGCGAAGCAATGACGGAGAGGGTCGTCCCTCTCTATGAAAAAATATTATTTTTCGTAACTCTGGGGCAGCTCGTTCTTAGGGTCACGGTCCATCAGGGAACGCACCGCCTCGGCGGCGCTCATGCCCTTGTTCACAACAGCGTTCACAGTCTGAACGATGGGCATTTCCACCTGATACTTGGCGGCAAGTTCCAGCGCGGCGGGCAGGGCGTTCATGCCCTCGACCACCATGCCGACCTCCTTCACGGCCTGCTCCGGGGTCTCACCCTTGCCGATGAGGATGCCGGCCCGGTTGTTGCGGCTGTGCATACTGGTGGCGGTCACGATCAGGTCACCGATGCCGGCCAGACCGGCAAAGGTGTGGACATTGCAGCCCATGGCCACGCCCAGCCGGGCAAGCTCGGCAATGCCGCGGGTAATGAGGGCGGCACGGGCGTTGTCGCCATAGCCCAGGCCGGTGGAGATGCCCACGCCCAGCGCAATGACATTCTTCATGGCACCGCTGAGTTCCACACCCTTGATGTCCTCATTGGTGTACACACGCATGACGTTGTTGGTGAACACCGTCTGCACGAATCTGGCCGCTTCCATATCCTTGCTGGCCGAAACGATGGTGGTGGGCAGGTCGATCGCCACCTCCTCGGCGTGGGTGGGACCGCTCAGGGCCACCAGACGCACCCCCTTGGGGCCGCCCTCTTTGCCCAGCTCATCGGCCAGGATCTCCGTCATGGTGAACAGGGTATCCTTTTCAATGCCCTTGGCAACGTCCACAATGATCTGACCGTCCGGCACAAAGGGCCGGGCCTTGGCTGCGGTGGAGCGCACGAACACCGACGGCACCGCGAACAGCAGGATCTCCTTGTCCGTGCACACCTCTTCCACGCTCTTGGTGAACTTCATCTCTGCCGGAATGGTCATGCCGGGCAGATTGGGGTGGACCCGGGTGGTGGAAAGGTTGTCGATCTCCTGTTCCAGCGCCGACCACACGGTCACGTCATTGCCGCTCACCGTCAGCATCCGCGCCAGAGCCATGCCCCAGGTGCCTGCACCCAGAATACCAATTTTATGCTTCATTGTGTTTTGTCCTCCGTATGCGCCGGGCTGCTTGTGTGCCCGGCCTGTTCCCCGCGCTTCCTGCACGGGGCCTGTCTGATTCCATTTTACACGAAACATCGTACCGCGTCAACTCCTTGCCAGTCTGCACAAAGTTAACCTGTGTTTTCTTTTGTTTTTGGCCAGAGTGAAAGATTTTCGCCAATGGATTGCACTTGTCTCCATTTCATGCTATAGTATTTTGGTAGGAATTGTAGGATATGCTCTTGACCTGAACCATAGTTTAAGGTGTATCCTAAAGATATTCCACCGTTTTTTATCAATAAGGAAGAAAAATATGTTTGAAGCACTTCTTACCAACCGCACGGTCAGCGTGCTGTGGGAGGCCCTGCCCCGCATCCTGACGGCAGGCCTGACCATGACCATTCCCCTGACCCTGATCTCCTTCAGCCTTGCCATGGTCATTGCAGTGGCTGTTGCGCTGGTGCAGTACGCCAATGTTCCGGTGCTGCGCCAGATCGCCCGGTTCTACATCTGGGTCATCCGGGGCACGCCGCTGCTGGTGCAGCTGTTCATCATCTTCTACGGCCTGCCCAGCCTGGGCATCATGCTGGATGCTTTTCCGGCAGCCGTCATCGCCTTTGCTTTCAACGAGGGTGCCTACTGCGCCGAGACCATGCGCGGCGCGCTGGAAAGCGTGCCCCAGGGCCAGCTGGAGGCCGGTTCCTGCGTGGGCATGACCTGGTGGCAGATCATGCGCCGCATCGTTCTGCCGCAGGCCCTGCGCACCGCCGTGCCCTCCCTGTCCAACTCCCTCATCAGCATGATCAAGGACACCTCTCTGGCCTCCAACATCACGGTGGCAGAGTTGTTCATGGCAGGCCAGCGTGTGGCAGCCCGCACCTACATTTTCCTGCCCATCTACTGCGAGGTGGCTGTGGTCTACCTGCTGTTCTGCACCATCATCACCAAGCTGCAGGCACTGGTGGAGCGGCAGCTGAACGCACACGGCTTCCAGTGAGAAAGGGGTGGACGGTATGGCCATGTTAGAGATCAAAGACATCCACAAAACATTTTACACCTATGATGATAAGCCCCGCTTCCACATCGGGCCTTTCCCGCGCGGCAATGCCCGCCGGGTGCGCAGCGCACTGCACGTCCTGAACGGCGTGGACCTGAGTGTGGAAAAGGGAGATGTTGTTGCCATTCTGGGCCCTTCCGGCTCCGGCAAGACCACCCTGCTGCGCTGCCTGAACTTTCTGGAGACCGCTGACAGCGGCACTCTGGTGTTCGACGGCGAATCCTTCGATCTTGGCAGGATCTCCCGGGCCGACATTGCCCGCCTGCGCAAAAAAACGGCCTTTGTATTCCAGAACTACAACCTGTTCCGGAACAAGACCGCCCTGCAGAATGTGACCGAGGGCCTGATCGTTGCCCGCAGGATGCCCAAAGAGCAGGCGGATGAGATCGGCAGACGGATGCTGGAAAAGGTCGGTCTGGCCGACCGGGCCGACTACTATCCCCGCCAGCTTTCCGGCGGACAGCAGCAGCGCGTTGCCATTGCCCGCGCCCTTGCCACCGACCCGGAGATCATTTACTTTGACGAACCCACCAGTGCCCTTGACCCAGAGTTGACCGGTGAGGTGCTCTCGGTCATGCGAAATCTGGCCGAGGAGGGCATGACCATGCTGGTGGTCACCCACGAGATGGGCTTTGCCCGCAACGTCTCCTCCAAGACGGTATTCATGGAGAACGGCGTGGTGGTGGAGCAGGCCCCTTCCCACGAATTCTTTGCCCACCCCCGCGAGGAGCGGACCCGGGAGTTCCTGCGGAAGATCGAGCACACAGCATAAGGGATGGCCGACGGGGAGCTTTCCACGCAAATGCTTCGGGCCATTCCATCGCCCGCCCTATTGCCTGCGGCAACAGGGTCCCACCCCAGC
>ERZ791623.1238-NODE-1238-length-11020-cov-5.149658_pt1 | contig 11020 bp, 10 predicted proteins | sample MGYA00510268_ERZ791623 | MGnify/ENA primary metagenome ERZ791623 (study PRJEB30046, sample SAMN00715216) | human gut metagenome | study: EMG produced TPA metagenomics assembly of the A metagenome-wide association study of gut microbiota in type 2...
TCTCGCCGAAGTTCTTGTTGATGAGGTTGGCCACGCGGTTCACCAGGTTGCCCCAGGATGCGGCGAGCTCCTCATTGTTGTGGCGCACGAACTCGGCCCAAGTGAAGTCGGAATCGGAGCTTTCCGGTCCGGCCACGGAGATGTAGTAACGCACGGCATCCACGGGGTAACGGGCGAGGATGTCCTTCACGTAGATGACGATGCCACGGGAGGACGAGAACTTCTTGCCTTCCATGGTCATGAACTCGGAGGCCACGACCTGCTCCGGCATGTTCAGCGGACCGAGCTTGCCGGTTTCGCCGCCCTTGGAGCCCTGGCCGTTGTAGGCCAGCATTTCGGACGGCCAGATCTGGGAGTGGAACGTGATGTTGTCCTTGCCCATGAAGTAGTAGCCCGGGGTGGTCGGATCGTTCCACCACGCACGCCATGCCTCCGGGTCGCCCTTGCGGCGGGCCCATTCGATGGATGCGGACAAGTAGCCGATCACAGCGTCGAACCACACGTACAGCTTCTTGTTCGGGTTGTCGATCCAGCCCTTGACCGGCACCGGAATGCCCCAGTCGATGTCACGCGTGATGGCGCGCGGCTTGACTTCCTTGAACAGGCCGATGGAGAAGTTGATGACGTTGGTGCGCCAGCCTTCGCGGGTCTTGAGCCACGCGAGATTGGCTTCGGCGAGCGCCGGCAGGTCGAGGAAGAAGTGTTCGGTTTCCTCGAAGCGCGGGGTTTCGCCGTTGATCTTGGATACGGGGTTGAGCAGCTCGTCCGGGTCGAGTTCGTTACCGCAGGCGTCGCACTGGTCGCCACGGGCTCCGTCGGCGCCGCAGATCGGGCAGGTGCCTTCGATGTAGCGGTCCGGCAGGGTGCGTCCGGTGGACGGGGAGATGGCGACTTTCTGCGTGCCCTTGTAGATGTAGCCGTTTTCGAGGCACTGTTTGAACAGTTCCTGCACGACCTTTTCGTGATTGCCGGTGGTGGTGCGGGTGAACAGATCGTAGCTCAGACCGAGATCGCATAGGTCCTTGGCGATCACGCGGTTGTAGCGGTTGGCGAGCTCCTGCGCGCTCACGCCTTCCTTGTCGGCTTCCACCAGGATTGGGGTGCCGTGCTCGTCGGTGCCGGACACCATCAGCACGTCATTGCCCTTCATGCGCTCGTAGCGCGCGTACACGTCGGACGGCACGCCGAAGCCGGCGACGTGGCCGATATGACGGGGGCCGTTGGCATACGGCCATGCAACATTCACCAAAATATGACTCATGGTGCCCGATTATACAAAGCGCCATATCCCGTGTTTTCGGCGCATTCCGATTGGCGGAAGACGGGCGGATGGGGTCGATGACGTTCTCGCAGACCGGCCTGCATCAGGCTACGGTAGTCCACAAGGTTATCCACATTGTTGTATCACGCAACAATCATCGTCCACTTATCCACTTTTTTCGCGAAGCCGGTGGCACGCCGCTTTCCGTATCAGCTACGGTACCCCGCATGGATACCTCCCCTCCCCTTTTGGGCGACGCCGACCTGCCCGGCCCCATTTGTTTGAATCGTTTGCATTCCCTAGGCGTGGTATGCAAACTTGACAACGACAACGCCTACTCGTATCACGATTCGCGCACGCTGTACGGCCGCGCCAGCATCATCTCAACGCTGATGCCGAGCCGTTCCGTGGCGTGCGCCGGCACCGCTGCGTGGGTGTGGTTGGGTGGCATGTTTCCCAACACGATCGACATCATTGCAAAAGCGCATTACCGAACGGCGAGGTACGGTCGCAAAGTCAGCGTTTTCAACCGACAGGCGCCCGACGAACATGTCACCGACGTCGGCCCGATCACCGTCACCACGCCCACACGCACCGCATGCGACCTTGCCATGAACTGCACGCCGGAAACGCAGTCGCCGGTCACGGAAATCGTATGCATGCTCATGCAGGAATTCCGGTTCCGCCCCGACGATTGCCTGCAGGTCATGCAGGAGGCCACCCATATTCGCAACGCGCCACGGGCACGCCAGTTTTTCCGGACGATTGACGGAAAGCAGTGACGGATATGCGCGAATCGCAACGGCCGTCGGAAAAACCACGGCAAACGAGACAGACACGGCAAACGTCGGCACAGTCGCGGCGCACGGCAAGCAAGAGATATGAAGAGCGCACGAAACGTAGCAAACGTCATGGGCAACGACATGAACAGCATGGACACCATGGCAAACGCCACGAACGACGTCGCGCGCCGCCGAAATATCAGCCGCACGCGCGGCAGTGGGCATTGGTCGAACCGCCTGCGCCGCCGATCGAATTGACGCCGTTGGTGGCGTGCAGCGCCGACACCGCGCAAGATGTGCTGTGGCATATCGCGGAATATGCGCCGCGATTGCGCAAGTGGCTGGTCGCCAATCCTTCGGCGACGCCTGCAATGCTGGAATATCTTGCGCAGGTCGGCGGGCCGGGTGTTCCCGAAGCGCTGCGGATATTGCTGAAATCGTTGGAAATGAACGGTTCCGGAAGCGATCAACCCTTCATCGCAAGCACGGCATTGTAGACCTGCTTGCGATTGGCGAGCGAGCCGTCAGACAGCGGATGTTCGGCGACGACCTGTGAAATCGCGTCCTTGATACGCAGGTTGTCTTCCTGCGCGCGGTCGACTGACAGCACCGCCAGATCATCGATGGACAGCGTTGCGGGCGCGGCAGCGTCGGCCTCCTCCTCGGAAGCGCCGGCGATGACGAGCACCATTTCGCCACGCGGCGGATCGTCGACGACGCTTTGGCGGATTTCGGCGATGGTTCCGCGGCGGATCTGCTCGTAATCCTTGGTCAGCTCGCGACACAACGCCATTTTGCGATTCGGCCCGAACACGTCAAGCAGGTCCGCCATGGACTCGTCGATGCGATGCAGGGTTTCGTAGAAGACGATGGTGCGACGTTCCGATTTGAGCGCGCGCAGGTGCTGCACACGTTCGCTGTGCTTGCGCGGCAGGAAGCCTTCGTAGCAGAAGCGGTCGGTCGGCAGGCCGGACAGGCACAGCGCGTCGAGCACGGCGGACGGGCCGGGAGCGCAGGTGACGGGCAGGCCGCGTTCGATGGCGCGGCGGACGATCGCCAGTCCCGGATCGTTGATGGTGGGCATGCCCGCGTCGGATACGACGAGCACGGTGGCGCCTTGTTCGACCTGGTCGAGCAGGCCGTCGGCCTTGTCGCGTTCGTTGTGGTCGTGGTAGGCGATGACGCGGCCGGGCACGCGGATGCCGAGGCGGTTCGCGAGCGCGTATAGGCGGCGCGTATCCTCGGCTGCCACGATGTCGGCGCCTTCCATGAGGGCGATCAGGCGGGCGGACGCGTCTCCGGTGTTGCCGATTGGCGTGGCCGCGAGCACGACCGTTCCGCGCGGAATGTTCACGTCGGCGACTAGGCCGTCAAGTCCAGATTCGGCGCGTTCAGTGTTTTGCGCGATTTCTTCGGTGGTTTCAACGTTTTCTTCGTCCGACCGTTCACTCAAGTTCTCCATATTTTCCAGTATCGCCCACAGCGTCCCCAAGCTTGCGTCGTTTCCGGCAGACAATCGCACACACTTCTGCCCGAAGCCACGCAAACCGGTCACCTTCCGACGCAACCAGCAGACAATCGCAATTGCTTCTTCCCGAAGCATCGCAAACAAGGCGACAGCAGCAACAACCACAAGATTGACGATTTGTGCAGATTTGCCACCCGTCGTCGCACTGCGACGCACACTGCATAGACCCGTTGGTAGTCTGTGATTGGTTCGCAACGGCACATTCGTTGCGCACGATGGAAAAGCAAGCCACACGAACCGACCCCGCGCAACCGCGCAAAACCACACAGAGAGACCTATGAATATCATCAATTTCTTCGTCAACCTCATCAAGGACCCCCGTACCGCGATCGCCAGCTGGATTGCCATGGGCGTCGCGCCGACCCTCGGCTTCATTTTCCTTATCGTCTTCATTGAGACCGGCGTGGTGTTCTTCCCGTTCCTGCCGGGCGATTCCCTGCTGTTCGCGGCCGGCTTCTTCGCCGCCCCCGACGCACAGACCGGCGTGTCCGCGCTGCCGCTGTTCGCGCTACTGCCGGTGGTCTGGTGCGCGCCGATCATCGGCGACCAGTGCAATTACTGGATCGGCCACTTCTTCGGCCGTCGCATCATCGAATCCGGCAAAGTCAAGGCCATGACTCCGGAGCGCATCGAGAAGACTGAGAAGATGATCGAGAAGTGGGGTCCGCTGGCCGTGTTCCTGGGCCGTTTCTTCCCGTTCATCCGCACGTTCATGCCGTTCATTTCCGGCATTTCCGGCATGCGCTGGAGCCGTTTCACGCCGTTCTCGGTGCTCGGCGGCCTGTGCTGGTCCACGCTGTTCACGCTGCTCGGCTATTTCTTCGGTGGCATTCCGGCCGTGCAGAAGCATTTTGAATTGGTGATTATTGCGATTCTTGTGCTGTCGCTGATTCCAACGATCGTCGGCCTGCTCAAGGCCAAGTTCGGCAAGAAGAAGCCGGCTGCCGAGGACACTGCGGAAACCGCCGACGCCGAATAAGCAGCGTTCAATCGTCGTAAAAATATCGGCGCATACAACGCAAGCACAACACGCGGAGTGTGGAATTGCATTTTTCCACACTCCGTACTAATATTTCGAGAGTTGTCTTGCTAAACAAGGTGACGCACATGGGGCTGTAGCTCAGTTGGTAGAGCGCTTCGTTCGCATCGAAGAGGTCGCGGTTTCGACTACCGTCAGCTCCACGAAGCCCGCTGCATTCATTCCACCGCAGCGGGCTTTTTCTTTTGTTTTCCGCCGTTTCCGGTATTTCTTGCGATTCCCATACGCACTTTCCAGCGCTCTTCGCACCGTGCATACGCCCGTCCGCACGCACGCACCGCGCCGTCCGCACCGGCCACGCAAACGCAACCCAGCCGAATCGCCATACATGCCGACTTCTAAAAAGCCATTTAACGGGGTCATTTTCGCGATTTTTACGATTTTAACCCCGTTAAAATCGCATTTTTCGCAAAACCCGTACGATAGTCCACGTCAAACAGTCCACACAAACCCAAAAATACGTTAAACTAGCGTTTTAACGGGGTTATTTTTGCAGTTTTCGCAATTTTGACCCCGTTAAACCACATCTCAGGGATTATCGGTATCTAAAAAGTCACAAGGAGCACCACATGAGCACCTATCGCAGAGAGCACTATTTGGCCAAGCTCCGTCCTTTCTACAACGATTCCGGTCTCATCAAAGTAATCACCGGCATCCGCAGATGCGGCAAATCCAGCCTGCTCATCACAGTTCTCAACGAGCTCTTTGAGCAGGGAATCCCTGAAACCAATCTCATCTACCTCAACCTCGATCGCCGCGAATACCGTAATGTGACCACTCCGGACCAACTCGATCAACTCATCGAACAAGCCATGTCGAATGCCTACGGTGCAGGACTGCGTTATCTGTTCATCGATGAAGTACAGAACGTGAAAGGCTTCGAAACCGTCATCAACGGCTGGCGGGAGGAAGGTAATTGCTCCATTTTCATCACTGGCTCAAATTCCTATCTGCTGTCCGGAGAGCTTGCCACGAAACTTACCGGCCGCTATATCAAGCTGGAAATGTTCACCCTTTCCTTTCAGGAATACCTCGGCATGCGGAATTTCCTAAACAAACCGGAAATTCCGGTATCGCAAGCCTTCCGCGACTATCTCACATACGGCGGGTTCCCGAAATCGCTGGAATATGACGATCCCGACGCAAAAGCCGCATATATTCAAGACGTCATCGGGCAGATCTTCAACAAGGACATCACCGCCCACAAAAAAGTACGCAATCGCGATACTTTCACCCGTGTGCAGGACTATCTCATCAATAATTTCGCAGCGCCCACGAATCTTTCCGGCATTATCGCGTATCTGAAACACAGCGAAGGCATCAGCATCAAACGCGAAACGCTTGCCAGCTACGTCCGTTTGCTGGAAAGCGCCAAAATCCTCTACAAGTGTCCTCGCTTCGATCTGAAATCCCGCAAGTCGCTCAGGGGCGGGGAAAAATACTATCTTGCCGATCCCGGTATCCGGTTCGCCCGTAATACCGATACGCGAGTCAGCTACGGTCCGTCACTGGAGAACGCGCTATATACGCATCTGCGGTCGAAAGGCTATGACGTCAGCGTCGGCACCATCGGCAAACTTGAATGTGACTTCATTGTCCGAAAGCGCAACCAGTACGCCTATATCCAAATGTCTATGAGCGTTCAGGATCCGCAGGTCGAGGAACGCGAATATCGCCCGTTCAGCAAATTGGCGGACGGGTATCCGAAATACCTGTTCACATTGGATCCGCTACCATTGCAGCGCGACGGCGTACGTCACCTCAATCTCATGGAATTTCTGCAAAACGACGGCGATATCGACTTCGATTAAACATTAATAATGGCGATTATGTCGTGTGGCGCGCCGGTTGTGCAGACGCACCACACGCATTGCGGAGGCGTCAGGCGTTGCGGCTACGTACGTAGGCGTCGAGCGTGGCGGCGGTGATGCCGTCGTAGCCGTTGATTGAGGCGAATTGCGGGCCGTTGGAATTGTCGATGCGCATGAAGCCGGTCTGGCCGAGCGTGGTGGCACCGGATGCGGCCGCGGAGCGCAGGCCGGACATGGAATCCTCCACCGCGATGCAATACTTCATGTCTTCGGGCGCGATGCCAAGCTTGCGGCCCGCCGCAAGATACGGTGCGGGCGACGGCTTCTTCTCGACATCGTCATCGCCGCACACGTAACCGGCGAACGTGCCGGCCGGCGCCTGCGCGATCAGGTTTTCCGCCAGATGACGCGGCGATGTGGTGACAAGCATCGACGGCACGCCCGCCTCCTTCAGCGACAGCAGCACGTCTTCGACGCCATCGATCCACGGAATGCGTTCGAATTCCTTCTGCGCCACGTAATCGATCATGCCTTTGCCGATTTCCTCTATCGACAGCTTGCAGCCGTGCTCCACCATGCGGCGGGCCACGTCCGGAACCGGCGTTCCGGAACCCTGCCAAGCGAGGTCCTCATCCCAGTATCCGCCGTGGTCGGCTGCGATTTTCAGCTCGCCTTCGTGCCAATACGGTTCGGAATCGATCAGCGTGCCGTCCATGTCCCAGAACACGGCTTTGAGCATCAGCTTCGAAACTTCCTGGGCGCCGTTCTGGATACCGTTGTTCAGCTCGGTCATTACGTTTCCTCGCAATCGTTACGCTTCGTTCTCCGATAGCTACATTCTTCGTCAGCTACGACCATTTCAGCAGAGCGGCACGACGGAAGCGCTTCAGCGCGCAGAAAAAACAGGACGGTTCCATCAAGCCGGTCCGCCAATCGGTTCATACCAATCGGTTCACGCAAACCGACTCATGCACAAGCCAATTCGCGCAAGCCAACGCAGCAACCAACCCATAGCAACGGAGACACTTGGAAATCCCCCAAGTGCCTCCGCAACGAACAACGCATCCGACGAAATCGGTCGGCCGCAATCGCAGCAATCCGTCATAGACCCCTTTTAGACGAATCGCAAGACTTGCGTGCGACTACTCCTGAGCCTCCTGCTCCTGAGCGGCCTTCTCGGCATTCTCCGCCTTCCAGCGGGCGATGCAACGCTCGACGCGCTTGTAGCCGATGATCTTCGGATCCAAGCCGGCCTCGCGGAAAATCGCGGCAGGCGAGCCACCCTCGGCATACCTGCGCATGCAGTCGTCACGGAATTCCTTGGAATAGCAAATTCGATACTGAGTGACTGATTCCACAGCATCGAGAGACCCCAGGTATTTGCGGGTCTTTGCGGTGAACGCAACTCTTGGCACTGTACGCTCCTAACCTTTCTGTATCCACCGCATGCCCTCCCCCGATTCTTCGCGGAAATAAGCAGTCATATTTTATCGAAGCTGTGGACCAGCCGGAAGAAATACGAACTTCAATGCGGATACGTAACATTATTTCTCACAATAGAGACATCATTGCGAGACAGATGCGGCGTTATGAGTAGTTGCATACCAAAAATCGGGCATACCCCCGCGATATATGCCCGATTTTGCTGTTTTTTTAGATTTTTTTAGGGTTTTCCAGCGCTTTTCAGGAAAGTCAGCGAATGGGCTGTCAGCGAATTCCCCAAACTACCACTGACCTGGAGCCCATATCGTCCCCCTCTTCCGCACGTTCCGCCCGTACGGATTCGCGCGACGGAAGCTGCCGTGCATCGGCTCGCAGCTGCCTGCGCCACATGCGCGCGCGCTGGGACCGCTCGACTTCCACGATGCCACCGTCCGCGTCCGCGGCGAACACGCTGGAACCGGCCGGCTTGCGCAGCCGCTCCACCTGGCGGCGCAGCTCGCGGTTCTCTTCCTCAAGTTCAAGGATGCGCGTGATTCCAGCCAGGTTGACGCCTTCCTCCTGGCTGAGTTGCTGCGCTTGCGCGAGGCGGGAGATGTCGCGCAGCGAATAGCGTCGCGCGCCACCTTCCGTACGTTGCGGTACGACCAAGCCAAGGCGATCATACTGGCGCAGCGTCTGCGGATGCACGTTGGCGAGCTCGCCGGCCGCACCGACCGAGAAGACGGGCAGCTCGATGTCGAAACCGACTTCGGCGGCACCGTCCAGGTCGGCCCGGCCGGCCACGATCGCCATGGCGCACATTTCATACAGCCGCTTGATCTGCCGTGCGGCGCGCGCTTGGGAGGCTTGGGAAGTCCGCGATGAGCGTGCCATGGCGGTCAGCGCTCCCGAACGAGCTCGTCGGCGAAGTCACCGCACGCCTTGTCGAATTCCTTCGCGGCATGCTTGGCAACGAGGTTCGGATGCTCCGGAACGCGGATCTCCACACGGCCGACCAAATCGCCGTTCTCGTGCGGATTGGCCACGCCCTTGCCTGCGATGCGCACTTCCGCGCCGCTGGACGAGCCGGCGGGCACTTTGAAGGTGATTTCGTTGCCGTCGATGTCCTTCGCCGTCACTTTCGCGCCGTTCACGGCTTGGCTGACGGTGATGGGCAGCGGCATGATGATGTCACGTCCGCGCAGGGTGAATTTCGGGTCTTCGGCGACGGTGATATGCAGGTACAGATCGCCGTTTTTGCCGCCATTGCGGCCCGGCTTGCCCTTACCGGTGAGACGGATCTTCTGCCCGTCGTGCACGCCGGCGGGGATGTGCGTCTTGAACTTCTTGCCGTCCGCGGACAGCGAAACCGTGGCTCCCTTGACGGCCTGGCGGAAGGTCAGGCGGATCTTGGAGTTGCGGTCCTCGCCGTTTTCCGGCTGCGGCTGCTCGTAATCGTCAGTGCCGTAGCGTTCGTAGGCGGAGCCTGCGCCCGGGCCGCCCGCACCGCCGCCGAACATCGAGAAGATGTCGTTGAGGTTCGGATTGCCGCCGCCATTGGTCTGGAAGCGGATACGCGAGCCATTGCTGCCCATGCCTGCGCCGCCGCCGAACATCGAGCCGAAGATGTCGGAGAACGCGCCCGCGTCGAAGCCGCCCTGGCCGGAACCGCCGGCGAAACGCGCGCCGCCCATGCCGAACTGGCGGATCGCATCGTATTTCTGACGATTCTCCTTGTTGCTCAGCACGTCGTACGCTTCGGAGATGTCCTTGAACTTCTCCTCCGCTTCCTTCGTCTTGTTCAGGTCGGGATGGTATTTGCGCGCCAGCTTGCGGTACGCTTTGGTGATTTCGGCGTCGGTGGCGTCTTTGGAGACACCGAGGACCTTATAGAAATCCTTGCTCAGCCATTCATTCTCAGCCATGATGTGCCTCCTTTCGTGAGGTTTTCATGCAGTAAAAAGTATAGTTTTTCAAACTTTCAAACAGTTGTCGTTGAACCGTTGTTTCAGGTAATCGAAGGCCCCTCGTTTTTCAGAGGGGCCCGATTACTCGTCACATGCGTTTCGCGCGGATACGCGGATTGTGCGAATGCGCGATCAGTTCTGCGGAGAAGCCACGACCACACGGGCCGCGCGGATCACGCGGTCGCCGATGCGGTAGCCGGCTTCCACCACGGTGTCGACGGTTTCCTTCTCGGCATTCGGATCCGGCTTGTGCAGGATCGCGTCATGCTTCGTCGGGTCGAAATCCTCGCCCTCTTCGCCGAACTTCTCAACGCCGAACTTCTCGAACGCCTTGTCGATCTTGTTGGCGACGGCCTTGAACGAATCGTCCATTTCGCTGTGTTCGCGAATGCGGTCGATGTCGTCGAGGGCCGGCAGCAGGGCGGTCAGCACGTCGATGATGCCGTGCTGACGGAAGCGTTCCTGCTCCTTCTGCGCGCGGTTGCGGAAGTTGATGAACTCCGCGCGTTCGCGCTGCAGCGCCTCCAGATATTCGGCGGCTTCCTTCTTGGCCTGACCAAGGGGGGTTAGCGTATCGTCGGCTTTGCCGTCGGCAGCGCCTGCCTTGTCAGCACCGTCAGCGGCAGCGGAATCGCCATTTTCTTGCGATTGCGCGGCAGCCGGCTGAGCTGCACCTTCCTGCGTTGCGCCAGCGGCGGCAGCGGCGGCAGCGGCGGAATCGGCGGAAGCGCCGTCAGCAGCGGAAGCGGCGGCCGGGGCGGCCTGCCCGGACAGGTCATCCATGTCGGGCAGGTCGTTCAGGTACTCGTCCTTGTTGAAATCGGACATGATTACTTGTTGTCCTTGTCGTCATCGTCCACGACTTCGGCGTCAACCACGTCGTCGTCGGAGCCGTTGGAAGCGGAGCCAGCAGCGCCGGCCGCACCGGCGGCGTCGGCGGCACCCTGCTGTGCGTAGAGGGCCTGGCCGATCTTCTGGGCGGAGGTCATCAGCTCGCTCTGGGCGGACTTGATCTTCTCAATGTCCTCACCCTTCAGGGCTTCCTTGAGCTCGTTGACCTTGTCGGTGACTTCCTTGGCCACATCGTCGGAGAGCTTGTCCTTGTTGTCATTGACGAGCTTCTCGGTCTGATAGGCGAAGGACTCGGCCTGGTTGCGGGTCTCGGCGTCTTCCTTACGCTTCTTGTCCTCGGCCTCGTGGGCTTCGGCTT
>ERZ791623.1243-NODE-1243-length-10992-cov-3.422511_pt1 | contig 10992 bp, 9 predicted proteins | sample MGYA00510268_ERZ791623 | MGnify/ENA primary metagenome ERZ791623 (study PRJEB30046, sample SAMN00715216) | human gut metagenome | study: EMG produced TPA metagenomics assembly of the A metagenome-wide association study of gut microbiota in type 2...
TGGATTAAGAAGCTTTGGATTTCGTCTTTCCTCCGGTGTCATGGAATAGATGATTGCCTCTGTGCGGGCCATGCCCTTTTCAGCTTCATCTGTATCAATATCCGGCATCTTGCCTCCACCGATACCCATGCCCGGCATCATGCCCATCACGCTTGAAAGACCGCCCATCTTCTTCATCTGACTCATCGAATCAAGGTACATCTCAAAATCAAACTCATTTTTGCGCATCTTCTGCTCAAGCTTCTTGGCCTGTTCCTCATCAATGTTCTCCTGCGCCTTCTCAATCATGGAAAGCACATCGCCCATACCGAGGATTCTTGAAGCCATACGCTCCGGATAGAACTGCTCAAGGTCTGAAAGCTTCTCTCCCATACCGGCGTAAAGTATCGGCTTTCCTGTAACGGCTCTGATTGAAAGCGCCGCTCCACCTCTGGTGTCACCATCAAGCTTTGTGATGACAACTCCGTCAATTCCTATCTTTTCATCAAAGGTACCTGCTACATTTACCGCATCCTGACCTGTCATGGCATCAACCACGAGGATGGTCTGGAAAACATCAGTAGCTTCTTTTATCTCAATAAGCTCTGCCATCATATCCTCATCAATATGAAGACGTCCGGCAGTATCGATGATAACAACATTGAAATCGTTTTTCTTAGCGTGCTCCACAGCAGCCTTTGCGATGTCAGCAGGCTTGTTTTTGTCACCCATTGAGAAAACCTCAACGCCCTGCTTCTCACCATTTATCTTTAACTGCTCAATCGCAGCCGGACGATATACATCACAGGCTACAAGCAGTGATTTCTTGCCCTTGCTCTTAAGCTTACCGGCAATTTTTGCTGTGGTGGTTGTCTTACCGGCTCCCTGAAGACCTACCATCATGATAACGGTAAGCTCCTTGCCCGGTCTGAAAGCAATCTCTGTTGTCTCAGAGCCCATAAGCTTAATCATCTCTTCGTTTACGATTTTGATGACCATCTGTCCGGGATTGAGACCATTCATGACATCCTGTCCGATTGCTCTCTCCTGAACACTCTTTGTGAACTGCTTAACAACCTTGAAGTTAACATCGGCCTCAAGGAGTGCCATCTTAACCTCTTTAAGAGCAGCCTTTACATCATCCTCAGTAAGCTTTCCCTTGCTGCGGAGATTCTTGAAAACGTTCTGCAGTTTTTCTGATAAACTGTCAAATGCCATATTACAGCTCCTCTAATATCTGATTCGAAATAGCTTCGATTTCATTCATTAATAGCTCATTATGTGATTTCTTAAAATCATTTGTCAGCTCATGAATCCTTCGTATGTCACTCTTTATGGACATGAACTTTTCAACAAGATGCAGCTTTGCCTCATAGTCAAGCAGCTTCTTATTGCATCTCTTAATCAGATCGGCAACACCCTGACGTGAAATCCCCTCCTCGGATGCAATCTCACCGAGTGACAAATCATTGAAGACAAAATCCTCATATACCTGACGCTGATGCTCATTCAAAAGCTCACCGTAGAAATCATATAAATATGCCTGTTCAAGTTTTTCTTCCATATCAAGTATCCTCTTTTTCCCTCGAACCTATGGTAGAATAACACATAGTTTGCCCGGTGTCAAGTAAAAATACTTGATACTTTTATTTTTATATCATAGTGCGTACAATTCTTGGCTTATAGCCCTTCTTCTCGAGCGCAGCAATAATCTGCTCCTTGTGCTCTGTACCAAAACACTCAAGCGTGATGCGAAGCTCAACAGCCGCACTTCTGTTTGTAGTGACAAACTGGTTATGCTCCAGCTTGATTACATTGCCCTGTACATCGGCAAGAGTCTGTGAAACCTTGGCAAGCTCGCCCGGCTTATCCGGCAGAAGCACTGAAACAGTAAAGATTCTGTCTCTGAAAATAAGACCCTGCTGTACAACTGATGACATGGTAATAACATCCATGTTGCCGCCACTTAGGATAGAAACAACCCTCTTGTCCTTTACTCCGAGATGCTTAAGCGCAGCTACAGTCAGAAGACCTGAGTTTTCGACTATCATCTTGTGATTCTCAACCATGTCAAGGAAGGCCACGATAAGCTCGTCATCCTCCACTGTGATAATATCATCAAGATTTTTCTTTATGTATGGGAAAATATTTGAGCCCGGTGTCTTTACCGCTGTTCCGTCTGCAATAGTATTTACACTTGGTAAAGTGGTCACCTTGCCGTTCTTAAATGACTCCTGCATACAATTAGCGCCGGCCGGCTCCACTCCGATAACCTTAATCTTTGGGTTTAATAGCTTTGCAAGTGTGGATACACCTGTTGCAAGCCCGCCGCCGCCGATTGGAACGAGGATGTACTCAACAAGAGGAAGCTCCTTAAATATCTCCATAGCGATAGTTCCCTGTCCTGTTGCGACAGCTAAATCATCAAACGGATGGATGAATGTGTAGCCCTCTTTCTCTGCAAGCTCATATGCCTTGGCACATGCCTCATCATACACATCTCCATAAAGTACTACCTCAGCGCCGTAGCTCTTTGTACGGTTTACCTTGATAAGAGGTGTGGTAGTAGGCATAACGATGACAGCCTTACAGCCATAGCACTTTGCAGCATACGCAACACCCTGCGCATGGTTTCCTGCGGATGCTGTGATAAGTCCCTTTGCCCTCTCCTCATCTGTGAGTGTGCTTATCTTGTAGTACGCACCTCTGACCTTGTAAGCTCCGGTAAACTGCATATTTTCAGGCTTCAGATATACCTTATTGCCTGTCTGGTCACTTAAAAAATCACTGTAAATGAGCTTTGTCTCAAGGGTAACCTCCTTGACCTTCTCACTTGCTTCTTCAAATTTATCTAATGTCAGCATATTTGTTTTTCCTTTCATTTCTGAATAGTTACTTTTCGTTATATTATACCAAAAAATCCGTGCAGATATATATAAACTGATATATCAGATTATTATAAACAATATAACTTATACGCTCAAAGATATTCTCAAATTATTCCGTTTTTGTGTCAAACAATGCATTCACGAACTCGTCCGAATCAAATTTCTGCAAATCATCGATGGTCTCACCGACTCCAATATACTTGACCGGCACTGAAAGCTCCGACTGTATCGCCACAGCGATACCGCCCTTTGCCGTACCATCCATCTTAGTAAGCACGATGCCCGAAATCTTTGCCACATCAGAAAACTCTCTCGCCTGAACCAGTGCATTCTGGCCTGTAGTCGCATCAAGCACCACGAGTGTCTCTCTGTATGCATCCGGATACTCACTCTCCAGGATTTTATTAATCTTTCCGAGCTCATTCATCAGATTCTTTTTGTTGTGGAGTCTTCCGGCTGTATCCACGAGAAGCACATCTGCGTTTCTGGCCTTTGAAGCTGCAACTGCATCATATACAACAGCCCCCGGGTCAGCACCCTCGGCACCGCCAATCATATCAACTCCGGCTCGGTTTGCCCATTCCTTCAGCTGGTCTCCTGCTGCCGCCCTGAAGGTATCAGCACCTGCAATAACTACCTTCTTGCCCTGTTCCTTAAGCTTTCCTGCAAGCTTTCCGACAGTGGTAGTCTTTCCTACTCCGTTGACACCGATTACAAGCACAACAGATTTTTCATTTTCAAATCTGTAGGCTGTCTCCTCCACCTTCATCTGCTCCTTGATGCTCTCAATCAAGAGTTCCTTGCACTCTGCCGGCTCCTTGATGTGCTGTTCCTTCACCTTCCTCTGCAGATCCTCGATGATACTCTCTGTAGCTCTCACTCCGAGGTCTCCCATGATGAGAATCTCCTCAAGCTCCTCATAAAAATCATCATCTATATGCGAAAATCCACTGAAAAGTGAATCTATGCCTGAAACGATGTTGTCTCTGGTCTTTGTCAGTCCTGAAACGAGCCTCTTAAAAAAGCCCGGCTTCTTTTCTTTTTCTTCCATTTTAACTCTCCATAAATAAAATTTTACTGTGTCAGATCATTCTCTATCAGATTCACTGAAACGAGTGTTGAAACACCCTTTTCCTGCATCGTGATACCATATAGTCTGTCCGCTGCCGCCATCGTACCACGTCTATGTGTGATAACAATAAACTGTGTGTTCTTTGTAAGCTTGTTCAGATAATTTGCATAGCGCGAAACGTTTGAATCATCAAGCGCTGCCTCAATCTCATCAAGCAGACAAAACGGTGATGGCTTAAGTGCCTGAATGGCAAACAAAAGCGCAATGGCTGTGAGTGCCTTTTCTCCACCGGACATCTGCATCATATTCTGAAGCTTCTTTCCGGGCGGCTGTGCGACGATTCTTATGCCGCACTCCAGTATATCCTCATCCTCCACAAGCTCCAGTGAACCATGTCCACCACCAAAAAGCTGCTTAAAGGACTTGTCAAACTCTCTCTGAATCTCGGCAAACTTCTCTGTAAACTGCTTTCTCATACCACTGTCAAGCTCATCAATGATGCCAACCAGAGTCTTTTCAGCCTCGATAAGGTCATCATGCTGTCCCTTTAAGAACTCATAACGCGTTGAAATCTCCCTGTATTCCTCAATAGCGTTGACATTTACATCTCCGAGGCGTCTGATTTCGTCCTTTATGCCTGCAATCAGCTTCTTTAATGAAGGCAGATCATCGTATGCATCATTTCTAAGCTCTGCTGCCGCATGCGGAGTAAGCTCATACTCATCCCACATGTAGTTGGTCTGAGTCTCTGAAGCTTCTTTAAGCTTCTCTCTCTGGCTGTTAAGTCTGAAAAGCTCCTTATCCAGATCAGCCTGTTTCTTTGAAACTTCCTCCTGCTTTGCAAAAAAGCCTCTGTAATCCTCAGACATCTTTTCCTTTTTTGTAAGGCTCTCCCTAAGCTGTTCGTCAAGCTTAGAATTGTTGTCCTTTGATGCCAGAATGGTCTGTGTGATTGCATCAATATCAGCCTGCTTCTTTTTAATATCATCCTTTGCAGCAGCTGCACCTTCCACAAGGCTTTCCTTCTGCTCATCAAATTTCTCTATCTCTGAATTGATACGATTGATATTTTCTATAGCGAACTCTGCCGTCTTTGTAATATTTGCAAGCTCAAGTGAAATGGCAGCGGCCTTGTGTGAAGCCTCCTGCTCAAGTACTCCCTGCTTTTCAAGTATCTCACTGTATGAGCTGTTTTCCTTCTCAAGCTGCTCCTCACGCTGCTTTGATGCCTCAAGCTGCGCTGCAATATCCTTTTTGCCCTGATTTATCTCTTCGAGCTGTTTTTCAATCTCGGCATTTTCTGTGCGCAGATCCTCGTAGACATTCGCACTCTCCTTCTTTTGCTGGTCTGCCCTGTCAACAGAAATCTGTGCTGTGTTCTGCTCAATATACTTCTCCTGCAGCAAGGTCTTTGTGGCTGCTATATCCTCCTCGCCAAGCGCAATAGCAGTCGCAATATCATCCTTTCTGGCTCTAAGCTCTTTAAGCTTTGTCTTAGTCTGATCAACTCTCTTTTCAAGCTCCTCAATCTCACGATTTCTCGCAAGCAGATTGGATGAATTTTTAAACGCACCACCGGACATAGAGCCTCCCGGTGCCAGATACTCGCCCTCGACAGTCACAATATGGAGTGAATAGTGATTTTTCTTAGCAAGCGCAATGGCATTGTCAATTGTGTCCACCACAATCACTCTGCCAAGCAGGTATGCAACAACCTCATCAAACTTCGGATCACACTTCACCAGCTTATTTGCAATGCCAAGCACACCCTTTTCGCCGAGTGCCGCCTCATTTTTAGTATTTCTGTTTGCACGCACACTTGTAAGAGGTAAAAACGTAGCCCGACCAAAATGATTGGCCTTCAAAAAGCCAATCATCTTTTTGGCTGTAGCCTCATCCTCAGTGACGATATTCTGGATATTGCCACTTAAGGCTGTCTCTATCGCAATCTCATATCGCTTATCCACCTGGATAAGATCTGAAACCACACCGAGAAGTCCCGGATTTTTAGCCTTCTGCTCCATAACACGCTTGATGCTGTTGCCATAGCCATCATAGCGCTCGGCAATATTTTTAAGTGACTCAAGCCTTGAAACAGACTTATGATACTCTGTGGAAGCCTCCTCCATCAGGCGGGCATTCTCTCTGGACTTATCTCTCCACTCCCTGGCCTTTGCCAAAAGAGCCGACTCATTTTCCTTTAAACCGGCTATCTCTTCATTGACAGCATTAAGCTTCTTATTAGCCTCATCCAATATATCATCAAGCCCGGCTTCCCTTGTCTTTCTATCTAAAAGACGCTTGGTAAGCTCTGCCTTTCTGATATTAATCTGCTCAAGCATAGTGGCAAAACGCTGCTGCCTTGACTGGATACTGCCTCGCTCCTGAAGCAGGGCGATAAGCTCATTCTTGCCCTTTTCCAGTCCGTCATTGCAGCGGTTAACCTCTGCAAGCACAGCCTCATGCTCGTTTACCGCAAGAAGCTCGTTCAGCTTCATCTGCTCTATATCAGCTTCCAGTGCAGCTTTTTTGTCATCATACTCTTTCCTGCTTTTAAGACGCTCAGCCTTTTCCTTTTCGATAGCTAAAAGACGCGACTGCAAATGCTCATCCGTCATTTCGGCCGTGTGAATCTGCACCTTTAAAAGCTCTATCTGATTCTCAAGCTTCTGTCTGGTGGATGAAGTGCTTGTGATACTCTCTCGAAGAGACTCGATACGCTCATCCATCTGCTGCATATCGTTCCCAAGCCTCTCATACTCTGCCTTGATGCTCTCGTATGTGGCGTTGGTCGCCTTTAGCTCGTCATCCGCAATAGTGTATTTCTCATCAGCTGACTTAAGCTCAGTCTCAATGCGCGCTGACTCAAGCAAAAACATGTTGACATCGTATGTCTTTAGCTCCTCCTTCTTTTTGAGATATGTATGAGCCTTCTCTGACTGTCTCTGTAATGGACCTACCTGCCTCTCAAGCTCTGTCAGGATATCATTGACACGCACAAGGTTCTCTCGCTCATTATCAAGCTTCTTTTGTGCTGTAAGCTTTCTTTTTTTAAACTTCACAATGCCGGCAGCCTCATCAAACAGCTCTCGTCTCTCCTCCGGCTTTCCACTTAGAATCCTGTCAATCTGGCCCTGTCCAATGATAGAATAGCCCTCTTTACCGATACCGGTATCATAGAAAAGCTCCGAAACCTCCTTGAGCCTGCATGGATTGCCATTGATAAGATACTCGCTCTCTCCCGAGCGGTAAACACGTCTGGCAACTGTAACCTCATTGAAATCAATCGCAAGCGAATGGTCTGAATTGTCCAGTGTGATGGCAACATACGCGTATCCAAGCGGCTTCCTGTTCTCAGTGCCTGCAAAAATGACATCCTGCATGCTGGCACCACGAAGCTGCTTTGCGCTCTGCTCACCGAGCACCCATCTGACCGCATCGGCGACATTACTCTTTCCACTGCCGTTTGGTCCGACAATACCTGTGATGCCGTTGTGGAACTCAAAAACAATTTTGTTGGCAAAGGACTTAAAGCCCTGTACTTCCAAACTCTTTAAATACATTAAAAACTCCTATTCCCTGTTTCTATATAAAAGAAGTGCCTGATATGCAGCCTGCTGCTCTGCAGCCTTCTTTGTGTGGCCCTCTCCCTCACTGACACGCTCACCGTCCACAAGCACCGCAACAGTAAACTGCTTGTCATGGTCCGGACCGCTCTCATCAATAAGCTCATAGGAAAGCTGCTCATGCTTGCCCTGTATAAGCTCCTGAAGGATAGTCTTGCTATCATAAAAGAGCTGCTTATTCTCAATATCAGTCATGATGAACCTAAGCACAAACTCCTTTGCATTAGTAAAACCACCATCTAAATAAATTGCTCCAATCACTGCCTCAAGCGCATCAGAAAGAATTGACTTTCTCTTTCTGCCACCTGTATGATCCTCGCCCTTGCCAAGACGCAAGTACTTCCCAAGGTCAAGCGGCTTTGTACAAAGTGCAAGAGTCGGCTCACAAACAATGCTTGCACGCAGCTTGGTAAGCTCACCCTCAGGCTTTTGCGGATAATTGATAAACAAAAACTCACTTGAAACAATCTCCAAAACAGCATCACCCAAAAACTCCAGGCGTTCGTTATCAGAATGCTTTTTCATGTGCTTTTCATTGGCATACGAGCTGTGTGTCAGTGCCTGCTCAAGCAGATGCCGATTCTTGAACGTATAGCCTATTTTGCTTTGAAATTCATTTAAATCTGCCATAATTTTTCCTCTATTTCTTATCTATTAATTTTAGTAACTGTTCGCAGTGGTTCTGAATAGTTACTAATTTTACTTATTCCGTGAGTATAACGAAAAGCCCTCATGATAAAGGGCTTTTCGTTAGTAAAACATACTACTGCTCGCTTACAGCTTTTTTAATCTGCTCAACAGCATCGCCTACAGTGACGATTTTCTCTGCTTCCTCATTAGGAATCTCGATATCGAACTCTTCCTCGATACCCATGATAATCTGGAATACATCCAAAGAATCAGCTCCAAGGTCATCAATGAAGGTTGACTCCATAGTAACCTCAGTCTCATCCACGTTAAGTACCTCGACAATAATGTCTCTAAGCTTCTCAAATTCCATTTTTAATACCTCTCATTTCTGTTTATAGTGACCAATCATACAGCAGTACTGCTATCTAATCAGCCGGCTTATTAATAATATATTCTTTAATTTTATCATTAATCTCTTTTTCCTTAAATGTAACACATTGGAAAACAGAGTTAGTGATTTCCTTTGCCTTGGAGCTGCCGTGGGTCTTTACCACAAGACCATTCAATCCTAAAAGCGGTGCTCCGCCGTACTCGGTCGCATCAAATGACTTTAGCGTATTCTTAAGAGCCGGAAGTGCAAGTGCAGCTCCTATCTTGCTCTTTAGTGTGCTCATGAGCCCCTTCTTTATGACTCCGATAAGTGTGGAGCTAAGACCCTCGTAGAGCTTTAATATGACATTGCCTGTGAAAGCCTCGCAGACTATAACATCGGCATCTCCCTTTGGAATATCCCTTGCCTCAATGCTTCCGACAAAATTGATATCTGTGCACTCTCGAAGAAGCGGCATGGTCTCCTTTACCAGAGCATTACCTTTCTCTTCCTCTGCACCGATATTAACCAGTGCAACCTTTGGATTCTTCACGCCGACAACATGTTCCATATAGATAGAGCCCATCTTAGCAAACTGTACCAGATGCTCAGCTCTGGCATCCACATTGGCTCCACAGTCTATGAGCAAAGATACGCCCCTCTCAGTCGGAATAAGCGGTGCCAAAGGCGGCCTTTGTATGCCCTTTATCCTGCCGACTATTACCTGTCCTCCGACAAGTACAGCACCTGAGCTTCCCGCCGAAACAAATGCATCCGCCTCTTTATTCTTGACCATATTCATGCCAACAACGATTGATGACTGCTTCTTTCGTCTGATTGCCACAACCGGTGGCTCTGCCATCTCTATAACCTCAGGCGCATCTACTATCTCTATCTGCTCCTTAGGATATGTATACAAAGAAAGCTCCCTCTCTACCGGTATCTTCTGTCCTACAAGAAATATCTTTATATCATTTCTTTTGTTAACCGCATCTACCGCACCCTTTACTACCTCTGCGGGTGCATTGTCGCCACCCATTGCATCGAGTGCGACCCTTGTTGTACTTTGCATTGTGACCTCCCTGTGCCTGCTAAAAAGCAAACTACTAATTGATTAAATAAAATATACTATAATCATAGGTATAAATCAATAACCAATTCACTACTCTATATGGCTTCCATCATTCTCCCGGACTCATTGAAATAACCTTGCCACAGTTCCATAAATCAGCAGTGCGCTTTGCTGCATCAAGTCGGTCATCGTCTGACTTGAAATCAATATTTACTGAGTGGCATCCGCACTCAAGACATGTCACATAATATGAGCTGCCGCAGTCCTCCTCGAGAATCCCGGCACCGCCACAGAGCGGGCACTCATAGATTTCAACTAAATCGTCTATATTATTCATGATAGTTTGCTTCCTTCTTTCTTTAATATCTAAATATCCTTTCAGTATAATAACATCCCTGCAAGCTATATACAAGCAAAAAGTACCTTCATTTTATTATGGGATAAAAAAGGGATAAAATCAATCAAAAAAGGATTGAACGATATCGTTCAATCCTTAATTTTACTGGTTTTCTACTATTAGTCCTGAGGAATGATTTCTTTTTTGTTGTATGATCCGCAGTTCTTGCAAACTCTGTGAGAGAGAATAACCGTGCCGCATTTCGGACACTTGGTAATGCCGGGCATGGAAAGCTTCCATACGCTGCTGCGTCTCTTGTCTCTTCTTGCTTTCGAGACTTTTCTCTTCGGTACTGCCATTGAAGGCACCTCCTTCTATTTTTCACCTTTAATTATTTTACAATTTAACACAAAGAGTATTTTAGCACAAAAATCCTTACTTGTCAAGTAATTTTTTTAAATCTGCCAATTTATTTGCACCTGTGTCAATTTTACAACCGCAATCGCGCTCATTTTTGTCTGCTCCGCACATAGGACAAAGCCCTTTGCAGTCCTCTTTGCATAAAACACGCGACGGAAGCTCCAAATAAAACACTGTCCGAGCTAACTCCTCAATGTCGAGAAGCGAATCCGGAACCTCGATATATTCTTCGCTGTCCTCGGACGCAAGCTTTTTGGTCAACCCGTAAACACGCTCGGTCTCAAAGTGCCTTGTTAACGGCTTAAAGCACCGCGCGCAATGCGTCGCATAGTCGCCGCTTTCCGAAAAAGCAAGCTCCACATAGCTTTCCGCCTTATCTCGGCCGCGCGCCTTTTCATAAACGCGTCCCTCGACCTTTATCGGCTCTGCAAACGTCAGATCGTCGCTTTCCGTACCCTCCGGCACGACTGTAAAGCAAAACGGGATCTCGGTTACTTCACCGTTGTAGATTTTCGATACATCGATCTTTTTAATTTCGCTCATAGTCTCTTTTCACTTACAAAAGGACAGAAAACGGTGCGGAATGTATTTGTTATTA
>ERZ791623.1255-NODE-1255-length-10874-cov-4.187633_pt1 | contig 10874 bp, 9 predicted proteins | sample MGYA00510268_ERZ791623 | MGnify/ENA primary metagenome ERZ791623 (study PRJEB30046, sample SAMN00715216) | human gut metagenome | study: EMG produced TPA metagenomics assembly of the A metagenome-wide association study of gut microbiota in type 2...
CTCGTTCAAGCATATCTTCCCGGAAAGGAATAAAATCAAAGACATATCATAATAAAGAAGTAGCATATCCGCATTCACAGGAACTGTCGCACGATATTGTGCCGCAGTATTTTCACTTTTAATATGCAATTCTAAAATAATCCAGGTATGCTTTATATCTATCTTGTGCTGTCAGGCAAGTATCAGTCAGATACCCTTTTTCATTGTCCCATTCTTTCAATCCTCGATAATAAAACATTTTCAAATTATCCTCGATAATAAATGGAACAATATTGTATTTCAGGCATTCCTTGAACATAATCAAACGTCCCACACGACCATTTCCATCCTGAAATGGATGGATACGTTCAAACTTCACATGAAAATCCAGAATATCGTCAAAGGTCTTTTCTTCCTTGTTATTGTACTCTGACAGCAATTTCTTCATCCTGTCTGCAACTTCTTCCGGAAGTGCAGTTTCCATACCGCCGACTTCATTTGGCAGTTTCTTGTAATCACCGACAGCAAACCAATCCTTTCTGGAATCACTGGTTCCATTTTTTAGAATCAGATGCAGCTCCTTAATAAACTTTTCCGTCAATGCCAATTTTGCATGATCAATAATAATATCAATACACCGGAAATGATTTGCTGTTTCAACCACATCATCTACATTAAGCACTTCTTTTTCTATACCAATGGTATTCGTCTCGAAGATATATCGGGTCTGATCGTGGGTCAGCCGACTGCCTTCCATATGGTTTGAATTATATGTTAAATCAATCTGTGTCTTATGATAAATGCCTCCAGCATATTTATTCGCCTTCTCATCCTGCAAAACATCCAGTAAGGTCGTTGGCTTTTCTTTCTTCTTGTTAGTGCGCTCCGGCTTTTCTGCATTTTCCGGAATATTCCATGTCTTTCCGGTAAGAAATGCTCCCGGCACACGACCATGGGCACAATAATTTCTTACACTACGTTCAGATACATCCCATTTTTTTGCCATTTCAGCAACTGAAAGATATCGCATCTGCCGCCCTCCTCCTTTCACACGATAAAAAGCATATTCTGTGAGCCTTTTATTATCATGATTTCAAAAATCACGTTTACTATAGTTAGTATACCACATTATCGGCAACAAATCCATATTTTGTTCTCATTCTTCTGTTGTTTTTGCCGACGCAGAAAACTCTAAAAAAATACCAACCATCGAATTTGACGGTTGGTACTTATATTTTAGTTTTGGTCATCTGGATAAGTATTCAGACAAAATCCTGTTATGAATCCACCCCTTACCCCAATTCATATTTACAAAAAATCAACCACCTACCTCACCCCAAAATAGCAGGTATTTTTTCCTTTTCCTTCTTTCCTCAATTCTCCTGATGCAACCAATTTTCGCAGTGCACCTTCAATAGAACTGTCACTGAGTGTAGGGCATAGCTCCCGTATATCCTGCTTATTGAAACGTCCAATTTTATTATGACTTGCTCTCCGTACCATTTCAAGTGCAGGTAGTTTTATTTCAACCAACGCCATTCTGTCTTCAAAATCTTTATAGGCAGCAAGGATGGTTCCAAGTAAATATTTGATAAATGGCACTACATCTTCTGTTCCATCATGCCAGCCCGGCTGAGCCGCAGCAAGAGCCTCATAGTACAAGTCTTTATTCTTGGCAATCTTTGCTTCCAATGAGACATACTTTCCAACATAGAATCCACTCCGATACAGCAGTAATGTAGTGAGCAGACGGCTCATTCTTCCATTTCCGTCATTGAAAGGATGAATGCATAGAAAATCATGTATAAAAACAGAAATGGCAATAAGTGGCTCCAATTCCATATTTCCTATGACACGATTGTATTCCTCACAGATTCTGTCGAGTGCCTCCTGTGTTTCAAATGGAGCAAGTGGTGTAAACAGCACTTCAACATGTCCATCTGGATAAGTAGCACTAATATAATTCTGTACATTCTTTGTTTGCCCTGCAAGCGGATTGTTCATATGGCTATATAACATCTTGTGCAGTTGCAAAATATAATTTTTTGTAATAGGAATCGCATCAAAGCTATCATGAATAACATTCAGCACATCACGATAACCCGCAATTTCCTGCTCATCCCGGTTCTTAGGTGTTGTCTTTTCTTCAACAAGCTGACGAATTCTGGTACTCGTCGTAACAATGCCTTCAATAGCATTAGATGCCTCGGTACTTTGTATTTTTGCAATCTCTACAAGTTTATCAAGTTCCTCTGGACGCTGCTTCAAATACATCTCCTGTTTTCCAGCTTCTTTATAAATAGCAGCAATTAACCCTAAAATCTCTGAATCCCATTTCTGATATTTAATTGCAGAATAATTGAAGTTTCGCATTCCCTTACTTCTCCTTTCTTTTCCTTAAATAATAGTGTTAATTAAGGGAATAGTCAACAAATTAAGCGAATTATCTCATAGTATTCTATCCCAATTAAAGAAATATTATTTTTACCTATCTAATCCTTATTCCTCTCCATCTCTCTCTGAATCCAGGTCATGATCACATCCACAAGATACTCCTGCTGTATCTGGCTCAATTTCCTGCCCGGCTGTATCTTATGCCATTTTCGGATGCACTCCCTGCAGCAGGTTGCAGTTGCATGCTGTGCGATAAATACCGGATGCCCTTTCATCGGCGTCTGTTTTCCATCGTTTGGAATAACCGCCGGAGCTTCCCGCTTTGCAATGAAATCCTGCGCATGCTGCCTTATAGTATCCAGTCCTTTTTCATTTATGTAATCAATGTCCTTCTGCTTTAAATGAAAGCTGCTTCGGAACTCGGAATTACCAAGTCTCTCAAATAGCTGCTTATACCATTCCTCTTTTGTCATTAAAATTCTCCAAACTTCTTATGGCATCCTAACACTTCCTGTTAGAATGCCATCTATAAACATAAATACTATATTATTTTTCCCCATGCTCCTTCACGACCAGTCTGCCTCTTCCGCTTTCCTTCGCCTCGTATAATGCATTATCTGCTTCCTCATATAACCGGTTAAAGGTTGCTTCTGACTTAGCGATGACTGCGCCCATAGAGATGCCGGTACCTCCCTCTGCAGATTTTACTGTCAGATTTACTTTGTCAAATATCTGCTGGGCATGTTCTTTGATCTCCTTCTCCGGCACACTCTTATTGAAGAACATCATTACTGCAAATTCGTCCCCACCCATACGACTGGCAAAATCTTCATTTCGTAAAGACACAAGCAATGTCTGGGCGACTAAGATCAGATATTTATCACCATTATGATGACCATAGGTATCATTATATTGCTTAAATTTATCAACATCTATCATGATCATCATTGCATTAAAATCACCTGATAACAGCTTCATCTCCATATCATTCCGAAAAGCCGCATGATTCAAAAGGCCCGTCAGGGAATCTGTACGATATGTATTCTCCCAATTCCGCAATCTGACTTCCGCCTTATTCTGCTCTGCATCTGTCAAGATCTTCATGGAATAAGTACTCGATACATCTGAAATAATAATCTCTGCACGATCCTGTTTAACTGCCGAATCGTAAAAGACACGTCCATAGCAAAAGACATAAATATCCTTTCCATCCTTTCGATGGAGTCTGTGTTCCTGCAATACATATGTACTCTTAGCCAGATTGGCATTTGTCCGGCACAAATATTCTGTCCGATCAGCTTCAGGGATCAGGTCCATCTGATTCATGGAATTTTTTTCTACATCCTCACCGGAATAGCCTGTCAGCTTCTCGAAATTATCATCCACAGACAAAATATTCCATGAACCATCTAGCAAATATCTGCTGCATTGCACTGTATGTACACAGAATGCTTCCTGAAGTGTACTGTTATCCTCCGGTTTTGCCACTTGTTTGTGTTGAGGTTTTTCCTTCTCCTGCCTGAACTTATGAACTCCCTTTACGGTATCAGAATAATTCTCTGATATCATTTGAATAAACTCGGAAACAATAAACGGATCAAATTGTGTTCCGGCGCATTTTTTTAATTCTTCAAGTGCATCGGATACAGGCATTCCATTTCTATATGGACGGTCACTTACCATCGCATCAAATGCATCAACAACAGCAATTACACGTGACAGTACAGGTATACTCTCCCTGCTCAGTCCGTCCGGATAGCCCTTTCCATCCCATCTTTCATGATGATGTCTGATTTCCTCTGCGATCTGCTTCAATTCTACATTACTGTTTGCAATATCGTAGCCCTTTTCAACATGTGAACGCATGATCTTCCATTCTTCATCGGTAAGTTTTCCCGGTTTGTTCAATATCTCCATCGGAACACCGATCTTTCCGATATCATGAAGCAGACAGAGAAGGGACAAGCGGCTTTGCTGTATATCGGATAACTCTATACGTTTACCAAGCTCTGCACCCATAATCTGTGTACGGCGAACGTGATGCTCCGTATCACTGTCACATTCCTCAAGTGCCCGTATCAGAGATGCCAGCATATCCGAATGAATGGATTTGCTGTCTACTAATTTCTTTGTACGCATAGCTTTAGTTGTATTTCGAATGCTTTCAACTATACTGTGTGTCTCATCTTCTACTACACTGACTGCGTACTGAATACTTCCGTCGAACTTCTCCTTAAGTTTTCCGGCACATACTGCCATCTCATCTTCACTGCTTCGGCTACACAATGCTATAAGATGTGCCTCGGTTCCTCTGACATAATATGCCCTTTCAGGAAAACAGGTTCTCATATTTTCCGACAATAACCGGATCTTCTGATCCCCTGCTTTTTTCCCAAGTGTGCTGTTGATAACAGACAAACTATTAATATCACATACAGCAATTCCTACCGGGAACGTAAAATGATCATTTTTTTCCAATGCAAGCTGTTTGAAATTTTCCCATTTCTGAAATCCTGTAAGCATATCCGTCTCAAGTGCGATATCTGTAAATACAAACATCTGACCAATCTTATGGCCGTTTTTATTTTCAAGCTTCTTTACATCACACCGCAATGTCTTTTCTTCCGTTTCCAATTTAACATAGCATTGCAGGGAAAAGCTGTCGTCATCTGATTCCGGATCAAACGACAATCCATATACATCCAGAAAGCTCTGAAGATCTTTACATCCGGTCAACAGTTCTTCTCCCAGGAAAAAATCAGCTCTTTCATTATGCAGAATCAAGCGCTCGTCATCATCAAACAAAACGATGCCCTGCCCTATATTTTCAAATATACTTGTCTTCAATTTATTCAACATCCCATGTGTGGAATAATCAAAGCAACTCCAATAAATAATAAATGATACTACACTGTATCCTCCGATCGAATAGTCCAGTAAATTCACTACAGATTCGCCCGGTAAAAATAAAAAGATCGCATTTGACCCTACAATAATAAGAATTCCTATGATAACACTTAAATACTGCCAACGATATTCTTGCGGAATCTTGCAAATCTTCCGAATCAATAAACCTACCACCAATAACACCATTACATACGAAAATATCAGATGGAGCTCATACAAGGGCTTCATCTGATAGCTATACTTTGCAATCAGCGTATCCCGTGGTTTATATTCAATTGCAATTTCCATAAATGGATTAACTGCAAACACGATCAATTCATATATACAATATAAAAAGCAGAATGCTACCATCCATTTCCCATATCCGGAAAACTTTCCTTTTGTGAAATAAACCGTGAAAATTAAAAGAGAGACAAGCATAAAATCTATACTTATAAAATATATACTCGACATAGCCGCCATGCACATATAGGAATCACTTATGATACTGATCAGATAACTAATATCTACAATAGCCGCACCCATACAGGCAAACCCCAGAAATCTACCTGTTGTTTTATTCTTTTTAAAAGATTTTACCGCTAATAATATATCTGTAGCAGCAATAATAATTGATATGACTATATATGCATTGATCACAACTGTCTCATTCATAGTAAACCTCCAATATTCAGACAAAATCTGAGTTTATTTTACTATTTTTGAGGCAGTATGGCAACACCTATGCGTATCACAAACGCCGGCAATTTACCAAATCCGTTAAATTCAACTCTTATCGTTTATTCAGTATCAGAATCTTGTTTGAAAAATTCCTTACAGCCGGAATCTTTCCAAGCACCTTATATACAGGAACAAATTTCTTCATTCCTTCTACCAGACTGATATCTTTTTCGCTCCGGAAAGAAGGTGCCACACTCTGAAATGCTTTTCCGCTTTTCACACCCCAGATGAATTTCGCCTGGCTTCCCTCTATGGACTTCTCTTTCATATGCTTCACAACAAATGGTGCCATTACCTCAACCAGAACCTTTGCCTGTGTAAATGTCTGATCAATAATCCCAAACATCTTACGCACATCCTGCTCCGTTAAATACATCGTAAGCCCTTCTATGACCACCAAAACCGGTTCTCCATGATACTCGATATCCAACGTATAAGATGGATCTGTTGCAGACTTAGCGATCTGGTAAACAGGGCCATTCTCCTCAAGAAAACGACTTCGGATATCCATGGTCTCCGGAAGATCAATATTGTACCAACGTTGATATTTTCCCTTCATCCGGTAACACCGGGTATCCAGTCCACAGGCAATATTTACAACAATGGTATCCGGATGCTTGGTCAGATAATCATTTACCAGACGATCCAGTACGATCGTTCTTGCAATTACACCGCTGCTCATCAGCTTATCGGATTCCGCCTTTGAGAAATCATAATCTAACCGGGATACGATCTCGATTGCTTTCTCATCATAGATATGGTGATTCTTTTTTTCGGATTCTGCCGCTCTTGCAAATAAAGTCTGCAGCATCGTCTCCGGTACACCCTGTACACTGACCTTTGTCTTATTCTGATTTTCTGTCTGCATTGCTTTTCCTTCACTCATTGTTTTATTCTCCTTTTCTGCATTTACATAACAAATGTTATTTTTTGTTATGTTGTAAAAAAAGAACCCCACAGCTACATATCACATGCTGTGAGGCTCTCTTAGATTCTGTATTAATTTGTCTGTTCCACCCATTGAGTAGATCCCGATCTTCTCAACCAGATACAAACTATCTTCCATACTGTAATTTCCTTTAATAATCTCCAGACATCCATCCAAACGGATCTTGGCCAGTATCTTTACAAGCTTCTCATCCGGCTCGCAATCCATCCGGCTCTTATAAAATGTATATATCGACTGCTCCATCAGTTCTTCTGCCTTGGAACGGTACATTTCATAACAGCTTCCTTGTGCCTTCTCCAGAATGACCACCGCTTCTTTTCGGTGTTCCAGAATAAATCGCATCATCTGAACATCTAACTGCGTACCAAGCTCCGGCTCTGCAAGCTCTAACTCCATATATCTGACAAGCAATTCTTCATACTGCACAACCAGTGGTTCAAAAATCTCCCGGAACAACGCTTCTTTATTCTTAAAATAAAAATACATTGCACCGGTTGTAACTCCTGCCCGGCTACAGATCATTCGAAGACTTGCTTTATTATAGCCATGCATGAAGAATTCGTCTAATGCTGTCTGTTTGATTTTCTCTATTGTGTTTTCCTGATCATTCATCATAACACATGTCATGTTAGATGCTTCTAACTAAAATGTCAAGCATTATTTAACATAATTTTGCCATCTGTTGAAATTGTAACCACATTCCACGGAAGGAATTTGCCGCTGTTCTGAAGAGCATTTTTTACTGCCATCTCAATACCACCACAACACGGGACCTCCATTCTCACAACCGTAACGCTCCGGATATTATTATTCCGGATGATCTCTGTCAGCTTTGCAGAATAATCTATCATGTCAAGCTTCGGACAGCCAACCAAAGTGATATGTTCCTTAATAAAATCCCGATGGAAATTCGCATATGCATACGCTGTACAATCCGCCGCAACAAGCAGCTTTGCTCCATCAAACCAAGGGGCTGTCACCGGAACAAGCTTGATCTGTACCGGCCACTGGCGCAGCTCTGACTCCTGCTGTCCCATCATCGATGCTAGCTGCTGTACAAGCTCAGGTGATACTTCACCATTTTGCACAGTCTTACTCCCAGTTTCAACAGTTCTTGTCTTTTTGTCATACCGATCTCTGTTAAATGTCTTCATAGCCGTACCCGGACAACCACATGGTAGTGGTTCTCCTGACAGACTGCCTGCTCCATTTACTGTCTTCTCAGCTTTTGCCGCCAATACCGCTGCCTCATCATAGTCCGCTGCTTCACGTTCAACAAATGTAATGGCTCCGGTCGGACAGGTAGGAAGACAGTCTCCCAGTCCGTCACAATAATCATCACGAAGCAGCTTTGCCTTTCCATTCACCATCCCGATCGCGCCCTCATGGCATGCCGATGCACATGCACCACAGCCGTTACACTTTTCTTCATTAATTTCTATAATCCTGCGAATCATCGTTTTTCCTCCTGAATACCCGATACCTGATCATTCTATGATATTTGCTGTTATATCTGTCGCTTCTTTGATCGACATTATACATCGCAGCTTACTTTCATCACTTAACTGTCAATCAGGTTCTTGATTTTATGTGCTTATTCTAATATACTTATTTCAAAATGTATGTTGGATTTCCAACAAAATAGCATTTAAGGAAATGGAAATTTTATGAACAAACACGATCTTACATCCTATATTGATACCCTGTCAGCCTGCCGCCTGTTTACCGGCATCGATGAACAGGATCTGCCAGCTATGCTTACATGTCTGGACGGAAACCATATCCATGTAAAAAAAGGGAATCCCATATTCGTAGAGGGCGATCCGGCACACTTTATCGGAATCATTCTTACCGGAACAGCGCAGGTGATCCGGGAAGATTATTATGGGCACCGAAGCGTCATGACCAATCTACAACCCGGTGATCTGTTTGCAGAAGCCTTCTCCTGCGCAGGTCTTTCTACTGTACCGGTCAGCGTCTTTGCCATGACTGACAGTGATATTCTGCTTCTGGACTGCCACCACCTTCTGACCTCCTGTTCGAATTCCTGTGATTTTCACAACACCCTGATCCGGAATCTGCTACACGAAATTGCCCGGAAAAACCTTGCGTTAAACCAAAAAATACGCTATATGTCAGAGAAAACAACCCGTGATAAATTAATGGCATACCTCTCCGACCAGGCAAAACAGAATCATTCGGATACCTTCACGATCCCTTTCAATCGTCAGGCACTCGCAGACTATCTCGGTGTAGAACGCTCCGCCATGTCCGCTGAAATCAGCAAACTAAAAAAAGGCGGAATCATCGACACTCAAAAGTCGACCTTCCGCCTACTCTAAAAACATGCTTGCAAAGAGCATTCTTATTATATAAGTTCGTGACATAAAATATCACACGGACGGTATATATATTTTATGAAGCAGACCTGTCCGAATGTCGGTCCTTAGCGATCCGCTATTAAGCGGGAGCTTAGTACCGTTACATGAGGATAGAACGAAAGTGTTCTGCGTAATAAAGATATATATACCGTCCGTGTGATGTTTTTGTTCATTTCCTATTTTTCAAGAATGCTCTTTGCCAGCTTCTGCTGCTCCTCTGTTGGAGGATCGATTCCCTCTAATTTATAAGGAATTCCAAGTCTCTCCCACTCCTGAATACCCAGCTTATGATATGGAAGTACCTCTACCTTATCCACTGTTTTAAGAGTATCTATAAATTCTTTTGTCTTCTTCAGATCATCCTCATCTGTCGTAATTCCCGGAACAAGTACATGTCTGATCCACATATGCTTGCCCTGATCGGACAGATACTGTGCAAGCTCCAGAATATTCTGATTTGAGAATCCTGTTAATTCACGATGCTTATCATCATGGATCTGTTTGATATCAAGTAGAAAAAGATCTGTAAGGCTCATCAGTTCATTGAACTTTGAGAAGAACGGTTCTTCTCTGGTAAATGGATTTCCGGCCGTATCGATCGTAGTATGGATACCCTGCGCCTTTGCCAGCTTGAAAAATTCGATCAGGAAATCCATCTGAAGTAATGCCTCACCACCGCTTACAGTGATACCACCCTGACCTTTCCAGTATGGCTTATAACGAAGTGCCTGCTTTAACAGATCTTCCGGAGTTCTGGCCTCGATCTTAACACCTTTATCTTTGAGCAGTTTTGTATTCTCTTCAATTTTTTTCTCAAGTGCTTCTCTTTCATCATCGCTGACATCGTCAGCATACAGTCTGCTGTAATCTGTTACAAGATTCCATGTCTCAGGGTTATGACAATATTTACATCTCATCTTGCATCCCTGTAAAAATACAACAAATCGAATTCCCGGACCATCGACTGCTCCAAAGCTTTCTGTTGAATGAATATATCCTAAAATCTGTTTCTTTTCCGGCATGTTCCACCTCTAAGTTCTTTCTATTATTTTACACAAATACACATTAAACAACCACGACTATACATCTGTTTCCACCACTCACAGCTTCATAGTCTCTTTCTATTTTCTCTCTGATACACAATTTTCATACATGATATAATGAACGCAAAATTATTTGCTCGCAAGGATGCTGATTTTGCAAAATGCATAGAATGTGCGAAGCACATGATATAATGAACGCAAAATTATTTGCTCGCAAAAATACTGATTTTGCGAAATGCATAGAATGTGCGAAGCACATAATATACGGATAAAAATCCGTCTGCCTTATGCTGTAAAAAAGTCCCGGAGATAGACTCCCCGGGACTCCAATCTTTTACTTATCTGTTAAAACATTCAGACTGTGTAAGATTTACAGTGAGTCATGGAATGTTCTGTTGATAACGTCGAGCTGCTGCTCACGTGTAAGTGAGATAAACTTAACAGCATATCCTGATACACGGATTGTGAAGTTAGCGTACTCTGGCTTATCCGGATTCTCCA
>ERZ791623.1259-NODE-1259-length-10848-cov-2.820069_pt1 | contig 10848 bp, 10 predicted proteins | sample MGYA00510268_ERZ791623 | MGnify/ENA primary metagenome ERZ791623 (study PRJEB30046, sample SAMN00715216) | human gut metagenome | study: EMG produced TPA metagenomics assembly of the A metagenome-wide association study of gut microbiota in type 2...
TTTTATATTGGAGGTTGTTATATGAGAATTGGAATAGATATTGATAATGTAATAGCAGATTTAGATAAAACATTTTTAGAAGAATTTGAAAAAGAAGATAAAAATAAAAGAAATAAAGGAATTATAAATAAAAAAGCTAAACACATTACTGAAGGAATGTTTGATTGGAGCTCAGAAGAAATAGAAGATTTTATCTGCAATAATATGGATAGAATGGCTGAAAAATTCGATTTAATAGAAGATGCTAAGGAATATATTAATAAATTATATGAAGAAAACGAGATATTTTTAATAACACATAGATCAAATCATTTTTTTAAAAATCATGAATTAGTAACTATAAATTGGTTAAATGAAAAAGGTATAAAATATGATAAATTAGTATTTACAAAAAGCAGAGATAAAAGTCCGGAGTGTATTGAAAATAGTATTGATATTATGTTTGATGATGAAGCAGATAAATGTAAATACATATTAAACGCAGGAATAGAATGTTTTTTAATGAAAACAAGATATAATGAGAATTATAGTTTAAATATTCCAATAGTAAATGGATGGAAAGAAATATATAGTTTAATCTGTGAAAAAAATAAATATAATGTAATTTTGGATACAGATACATATAATGAAGCAGATGACCAATTCGCATTATCTTACTTACTAAAAAGCAAAGAAATATTCAACATTAATGCTATAACAATAGCACCTTTTAGACATGAAAAATGGCAAGGAACAGTTTCTGATTCTATAGATGCCAGTTACAATGAAGCATGTAAAGTATTTGATTTATTAGGTCTAAAAGATAAATCTATTATATTTAAAGGTTCCCGTGATTATTTAAAAAATGGATATAATGAAAGAAATTCAGCAGTTGATAAAATAATTGAAATTGCTAACAAAAATAAAAAAACATATATATTAGCAATAGGGTGTTTAACAAATATAGCATTAGCATTAAAATCTAACCCAGATATTGTTGATAAGATAGAAATTGTATGGTTAGGAAGTAACTTTTTATTTGGTACTAATAAAGATTTCAATTTTGATCAAGATGTAGAAGCGGTAAAAGTAGTTTTTGAATCAAAAGTTAAACTTACTGTTATGCCTTGTTCTCCTATAACATCGAATCTAATGACATCAATATACGAATTAGAAAGTGAATTAAAAGGCAAGAACGAATTATGCGATTATTTATGCTATAGATTTTATAATAGAGCCTATGGCCCTACTAAAAGATGGCCACTATGGGATATTAGTGTAATAGCATATATGATAAATAAAAATTGGTTTAATACAATGGATGTTAGTTGTCCACTTATAAATGCTGATAATACATTCAAACTAACCGAAAACAGGCATAGCATTAAATTTGTTAATTATTTAAATGCAAATGAAATATTTAAAGATTTGTTTAGCAAATTAACGGATAATAATTAAATGATAAAGACAATGTTGAGATAATATTGTCTTTATCGTTTTTATAATTTTTCCTCTTTTTTGAAGACTATTATATAAAAATAAAAACTTACGAACTTTTAAGTCCGTAAGTTGATTTCAAATGGAGCCTTAACTATACACGTTTACGAAATTAAGACTATAAGATTTGATTAAATCTCTCTGATAAATCAATTATATCAAAGATTAAGATTATTACAATACTTTTGATAAAATATCCTATATCTATTTAAAAAAATGTCAAAATATGTTATTATTATAATAGTTTTGTATCATTAAGATTATGATACTTTTTTTATTGGACATAAAATAAAGGAGGGATAATATGTCAGTAAATACTTATTTAAGTGACTCTGCTTCTAATTTAGTGCTTTCTACAAAAGAAAAAGAAAGCATCACTACTTCTATTAATACGTTAGAAATAAGATTGGAATCATATTTCGGTGCCAATATTGAAGAAAAATTTAAGTTTGGTTCTTATACAAGAGTAACTATTCTCCCAAGAAAAGCTGATGAAGAATCAGATGTTGACTATATGGTTGTATTTGATAATTCTAATAATTATACTCCACAAACTTTTTTAGACAGGTTAAAAAGATTTGCAGAAACAAAATATTCTACATCCGAAATTTATCAATCATCACCAACTATAGTATTAGAATTGAATAATATAAAATTTGAATTAGTACCCGCTTACAAAAACTGGGGAACATATTATATACCAGATGGTAAAGGCGGATGGATGCCGACATATCCTAATGATTTTAATAATACACTTACTGAGACAAATAATAATAATTCATATAAAATAAAGCCATTAGTTAGATTAATTAAACATTGGAATGTAAATGTTAATTATCGCGATTTAACATCATATCGTATAGAGGAATGTATTGCAAATAATATGAAATATTCATATATTACTTGTACTAGCTATACAGATTATGCAAAAAAGGCTTTTAATGAATTAAAAAATTTAACATATGATGCAAGTATCACTAATAGAATAAATCGCGCAATAGAAAGAATTGATAAAGCGTTAGAGTATGAAAATGATGGAATGCCTTATTCTGCTTTATCTGAAATAAAAAAAGTATTTCCAGAGGTATAAGTATGGATGAATATATTAATGATGTTGATAAAGATTTTAGATTATGTATTAAGTTAGAAAAACTATTAAGTATATTTTATTATGTTAGTGTTGTCATATCTTTAATTCTAAGTATTAAATTTAATAATATATTATGTGTTACTCTAATTGTACTACACATTTTATATATAATAGGAGATACCATAAATGATATGATTTTCAAAAATTTTGCGGAGAATGAAAGAAGAAAGACTTTATTATCTAATGCATATGGAAGTGAACTTACTGACAAAAAAACAGTAGGATATTATAACAATAACGAGAAGAATTCAATAAAAAAATTAGGAGTAAATGTATTTGAAGGTACATTCTTTACTAAAAGTAATACGAATATAATGATTAAACAAAATACTATTAAAATAATTATTGATGTTATAATATGGTTGGTAATAATTTTAATAATGAAAGATAAAAATATTGTTTTATGCATTACTCAGAGTATATTTTCATCAGAAATATTAATTAGTTATTTTAAATTGTTATATTTTAACAATAAAGTTAATGGGATATATAATAACCTATTTACACTTTTTGTTACTAACAAGTATTCTAATAAGAACGAGTCACAGTTATTAAAATATGCTTTTGAATATGAATGTTTAAAAAGTTTTGCCCATATGTTATTATCTTCAAGTAACTTTAATAAAAATAATACAAAATGGACAGCAGATTGGGAAACTATTAAAAAGAAAATTAAATAAAGGAGAAAAATAATATGAAACAAGAATTAGTAAGAATAAACTCTATGGATGAAATAGAACAACCAGGGATTTTATATATACCTGATAAAACAACTGATAAGATAGTAATTCATGTACATGGATTAAATGGTAATTTTTATGAAAACAGATTTTTAGATACATTAGCAAAATCGTATACAGATAAAGGATATGCATTTTTAACATTTAATAATCGTGGTAAAGATTTTATTGCAGAATTACTTAAAGGTGATGGTTTTACTGTTATAGGTGGAAGTCTAGAAAGATTTAAAGACTGCATATTAGATATTGAAGGTGTAGTAAGTTGGGTTAAACAAAAAGGTTATAAAGAAATAACTCTTGAAGGACATAGTTATGGATGTAATAAAGTACTATACTATTACAACAAAAAGAAAGAAGATTGTATAAATAAAATAGTTTTATTAGCGCCATGTGATATTCCTTCAGAAGGAAAAAAGTTTTTAAGTGAAGAAGAATATAATAAGGCAAAAGTAGAATCAACAAGATTAGTAAACGAAGGTAAAGAAAATGAATTAATAGATTTTTCTGTTATGGCTAATGGAAAAATTGCAGCAGGAACATATTATAATGATTTTTTACCAGGTGGAGAAAATGATTTTATTAGATACACAGAAGATATAAATGATATGAATGAAGTTCTTAATAGTATAGATATACCTGTATTAGTTGTGTTTGGAGATGCAGATGAATGTGTTCTAACTCAACCTATAGATAAAGTTAAAGTATATTTAAACAATAATATTAAAAATTGTAATATTAAAATTATAAATGGAGCTGATCATTCTTATTGCAACAAGTATGAAGAATTAGGAATTATAATAAGTAAAAATTTTTAAAGGAGAAATATAGTGATGAGTGATTATTTTGTTCATTATCATGCGTTTTCTAGATATGACAACGATATAAAATTATTTGATATTGAACGGAAAGATATAGATTGGCCAGGTGCTATTAATTTTAAAGGTGGAGTTGAACTTTCTGAAGAAAAGTTAGACGAAATTAAAAATTATATGAGTGAATAAAGTTAAAAGACAATGCTTAGATCGCATTGTCTTTGTCATTTTCAATTGGTATATATTTTTTAAGTGTAGTATTTTGTAATTTTAAATATTCAATTTTAGTTTCAATTGCTCGTTCATCTTCAAAATATCTAAGATAATGAAATCTATTTTTTACTTTAATTAAGTATTCAATATTTTCTTCTAGTGCTTTAGCAATATTCTCTATAATATACTCATCTTTTTTAGGTTTTGGTTCTTCTTTAACTTCTGGAATCTTAATCTCATATCCTACACTTAAATTTCTAATATATTCAGACTGAGATAAGTTTAATTTTGAAGATGCTCTTTTTAAAATAAATTTTTCATCATCACTTAAAAATACATTAACTTTATTATTTCTTATTCTCATAATTTAAGGTCTCCTTTCTAAAATTTAAGGGTATGGGAATTTCCATAATAGAATTTGTGCGGGAATACAAATTCAGTGCTTGCCAGACAAAATATGTGAGGACGTACTCACATATTTTCAGTATAAATTAGTTCTTTTAAAATTATTTCTTCTGCTGTATTTTTATAATTATTCATTAATTTTACCCATTCAAGTTGGTTAATTTCTTTATTTCTTTCAGATAGTTTTTCATCTCTTTTTTTATAACTTTTCATTAACTTATTTAGCAAAGTTTCTGCATCTTTACATACTGAAACAAGATGATTAGTAAGTTCATCTTTCATTAAAAGTATAGTATAAAGTGATTTTTTATAGTGTTTTAAATGATTAAGTCTTAGCATTCCATATTTATTAATTGTTCCTTTTTTATTATCTTTTAAAGTTAGATTTGGTAATTCATAATCACCAGTTCTTGTATATTTTAATTCCATAATTTAATCATTTCCTTTCTTATTTGGTTTGTTAGGATTGTAAGTAACAATTCCATATTTTGTTTCTATATCTTCCTTATTTATAATTGATTTTGTTTTTATTTCAGTAGGTGTTATAGGTAATATTCTTATAATTTTTTCATCTTTTTTAGGGATAAATTCTCCAATAATATTACCAGTTTTTTCATCAATATTTTCATAAATTTCATAGATTTTTGTTTCATAATACTCATTTAATCTATCTAAATATTCTTGTACTTGTTCGTTAGAAATATTAGGACTACCAATAATAAATTCTTCTTTACCGTTTATTTCAACAGGTACTAATACATCTAATATTCCTTTATCTAAAAACTTCATTACGTTATTTATATAACTCTTTCTAAAATTAATTTTTTCTATATGAAGTTCATTATTTTTATCTTTTGTTAGAATAACTGACTCAATAAATTTAGATATAAATTCCTGTTTTTCATCTTTAGTTTTACTTTCCCAATTTGTTTTGATAATATTATTTAGACTATCTAATCTTATCATGGTTTCTCGCTCAATATCTCTATCTGCCATTAATTGTTGTGGAGTAAATGTTATATTGTCTAAATTTAGAAGTTCTGATTTCTTTTGCTCTAAAATTTCTAATTTTTCTTCAATTAATCTATAATCTTCTGAAAAATCTTCCATTTCAACAATACCACGCATATATGCTTTTTTAATACGTTCTTTTTGTTTTTCTAATTGTGTAATCTCCTTATCTATATCATCAGTTTTAGTTGGTTTATGGTCTGCTAGAATAGTTAAAAAATACTTTTTAACTGCCATATCATACTCAACTAAATCATAAATAAATTGCATTAAACAGTCTTCAACTTTATCCTCACGATAATTTAAATGACACTTTTCACAGTTGTAATACATATATTTTTTCTTTTTACCACCAGAACCTTTACATTTCATAATTCTTCCACAAATAGGACATTTAATCTTTTGAAAGAATAAATAAACCCTATCTCTTGTATAAGTTCTTTGATTAACTTCTTTTTGTCTTTGGCATTCTTCCCACATTGCACGTGATATTATTTGCTCAACAACATTCATATAAATAACAGGTTCTTTGTTTTCTTTTTTAGCAATTCTTTTATATTGCTCATAATCGCCCATATAGATTTTATTATCAATTATTTTTTGAATAGTCGTGTCTTTCCATTTCTTTGGATATAATATTTTTTCTTCATTAAAGATATTTGATATTTGTTGAAAACTTTTTCCTTCTAAATACATTTTAAATATTCTTTCAATAATAGGTTTCGTTGTTTCATCAACAATAGTTTTCTTATTACCATCTTTCTTATATCCTAGTGGAGCAGGACCTGGCAAATGACTTGACTTAATTGCTCCATTAAGTCCAAATTTAGTTCTTTCTGATACAATTTCAATTTCTAACTGTGATAAAACTGTTAACATTCTTACAAAGAATCTTCCGTTAGCAGTAGAAGTATTAACATCATCTCTATCACAAACTAAATAACAATTATATTTTTCTAACTCTAATATAAGTTCTTCTAAATCACGAACTGAACGAGTAACTCTATCTAGTTTATAGGCTACAATATAATTAATTTTTCCGTTCCTCATATCTTGTAACATCTCTTGAAATGCAGGTCTATGTTCCATATCTTTTGCAGATATTCCTGCATCTTCATAAACTTTAAATACTTCATAGCCTTTAAATGCACAGAGTTGTAATAGCTTTTCTTTTTGTTCTCCTAAAGAAAATCCTTATCGTGCTTGATCCTCTGTTGAAACACGAATATAAACTGCTGCAATCATCCTTTCATTATTCATACTTTTTCCTCCTTTTCTTTTAATGAAAGGCACCAAAAAAGGTGTCACATAACAAGACACCTTATACTTTATATTGATTATTTACACGACAAAATAAACCAATATTATGGGAGTATATAAACTCTCAATTAATTAATGCCTTGCTATGTATTCTGATAAATCAGCAATAGGGATTTTCTTCTTTAAATTCCCAATATAAAAATGTTTTTGTTCATTGAAGAATAAATATAGTGTATCTCCAATAATTACTTTGTGTGGCTCAACATACGCTAAATTTGTATGTTCCACAATTCTTAGGTGACCTTCAATAATCTGATAGGGTCTGTTATTAAATTTGCAAGACCAATTAATTTTGGCTTTGAGTTCATCACTCATATTGATTTTCTTTTTAATTATTTTAATCATATCACATCACACCTTTCTTTGCAATAACGCACAAAAAAATCAATCTTTTCAGATTGATTTAATCATTAACGTCACATGGTGCGACGATTTTATCTTATGGAGCGGTTAAACTACAGCTTACGAACCATAACGCTCTCTTTCTAAAAATATTATATATGAATTCTTGTTAAATTTCAATGGAAGTATGGAAAATTATGTTATTTTATAGTACAATTATTGTAAATTTATTCTTTAGTTATGAGGAGGTTTTAAAATATGAATAATGAAAAAAATGTAAGTAATTTGTCCCCAATAACTGCGAATGCTAACATAGATATTTCTGCAGATATAACTGATTCAGTAAATAAGGTGACTAATTCCACCTTAGATGTTATTAAACCACCCGTAAAGAAAAGTAGTGATATTATTACCGGATTATTAAGTTTTGTTAGTGAAACGATTGATACGGGCTTATATATCTATAAAGAAAATTTAAGGTATCACAAAGAAAAATGTAACGCAAAAATAAAGAGTAAAATTGATGCAATACCTAAAGATAAATTAACTATTCCAGATATTGGTATAATTGGAGAAACTATGGAAAATTTAAAATATAATCTAGATAAAGACTATTTGTTAGAGCTTTATTCAAATATTATAGCTAGAAATGTGGATGAAAGAACTAAAGATAAGGTTCATCCTTCATTCATTTCAATAATTAAAGATTTAAGTTATAATGACGTTAAATTTTTAGAGGCACTATATAAATATCAAAATAAGGATCATTCATTTATTCCAATAATTTCTTTAACAATAATAGGAAGTAATGAAAGAATGAATAAAAATTTTAAGAGTAAGCAATATTTTATTTCATTAGAAGATTATAGTTTTAAAATTGATGAATTAGGTTTAATCATAGAAAATTTGGAAAAATTAAATTTGATTTCAGTTGATTTTATGCAATTTTCTAAAGATGAACAAATATATGAAAATCTAAAAAATGAAGCAAATATTTTATATAAGCCTACTTTTAAAGGATTAGAAACAATATATAACTGTGAATGTAATATAGGTATAAAATCTAAAGGTATATTATCACTAACAAATATTGGACAAAACTTGCTAAATATTTGTCTTTTATAAAAAAGGGGATATATTATGTTTAATGATGAAATTAATAGAAAAACAATTATTAATAATTTTTTAAGAATTTCAAAAATTCCTAGAGAGTCAGGACATGAGGGAAAAATCGCAGATTTCTTTGTTAATACTGCCAAAGAGAACAACTTATATTATTTTAAAGATAATAATAATAATGTTTTAATTAAGAAAAAAGGTACAAGCAATTCAAAACCGATTGCTTTGCAAGCTCATTTAGATATGGTATGTGTTAAAGGAAAGAATAGTAAACACGATTTTTCGAAAGATGGAATTGAAGTAATTATTGATGGAGATAAAGTCACTGCAAAAAATACTTCATTAGGTGCTGATCAAGGTGTAGGATTAGCATTAATGCTTACACTTCTTGAAGATAATAATTTAAATCATCCAAATCTAGAATTTCTTTTTACAGTAGAAGAAGAAACTACTTTTAAAGGTGCTGTAACATTTCCATATTCTAAAGTTGAAAGTAAAAGTTTAATTAACCTAGATAATTCAAAAGATGATGCTATTTTTGTCGGGTCAGATGGAGATGTTTGTAATGAATATTGTTTTAAAGGAGATTTGATTGAAAATAATTTGCCAAGTTATAAAATATTAATAGATAATTTTCCTGGCGGAAATTCAAGTGAAGATATTAGTTTGTCTAAAGATAATGCAATCACTACTATGGCGAATTTATTAAAAAACAAAGAAGTTTTTATAAGGAATATAAATGGCGGTACATCCGAGAATGATTTGGCTACATCTTGTGAAGTAATAATAAATACAAATCTCGATGTTTATGCTATCTTTAAAAATATAAGTGCTAAAATTGAAAATATTGATAATGAAGTAAGCTTTTCTTTAGAAGATACAAATAAAATAATAAATGAAATTCTAGAACTACAATGTGGATATATTACAGATAATTTAGCATCTGCTAATCTTGGAGTGATAAGTACTAATAAAAGTGAAGTTAAAATATACTATGTTTTTAGAAGTATGGAATCTTATGAACTCGAAAAGATTAATATTAATACTAAATCTTTAAAAAATGATTTTATAGTTAAAGAAATATATACAGATCCAATTTGGAAAGTAAATTCTAATTCAATAATGTCAAAAAAATATAAGGAAATATATTTTGAAGAATATTCCAATTATCCTAAAGAGGAAATATTTCATGGTGCAATTGAATGTTCTTCTATAAAGAAAAGAATAGACGGATTAGATATAATTTCTATTGGTAGTATCATAAGAAAATATCATACTATTGATGAAGTTACATATATAAGTTCTTGGATTAAAATTTATAAATTACTTATACAATTTTTAGAAGCATTTGCAGAAGATAATTTTTAGTGTAAAGGGTATGGGAATTCCCATAATAGAATTTATGCGGGAGTATAAATTCAGTGCTGGCTAGACAAGAACATTATTCCCAAAATAAGGAAAATATAAAAAGAGGATTAAATTATTTTGATAATTTTGTCCTCTTTTTCAGTTAGTTTTATATAAAATAAAAACTTACGAACAATTAAGTCCGTAAGCTATATTCAAATGGAGCGGGTGATGAGAATCGAACTCACACAGCCAGCTTGGAAGGCTGGAATTCTACCATTGAACTACACCCGCAGTTAATTGCCGCTCTGTGACGACGGCAATTATTTTAACAAATAACTTTCGATATGTCAAGTGTTATGGCAAGATTTATTTAAAAAATCATTCACATTTTGTCGGCTCGTATCCGGCATCCTTGACAGCGTTCATTATAACGGCGTTATCGACATCATTTTTGAGCGTAAGTACCGCTTTTTTGTCCTCAAGGCTGACTTCAACGCTCTCAACTCCGTCGAGCGCTTCGAGTGCCTTCTGAACATGAGCTGTGCAGTGGTTGCACATCATACCTTCGATATAAACTGTCTTTTTCATAGCTGTTTCCTCCGTATTTTTTATATTCTCTTCTGCCGGCATGAGCTCAGGGAGCTTGACCGGCGGTTTTGACTTGCCTTTGAACGGGCGGTCGGGCTTGAAGAAATTGAGTCTGAGCGCATTGGTGACAACGCAGAAGCTCGAAAGGCTCATCGCCGCCGCACCGAACATCGGGTTCAGCTTCCAGCCGAACAGCGGGATCCATACGCCCGCAGCCAGCGGAATACCGATGATATTGTAAATGAAGGCCCAGAACAAATTCTCGTGAATGTTCCTGAGGGTCGCACGGCTTAAGCGGATCGCTGCCGGTACATCGGAGAGG
>ERZ791623.1261-NODE-1261-length-10839-cov-2.449833_pt1 | contig 10839 bp, 9 predicted proteins | sample MGYA00510268_ERZ791623 | MGnify/ENA primary metagenome ERZ791623 (study PRJEB30046, sample SAMN00715216) | human gut metagenome | study: EMG produced TPA metagenomics assembly of the A metagenome-wide association study of gut microbiota in type 2...
CCATCAAGCAGAATGCAGAGTTCTACGGCAACCCGTGGGCACTGCCTGCCGGGTTCTACTGGCAGAACTTTGTCAACGCATGGAACGGCGCGAAAATGGGCGAATATATGCTCAACTCGGTCATCGTCACCGCGCTGGCGCTGGCGCTGCTGCTGAATACGGGCCTTCTGACCGATACGCTGCGCAGCGGGCAGACCGCAGTGCAGACCACGGCGGCGGAGGACGCAGACCGCGTGGTCAAGAGCCGCCCCGCAGAGCCGGACGAAGCCTACGAGGCCGAGATCTGCGGCGAGAGTACGCTGGAAAACTACGTCAAGCGGCTGTATTATTACGTGGACGATAACCGCAGCCCCGCGGCCCGCGAGGTCGCATTCTGGGTGCAGGCCTTGCAGGAGGGCGACGTCAGCCCGGCGGTGCTGGGGCAGAGTTTCCTCTTTTCGCCCGACAGGGCCAACAGCTACACCGACGGCCAGGCATTTTACACGATGGCCTCCTATGCGCTGCTGGGCACCGACGTGACCGACGGCAACGCGGACGCCTACCTGCCCTATTTTGCCGAGGGCGGCGCGGTACAGGCCTACAAGCAGCTGTTCAACCTGACCAGCTGTGTCGAGAGCTTCGCCGCGCTGGGTGTGGACGTCGGCACGATGGATGACCGCATCCCGCTGGACCGCACGGTGCTGGCGCAGGAGGTCGAGGCCGCCCGCGCGACCCGCAGCACCCAGAGCACGGCGGACGAGGCCGACAAAGCCACCTACACGCCGGGCTACATCCTGCGCCATCCCGTGGACACGGTGCTGCTGTTTGTGCGCAGCGCCGTGGAAAACGGCGACCATTACATCCGCACGCTGGTGGGCGGCAGCCTGAGCTACTACACCGTTGATCTGGCCTGGGGCTGGGTCGCGGTGCTGTACCTGCTGCTGGCCTACGCGGCGCTGCCCGTGCAGGGCGCGGTGATGAAGCCCGCCGGTAAGGCGCGCGGCTGGTGCTGCGCGGCGGCGGCGCTCTGCTGCCTGCTGGCCGTGGCCGGGTGCCTTTTGTGGACACCCACCCATTACGACACGCTGTACGGCCTGCAGGGGCGGTACTTTCTGCCCGTGCTGCCGCTGCTTCTGCTGACCTGCCTGCCCCGCCGTCTGGCCGCCGTGCCTGACGAGGACACCGCCCAGACCCGCCTTGTGGCCGCGCTTGCATTGGTACAGGCGGGGATGGTCGTGAATATTATGCTGGCGATTATTGCAAGATAAAAATAAGATAATAGATAAAAGATAATAGATACTAAAAAGGAGTGCGCAAGGCGCACGATTTCAAATTTTGCGGGGCGCGTCAGTGAGCCGCATCCACCATATTTTTTATCTTTTATCGCTTATCTTTTCGCTAAAAAAGGCTGTACTATGGTTATCTGTTTCTTCTCAACGCAATACCTCCCCACCCCCGGCGGGGTCGAGCGGTATACCTGGAATCTGGCGCGGCGGTGTGTGGCGGCAGGGCATCGCGCCCTTGCCGTCACGGCGTCGCTGCCGGGCCTGCCCGCGCGGGAGCGTGATGCCGACGGCATCGAAATCTACCGTCTGCCGTCCTGGCCTGTGATGGGCGGGCGGTTCCCCGTGTTAAAGCCTTTTGCCGATGCAGACGACCTCTGGGCACAGGGCATCGACTTTGCGGTCATCCAGACCCGGATGTACACGCAAAGCGTCTGGGCCGCACGGCAGTGTAAGCGGCGCGGCATCCCGGCGCTGGTCATCGACCACTCCACCGGCTATATGCTGCACGGCGGGCTGGCCGGGGCGCTGGGCAAGGCGTATGAGCACGCGGCCTGCGGCAGCATCCGCCGCTGCGGGTTCCCGTTCTACGGTGTCTCCGGGGATGTCTGCCGCTGGCTGGAAACGTTCGGCATCCAGGCGGCGGGCCGACTGCCCAACGCCGTTGACCCTGCCGAGCTGGAACGGCTGGCCCACGCGGACAACGCGGTTGACTGGCGCAGGAGGCTGAACGTGCCCGCGGACGGCAGGCTCGTCGCCTTTGTCGGGCGGCTCATCCCGGAGAAGGGCGCGCTGCGGCTGGCTCAGGCTGTGCAGGGCATTCCGGGCTGTACGCTGGCCGTGGCGGGCACCGGCCCCGAGGAGGCCGCTCTGGCCGCGCTGGGCGGCGGTATCCATGCGCTGGGGGCACTGCCGCATGAGCAGATCGTCCAACTGCTGACACAGGCGGACGCCTACTGTCTGCCCACCGAGTACGCCGAGGGCTTCCCCACGACGCTGCTCGAGGCGGCGGCCTGCCGCTGCCCCATCGTGACGACCCGCACGGCGGGCACCGACGAGCTGCTGCCCGGGGACGACTACGCGGTGTTTTTGGCAAACGCCGCGCCCGAGACCATCCGCGCAGGACTGGAAACGCTGCTGGCGGACCCCGCTGCGGCCCGCACCCGCGCCAAAAACGCCCGCCAAAACCTTTGCAGCCACTTTACATGGCAGGCTGTCTTTGCTACAATGATGGAAGCCGTAATGTCTGCCAAAAGGAGCTAAGATGTCAAAATTACTCATCGTCATCCCCGCGCACAACGAGGAAGCCAACATCGTGCAGGTCGTCGAGGAGCTGACCCGCGGTTATCCACAGTATGATTACGTGGTCGTCAACGACGGCAGCCGCGACAAAACCGCGGCGCTTTGCCGTGCCCACGGCTATCGGCTCATTGACCTGCCGGTCAACCTGGGGCTGGCGGGCGCGTTCCAGACCGGGCTGCGCTTTGCCGCGGAGAACGGCTACGACTGCGCCATGCAGATGGACGCCGACGGTCAGCACAAGCCGGAGTATATCGCCCCGATGCTGGCCGCGCTGGAGGAGGGCAACGACATTGTCATCGGCAGCCGCTTTCTGGCCGTGAAAAAGCCCAAGACGCTGCGGATGCTGGGCAGCTACATCATCAGCTGGTCCATCCGCCTGACGACGGGCCGTGCCATCTGTGATCCGACCAGCGGCATGCGGATGTTCAACCGCGCCATGGTCGAGGAGTTTGCCCAGAACCTGAACTACGGCCCCGAGCCCGACACGATCAGCTACCTGATCAAAAACGGCGCGACGGTCAAGGAGGTGCAGGTCGAAATGGGCGAACGTCTGGCGGGCCAGAGCTACCTGACCTTCTGGCGCAGCGTGCAGTATATGGTCAAAATGTCCATCTCGATTCTGTTGATCCAGTGGTTCCGCAAGCGCGACACCGAGACGCCCTACCCCGAAAGGAGCCTGTGAAATGTTCGATCAAACGCTGATTCGTGTCTGCCTGATCCTGGGCAGCTTCATCACGGCGGGGTACATCCTGCGGCGCGTGCGGCACGCAAAGGTCCAGATCGAGGATACGATCTTCTGGCTGATGTTCAGTGCGGCGCTGCTGATCCTGGCCATCTTCCCCGGCATCGCCTATTGGGCCGCAAACCTGCTGGGCTTCATGAGCCCCATCAACTTTGTCTATGTTGTCATCATCTTTTTGCTGCTGGCCAAGCAGTTCTTTATGTCCATCAAATTGAGCCAGCTCGACAGCAAGGTCCGTATCCTGACCGAGCAGGTCGCCCTGAACGAGGAAAAGGCGGAGCGGGATAAGCTGGACCTGTGAAAAAGGCTTCCCCCTTGGGGGGAAGCTGTCAGCGGCCCCGACCGCTGACTGATGAGGGACGAGTGCGCCATGGCAGGCCGCTCATGGGCAATTGCGGCAAGGCTGCCCCTCATCCGGCCCTATGAGCCGCCTTTTTCCCCCCTTGGGGGAAGGCTTTGGGGGTGCGCAAAATTAAAATTTGTATTCCCTCCAAAACTATGCTATAATAAAGTATTGACTAAAGAGAAAGAAGGTTTCAGATATGGCTTATACCCCGAAACTGACCTATAAGGGCCGCCCGCTGGTGCGCTGCGGCAACGATATTTACTACGGCTCGATGAAGGACCCGTTCGTTGTCTACCTGCAGGTGCTGTCGACCAAGAAGGAAAACGGCGTCGACGTGGCCGACAAGGTCCACATCGTGCTGCTTTCCACCGACGAGAGCAAGCCCCTGCCAGAGCGCATTGCCCGCCAGGCCAACAAAGTCGGCCTGTACAACGCGCTGTCCTTCGGCGACATCATGCTGCAGGGCGCGCTGCGGAAGAAGTAAGCGTCTCCCCTGCCCCGCACAAAACACAAAGCCCCGCAGCCAAACGGCTGCGGGGCTTTTGCACTTGATGTCAAAACGGGGCGGGCGGATAACGGGCATCCGCCCCTACAGAACGGAGATTTACTGCTTAGTGGTCCTGCTTGTCGGTCTCCTCGGCAGAGTCGTCCTCGGTGCCTTCAAGCTCGATGTCGAAGGTCGCGCCGCAGTGCGGGCAGACCAGATCGCCCTCGGGGTCCATCAGGGTCTCCTCGTCCAGCGTGGAGATCTGGCCGCAGTTCGGGCAGGTCACCTCATACATGGTGCTGTCGTCCTCGGCGTCCTCCTCGTCCTCCTCGTCCTCATCGGCGTAGATGTCGCTGACGACGTCGTCCAGATCCTGGTCGAGGGTCTCCAGCTCGTCGTACACCTGATCCAGGGCGTTGTCGTGCTCGGTGACCTGGGCGGCCATCTCCTCCAGCAGGTCCATCATGGCGGCAATGACCTTGCCGTTCTTGGAGTCTGCGTCAAAATCCATACCGGTCATCAGGCCGCGGATGTAGGCGGCCTTTGCATTCAGATCCATAGCCATAGTCAAAATCCTCCCTAATGTTAAAAAATGCCGGGCGCGGCGGTACGGCCATGCCCGGCAAAGAGAACCTAATCAGTTCACGCGCTCCATATACTCGCCGGTGCGGGTATCGATGCGAATCTTGTCGCCCTCGTTGATGAACAGGGGGACACGGATCTCGGCACCGGTCTCAACGGTGGCGGGCTTCAGGGTGTTGGTGGCGGTGTTGCCGGCCAGGCCCGGCTCGGTCTCGGGGACCTCCAGGGCCATGAAGTTGGGGCACTCCAGGCCGAACACGCTGCCCTTATAGCTCAGCACCTTGCACACGGTGTTCTCGGTGATGAAGCGGAACGCATCGCCCAGCAGGTCCTTGCCCAGGGGCACCATGTCGAAGGTCTCCTGGTCCATGAAGTAGTACAGGTCGCCGTCGTTATAGCTGTAAGCCATGTCCTTGCGCTCCACGAAGGCTTCCTCGAACTTTGCGGTGGGGTTGAAGGAAGTTTCGGTGACGGCGCCGGTGACGATGTTCTTCATCTTGGTGCGCACGAAAGCCGCGCCCTTGCCGGGCTTGACGTGCTGGAACTCTATGATCTGATAGACATCGCCGTCCATCTCAAACGTCACGCCGTTTCTGAAATCGCCTGCTGAAACCATATTGTCTCCTCCGATATTTTAGACTTACACATTTATTTTATACTATTCAGCCGTATATTTCAATACTTTTTTTCATCAGAATGGGCTTTTCTGCGCGCTGAGCTTCAGATGCTCGCCGGCATATATCAGGTCGGGGTCTTTTATTCTGTTTATCCCGACGAGGGTTCTTATCGGAACGCCGGTGCGGCGGGATATATAAAAGAGCGTATCGCCCGGGCGCACGACATAAAATTCTCCCGACATTCTGGCGCCGGGTATCGAGAGCTTATCTCCCGCATATATCGTTTCGCCGCGTTCGAGCCCGTTTCTGTCCTCGAGTGCAGAGAGTGTGACGCCGAACTTTCCGGCTATCGATATCGGCGTGTCTCCGCGCCGGACGGTGTATATTTCTTCGCCGTTGCCACGCGCTGGCAGAGTTATTCTCAGCCGCTCGCCCGCGAATATCCTGTTGGGGTCAACTATCCTGTTCTCTCTGGCTATCGCCTCGACTGTCGTGCCGTATTCCCTCGCTATCGCCCAGAGCGTGTCGCCGGCGCGGACATATACCGTGAGCGTCCGTGTTCGCGCGCGGACAGAGGTTCGCTTCTCGCCGTCGATGCGCCCCGAGTCGGAGAGGAATATCCCCTCGGTGAAGATGTTGCGGTCAACGTTGCCGTAGATGCCGCCGACTCTGCCCTCGTCCGTATACTGGAAGCCGACCCACTCGCGCCATTTTCCGTTTGCCGAGGGCTCGTCTGCGCCGTACTGCGCCGCCCAGAGCGGATATTTTTCGGCGAGCGCGCGGCTGAATATATTCCTCGCGTTTGAAAGGTCGCTGTATATCACGGCTTCCCGCTTCGTCAACGCGGTCAGCTCATCGAGGTAAGCCTCGGATATCGCGTTTATCTGCGAAACGGAGAGCGAGCCGAAATATTCAAAATCCATCGCAAGGCGCATATCCGGCTCGCGACCCGCGGCAAGGGATGCAAAGAACCGCGCCTGCCTGCGCCCCTCATCGACCGAGCGGGCGGTGACATAGTGATAGAAGCCGATTTTCAGCCCCGCCGCCTTTGCCCGTTCGTAGTTTTCGGCGAAGTATTCGTCGGTATATTCCCCTGCGCCGACGCGGATATACACCGCCTCTATCCCGCTGCGTCTCACTTCTTCAAAATCTATCTCGCCCTGAAATTCGCTTATATCTATCCCGCGGTACTGCCGCCCGCCCGACGGCGGAATAGCCCGCGCCGGGACGAGCGCGGCAAAAACAAGCGCCGCGATGCAGGCGATAAGCACCGCCGCCGCGCCCGTGAGTCTGCGTTTTATATTCATTTTCCCCTCTCCTCCGTCATTTCTGCCGATTATTCGGCACTATATTCTATGCCGCAGGTCATAGCGGCGCAACGGAGATTGAAATGGCGGCGGGAATAATGGCGGTTGGCATTAGCGGAGTGTTCATAAAAAATTCGACCTATGATTTATAGGTCGGTTTTTATGTTGCTCAAGGTGTATAGAAATGCGATATTTATCTCTGTTTGACAAATTGGGATTTGTGTATCACTCGAACCATAGCAAAGCAAAAGCAAGCGACTCGGCTGATTTTTGTAAGCGGACTTTCAATAGCCGCGCCGCAGTGTTCACTAAACTAATTGAGATGAGCGGGCTAAGTAATGCTCACGTTGAGCGGCTTGTAGGGAGCGGCGACCCTTGACGCGTGAGCGTCAGGGGAGTTCGAGATGGTGCAAGCGGAGCGATTTGTCAGCCGCCTGCCGCTATATAAACCTCAAAAGCGGGCGAACGAAGTGTGTAGAGTAGTAACATAGTAAACAGAAAGTGCAAGGACATAGTATACAGTTTTATGATAAAATTAAAGGCAAGAAAAGCACATGGAAGGACGTGTTTTAATGCCGTGGGAGAGTAAAACTGTGGAAGAATTAAGAAGAGAATTTGTACTTTCGGCGCAAGACAATATCAACTTTAGTGCACTATGCAGAAAATATGGTATAACGCGAAAAACCGGTTACAAATGGTTGAAAAGACACGCTGCTCAAATGCCTCTTTCTGACATGAGCCGCAAACCATCTAATGTTCCCAACAGAACCCCGGAGGATATCGAGCTTTTAATAGTGTCGCTGCGTTTGGAAAATCCAGGCTGGGGTGCAAAAAAGCTTAAAGATGTTCTTGAAAAGGACGGGCATGACATTCCATCGGTCAAAACAGTGAACAATATTTTAAACAGGTATGGCTGCATTTCTGCTGAAGAGTCCGCTAAGCACAAAGCTTTTATCAGATTTGAAAAGGATCGGTGCAACGAAATGTGGCAAACCGATTTCAAGGGTCAATTCAAGATGGCAGATAACAACTATTGTTTTCCCCTTAATATATTTGATGACCACAGCCGTTTTGTAATAAAAATCGCTCCGAATCTGGGAACCGCCAATGTTGTTATCCCTACTTTTCGCTCTGCTTTTGAGGAGTTCGGTATGCCGGAATCTGTTTTATCCGATAACGGCGCTCAATTCGCAGGCTTTAGACAGGGCTATACTCAATTCGAAAAGTGGCTTATGAACAATGATATTTTACCTATTCACGGTAGACTGTCTCATCCTCAGACGCAAGGAAAAATCGAGCGTTTTCATCGCACAATGAAAGACGAATTGCTCAAACACACTATGATGCTAGATATTGATGATGCAAATCGGCAGCTTCAACTTTGGAGAGACAAATACAACAATATCAGACCTCACGAGTCATTGGGAATGAAATGTCCATCAGAAGTTTACACACCGAGCAAAAGAACATATTGCGATAAAATTAAACCTTACGAATACGGTGGACAGTTTCATGTGATAAGGGTCAACAGTTGGGGGTATGCAAGGTTTGATAAGTGGCAGGTTTATCTAAGTGAAACTATGATAAATGAACAGGTCGAATTTCGGCCGAATCCCCATGGGGATTCATTTGTTGTTTGCTATCGCAACTTCAAAATAGCCGAGTTCTCTACTGTTGACGGTAAACTTTTAAACCGCTCCATTCACAGGCTTTGAGTTGTATACCATGTCCTTACACTACTGTTTACCATGTTTCTCTTGACACGAAGTTCGCCCCTACGGTCGGCAGAATAAACCTTTACAAAGATATCGTGCCGCTGTCGCGGCAGCGGTGCGTCGAGGTCGCCGCACCCTACAAGTGTGTTGCAATAAAATTGTGCGGATTCTGTTATTTCAACTTCTTCTCGCGGCGAACGCCTTTATACGGTCCGTCGGTGCAGGTTCCGGCAGGAACGAAGCCCAGGTTTTCGTAATACTTTGCGAGCGGTTCGTTATTTTCGGACGAGTCGAGGCGGAGATATTTTTTGTTTATACTCAGGGCGTACTCCCCTGCACGGCGCAGAAATTCCGCGCCCACATCGCCCGCGCCGACTTTTGAGACGAGGTTATGGACATAGATTGCGGGGGCGTCGTCGCTCCAACGGCTGTCGTGTTCAAGAAGCACGGCGGCGCAGAGTATCGCTCCGTCTTTATTTTCAAGCGCAAAGGCTCGACCCTCGCTGCATTTTTGCTCATAGTATGACAGCGGATAAACTTCGTCATAGCCCATAACATTCCACTGCTCTATCCCCTTTTCGTCCATCCACTTCATACGTTCGAGAACAAGGTCAAACATCTGCGGGGCTTTTTCGGGCGGCAGTTTTATGAATTTGCGTTCTTTCATCTTTTCACCATATAAAACACGCCCGGAAATAATTATCCGGGCGCGAAATCATTTATGCGTTTTTATGGACTCTTGTCATAACATCAGTGCCGCCGAGGACATTGAAATGCTTGATATGGACGAGCGGCTGAGACAGGTCGTTGTTCGCGGGCATCTTGTTGTCGATGCCGCCGAGCAGGCTCGCGCCGTCCGAACACTCAACTCTGACATTCTCGGGCAGATAGATATCGACTCCGCCGAGAATCGAGGTGACGCTTATCGTTATCTCTTCGTTTATCTGCGCCTCGCTCAGGTCAACTTCAAGACCGCCGAGGATTGCGAAGCAGTGAGCGCCGAGCAGGTTGCCGGTCGTGTTCTTATAAACGCCGCCCGAGCAGACCGCTGTATAAGTGGGTTTGCTCTCCTGCGAAATAGGTCCGCTGTTGTCATCGAGATGCTTTTTAAGCTTCTTTGTCTTGACGGTGCTGAATATCAGCCAGAAGCCGACCGTGACAAGCGCGATAGCGATAGCGAAATGGTTCATGCGCTCTGCGGGCACCCACTGGGGGTTGCACTTGATCAGCAGCCACACGCCGACCGCGAAAGCCGCGACATTGAGCAGGTCAAGACCCGAGGCTATCATGCTGCCGATAGCGGGGACAATAATGAACACAGTCCACCAGCCGCTCAGCTCGCTAATCTCCCAGAAGCCGAACGCCGAGCCGAGGAATATGATTCCCGCGGCAACGACCGCTATTCCGAAAAACATCTTACTCAGATTCTTTCTCATTTCCGTCTGCCTCCTCATTGTTCTGAGCGTCGGACTGCTCCGGCACTTCAGCAGGTTTGCTGTCATCACTCTGTGCACTGAGCGGATCAAGAGTGCCGCCGTGCATTATCGTCTCAAACTCCTCGCCGCTTATCTTCTCGCGCTCAATAAGCGCGCCTGCGACTGCATGGAGCCTATCGATATGCTCTTTGAGGATATCCTCGGTTCTGCCGTAAGCCGTGGTGATGATGCGGTTTATCTCCTCATCTATCTCTGCGGCTGTCTCCTCCGAATAATTCTTCAGATGCGAGTAATCTCTGCCGAGGAATACCTCGTCGTTGCCCGAGCCGAAGGTTATCGGACCGAGCCTGTCGCTCATGCCGTACTTTGTGACCATCTTGCGCGCGATATCCGTGGCGCGCTCAATGTCGTTCGACGCGCCGGTTGAAACATCGCCTATAACTATGGCTTCGGCAACTCTGCCGCCGAGGAGGCTGACAAGATTGTCGAGCATCTCGTTCTTTGAATGATAGCTCTTATCCTCGGTCGGGAGATACATTGTGTATCCGCCCATCTGCCCTCTCGGGACAATCGAGACCTGGTGAACCGGGTCGTTATACTCGAGATAATAGGCGGAGACTGCGTGGCCTGCCTCGTGATAGGCAGTCAGGCGCTTCTCCTTGTCGGTCATCTTGTGGCTCTTCTTCTCGGTGCCCGCGACGACCTTTATCATCGCCTCTTCTATCTCGGTCATGGTGATGGCTTTTTTATCGCGGCGCGCAGCGAGAAGAGCCGCTTCGTTGAGCAGATTCTCGAGGTCTGCGCCGGTGAAGCCTATAGTTGTCTTTGCAATAGTCGAAAGATCGACATCGGGGCCGAGGGGCTTGCCCTTGGCGTGGACTTTGAGGATAGCCTCGCGTCCTTTGAGGTCGGGATAGCCGACTGTCACCTGACGGTCAAATCTGCCGGGACGCAGAAGCGCGGGGTCGAGGATATCGGGGCGGTTGGTCGCCGCGATGATTATAACGCCCTCGTTTGCGCCGAAGCCGTCCATCTCGACGAGC
>ERZ791623.1264-NODE-1264-length-10762-cov-4.911647_pt1 | contig 10762 bp, 8 predicted proteins | sample MGYA00510268_ERZ791623 | MGnify/ENA primary metagenome ERZ791623 (study PRJEB30046, sample SAMN00715216) | human gut metagenome | study: EMG produced TPA metagenomics assembly of the A metagenome-wide association study of gut microbiota in type 2...
CCGCCAGCGGGAGCCTTCTCCTCGACTTAGCGACGCTCGATTTCGACGCCGGCGGTGTTGATGGGCAGGTGAAGCACACGCCAATGGCCGGAAGCAAGCTGCTCCGATGCGATCTGGTCGATGGCTTCGCGGGCGTTGCCGTAATGCAGCACGAGCACGCAGGGGCCGGCACCGGAGACTGCGGCGGCATAGCCCTTGGGGCGGAAGCGCGCAATGCGCTCGGTGGACGGCGGCATCAGGGCACCGCGATACGGCTGGTGCAGTTTGTCCTGCGTGGCGGTGAACAGCAGCGCGTTGGACTGGGCCTGAGCGGCCGCAAGCTCGTCGGCGAACGCCGATTCACGGGTTCCGCCAGAGCAAGCGCACGTATCGGCATCCTGAGCCGGGGCAGCGGCGACGCCGGACTTGCCCTGCTGGGCGGCCTGAGCCAGCACCACGGGATTCATCGCAGCGGGCAGCAGACCCACGCGAGACACGTTGTAGACGGCGTCCTTGTATGGCAGTTCCCTAGGCAGCGCCTGACGGGCCTTCTCAGTGGACAGCTCATAGTCGGGCACGAACACGGCGGCGGTGATGGACGGGTCCACCGGGTAGTTGACGGCGTGGAATCCGCCGTGCAGCGGTTCACCACCAGGAACGGCGACCGAGCCGACGCCTTCTGCGGTTTCGAAGTCCCAAGAGACGGTCAGGCCACCGAACACAGCCGGGGCCACATTGTCCGGGTGTCCTTCAATCTGGGCGGCCATATCGAAGACGGCCGGACGGTTGAGGTCACCGGTCTGGGCGAAGGCCGCGGCGGCGGCGATGCCGGCCACAATGGCCTCGGCGGAAGAGCCCATGCCACGAGCCTGAGGGATGTTGTTGGTCGCTTCCAGCGTGAAGCCGAGTCGGCCGAGGCCGAACGTGGCACAGGCACGGCGGAAGGTGGAGACCACGAGGTGGGTTTCGTCGCATGGGAGGGCGTCGGCACCCTCGCCGTGGATGATCACGTGGGCAATGCCGTCGTTCGGGTCGTCGTTGAGCGTGAAAGTGAGCTCGTCATGGTAGTCGAGCGCCAGACCCACGGTATCGAAGCCGGAGCCGAGGTTGGCGGACGTGGCGGGCACGCGCACGTGAACGCTATTGCAGATTGGGTTCATGGTTGTTCCTTAAAAAGGAGCTCCCCTTGTCAGGGGAGCTTGGGTATTCAGCTTTCAACTCACGGGCAGCCGTTCGACCGCCTCATCAGAGGGAGCTTAGGTCTTGTCAGTCCAGCACGCGCAGGATGGACGGGTCACCGGTGACGAAGTCGAGCGCCTGCACGGCCTTGACGGTGTTGCGCAGGGTTTCCTCGTCGGTCAGGTGGGTCACGACGCGCAACTGCTGAATCTCGCCGTCGTAGCCGGGATCGGTCATGGTGGGCTTCAGGTCCTGGTTCACACCGTTGATGGAGACACCGTTCTTGGCGAACTCAGCGGCGATGGCGGCCAGCACGCCCGGCTTGTCGTGAATCAGGAAGCGCACGGCGAATGCAGCCTTGGAGGCGGTAATCGGAGCCTTCGGCAGATTCTTGTACAGCGGGATGGACGGGCCGGTGCAGCCAGCAGCAATGTGGCGGGCTTCGGTCACCACGTCGCCCACGACGGCGGAGGCGGTCGGAGCGCCGCCGGCGCCACGGCCGTAGAACATGAGGTCGTCGGCGGCCTCGGCCTTGACGAACACGGCGTTGAAGGAGCCGTGCACGGAGGCCAGCGGGTGGTTCTCGTCGATCAGGGCCGGGTAGACGCGGGCGGAGACGCCGGCCTCGCCGTTCTCGACCACGGCGAGCAGCTTGATGACCTTGTGTTCGGCGGTGGCTGCGGCGATGTCGTCGGCGGTGATCTTGGTGATGCCCTCAACGGACACATCGTCGATGGTCACGGAGGTGTGGAAGCCGAGGGTGGCCATGATGGCGGCCTTGTTGGCAGCATCGTAGCCTTCGATGTCGCCGGTCGGGTCGGCTTCGGCGTAGCCCTTGGCCTGGGCGTCCTTGAGCACGTCGTCAAACTGGAGACCCTTGGTGGTCATCTCGTCGAGGATGTAGTTGGTGGTGCCGTTGACGATGCCGAGCATGCTCGTCACCTTGTCTCCGACGAGGGATTCGCGCAGCGGCTTGAGGAACGGGATGGCGCCGCCCACGGAGGCTTCGAAGTAGATGTCGACGCCCTTGGCTTCGGCGGCCGCGTAGATCTCCGGACCATACTTGGCCAGCAGCGCCTTGTTGGCGGTGACCACGGAGGCGCCGGATTCGATGGCGGCGAGCACGAACTTGCGTGCCACGCCGGTGCCGCCGATCAGCTCGATGACGATGTCGGAATTGGTGGCCACGCTCATGGTGTCGGTGGTCACGATGGCCTTGTCGATCCACGGGAACGGATCGGTTTCCGCCGGGTCAAGGCAGGCGACGCCGGTCAGCTCGATCGGTCGTCCGATACGTGCGGCAAGCTCGTCCTTCTGCTCGACCAGCAGGCGTGCGGTCTGGGAACCAACGGTACCTGCGCCCAGCAATCCAACGCGAATCGGCGCAACATCTTCCTGTGCCAAGGCATCCTCCCTTGAATGTGAAGTATTGGTGTGACCTTGCTTATTGTACGGTCTCAATATGACGTAAGGCCGCGGAATATCAAGAAAATGGACGGTTTCCGAAGCTTTCCCCGCAAGGAAGCCCGAAAACCGTCCATACCGTGAGACGCAATCGTGGACTATTCGCTGACGTCCCAGCTCAGCAGATCGTCGATCGTCTGCCGGCGGATCATGACGTGTGCGCCGGCCTCGCCGACGCCGACCACGGCGGGAATCAGCGCCTGGTTGTAGTTGCTGGCCATCGTGCGGCCGTATGCGCCGGTGACCGGCACCGCGAGGATGTCGCCACGCTTGATGTCGGCGGGCAGCCGCACCTCGCTGACGACGATATCTCCCGATTCGCAGTGCATGCCGACCACGCGGCACAGCTTGGTCTGCTTGTTTCCCTTGCGGTTGGCCAGACGCGCGGTGTAGTCGGAGCCGTACAGCGCCGGACGGATGTTGTCGCTCATGCCGCCATCCACGGACACGTACACACGTTCCGTCACCGGATTGCCTGACTTGTCTTTCGCCTCGCCGGAAAGCTCGACCGGCTTGACGGTGCCCACGCGGTACAGCGTGACGCCGGTGGGGGCCACCGTCCAGCGGCCCGGCTCGAAGGAGATGACCGGGGCCGGCATGCCGAGCGCGCGGTTCACGGTGCCGACCGCGTCGGCGAGCCTGCCGAGCTCCACGTCGATGTCCATGGAATCCTCGCCGTCGGTGTAGGCCACGGAATAACCGCCGCCCAGATCGACCTCCGGCAGGGTGTACGCATCGGTGGCGTAGAAGGTCTTGCGCAGCAGCATCATGCGCTTGGCCGCCTGGATGAAAGCGTCCGCGTCATGGATGTTGGAGCCGATATGCGAGTGCACGCCGACCAGTTCGAGCACGTCCTGACGGCGGTAGATGTCCTTGAGCACGGCGAGCGCCGGTCCGTCGGCCACCATGGTCATGGCTTCGGCGAGCTTGCGGTCGCCTTCGGAGACCTTCTCGTGGCTCAGGTCGTACGGGTATTTGACGTCGTACTGGAGCTTGCGTTCCGCGTGGGCGGAGTGGTCGGAGCCGTCGGCGGAAGACGCGTTCTCCCCCAATCGTGCGTTCGACCCTGCCGGCGTCACGTCGGTCAGGTCGTCGAGCACAGCAAGCTTGCCCGCGTCGGCTCCGGCGGGCAGCAGGGCCACGCCGAATTTCTGGTCCTCGTGCGCGGTGGACACGAATTCGTGGCCGCCGGCGTGGATGCCGGACGTGACTCGCAGCATGACGCGTGCGCGCTTGCCGAGACGCTTGGCGATGGTGGCGATACGCTCCGGCTCGCCCGGCTCGTCCACGACGATCTTGTTGAAGCCCTGTTCGATGGCGAGTTCGATTTCCGCGTCGGACTTGTTGTTGCCGTGCAGCACGAGCCGGCGGCCGGGAACGCCCGCGGCGAGCGCGATGCGCATCTCGCCCATGGAGCAGGTGTCGATGAGCATGCCGGATTCGGTGACGATTCGGCAGATCTCCTTGCTCAGCAGCGCTTTGCCGGCGAAGCTGACGTGGGTGACGGTGTTGTTGAACGCGTTGGCGGCCGAATGCACGAATTTCGTGGCGCGGGCGCGCACGTCATCGGTGTCGATGACGTAGAGCGGAGATCCGAATTCGTCGAGCAGGCTTGCGGCGGTACGACCGTGAAAGGTGATCTCACCTTCGGCGTTCACGGCCGATCCGGCCGGCCAGATTGGACTCACAGACATGGTTTGCGTTATCTCCTGCCGGTCACATCTTGTCGGGGGCGGTGACGCCGAGCAGGTCGAGGCCTTCGGCGATGACCGTCTTCACGGCGTCGTTGAGCTTGAGTCGGGCGGCGGCGCGCGCCGGTTCCGGAGCCTTGGCGATGCGGATGGCGTCGGCCTGTTCCCCGCGGGCCTCCGGATCGGTGAGTTCCATCGGCACGACGCGCTCCACGTTGTACCACTTGTGGTAGGTGGCGGCGAGGTCCTCCAGATAGTGGGCCACGCGGTGCGGGGCGCGCAGGTCTCCCGCTTCGCGCAGCAGGGCGGGCCACTGGGCGAGCGCGGCGAGCACTTCACCGTCGGCGGTGGTGTCGAGCAGGCTCACGTCGGCGCCTTCGTAGGTGATGCCGTCGGCGGCCGCGTTGCGGTCCACGTTGCAGGAGCGGGCGTGCGCGTACTGCACGTAGTACACCGGATTCTCGTTGGAATGCGAGGCCAGCAGGTTCAGGTCGATGTCCACCGGGGAGTTGTAGTCGGTGCGTGCCAGCGAGTAGCGGGACGCGTCCACGCCGATGGCGTCGGTCAGATCGTCGATGGTGACGACGTTGCCGGCGCGCTTGGACATGCGCACGGGCTTGCCGTCCTTCATCACGTTGACCAGCTGGCCGATGAGAATCTGCATGTTCTTGCCGGGCTCGTCGCCGAAGGCCGCGCACATGGCCATCATGCGGCCGATGTAGCCGTGGTGGTCGGCGCCAAGCATGTAGATGGCCACGTCAGCCGGGTTTTCGGCGCGATGGCGCTTGTCCCAGTAGTAGGCGATGTCGGCGGCGAAGTAGGCGAACTCACCATTGGACTTGATGATCACACGGTCCTTGTCGTCGCCGTGCTTGGTGGATTCAAACCAAGTGGCGCCGTCCTTGTCGAAGATGTCGCCGCGGGACTTGAGCTCTTCGATGGCGGCGTCGACCTTGCCGTCGGCGTACAGGCTGTTTTCATGGAACCAGACGTCGAAGTTCACGCGGAAGTCCTTCATGGACTTCTGAATCTCGTCGAACATCATCGGTACGGCGCGCTTGCGGAATTCCTCGCGCACTTCGGTATCGGCCTCGCCGAGCGGTTCACCGTCATCGTTCAGGCCCTGATCCTGGTGGGCCAGTGCGGTCAGGTCCACGCCGTCGGACTCGGCTTCGGCCTGAACACGGGCGGCGATCTCGTTGATGTAGGCACCCTTGTAGCCGTCGCACGGGGTTTCGGTCTGGTAGCCGGCCTCACCCAAGTTATTGGCCTCGGCCCAAGCGGCGACCAGCGACTTGGCGAAGCGGTTGATCTGCTCGCCGTGGTCGTTGAAGTAGTATTCGCGCACCACCTTGGCGCCGTTGGCCTCGAGCACGCGGGCCATGGCATCGCCGACGGCAGCCCAACGGGTGCCGCCGATGTGAATCGGACCGGTGGGGTTGGCGGAGACGAACTCGAGATTCAGGGTCTGGCCGCCCAGATGGTCGTTGCGGCCGTATTCGTTGACCTTGTTGAGATGCTTGTCGGCGTCGGTCACGGCACCGGCGGCGAGTACGGTGTCCACCACGGCGGCGGCCGAGGCGGAGTCAAGCGTGATGTTGATGAAGCCGGGGCCTGCCACCTCGACCTTGGCAATGCCGTCGGCTTCAGCGAGCGCGGCGGCGAACGGCTCGGCCAGATCGCGCGGCTTCATGCCGGCCTTCTTGGCCAGCTGCATGGCGATGTTGGAGGCCCAGTCGCCATGCGCACGGTCCTTCGGGCGCATCACGGCGAGCTTGTCGACGGGCGGAATCAGCTCGTCGGTCAACGCGCCGGCCTGGCCGGCGGCGACGAGGTTGTGGGCAATGCTGGAAATCAGTTCACTTAAGGCTTCAGGACTCATTCTTCTAAGGATACTGAGAACGGCGACACTTGCGCCCTGGTATGCCTATATGCTGCCCCTGCTGGCGGGGGCAAGCACACAGCCGAAAGATACCAAGCGAAAAAGGGTAGGCGACAATCGCCGGAATCGTTGGAGGCTCGCCGAAACCGCTATACATACCGTCGGTCGGTATCTATAGTGATCTGCAACATCAAGCACAGTAGGGAGGCCACCATGGCACGTAACGCTCACCCCGAGGTGACGCGCACCCGCATCCTCGACGCCGCACAACGGCTGTTCATGGCCCAGGGCTATGAGCACACCTCCATCCAGAACATCGTGGACGAGCTCGGCGACCTCTCCAAAGGCGCGATCTACCATCACTTCAAATCCAAGGAAGCCATCCTCGAAGAGCTCACCAACCGAGACAACAATATGCAGGACGACTTCAACGAATCCGTCATGAATCGCACTGACCTTACCGCCCTCGAAAAGTTCCGCGTGCTATGGCGGCATTCGATGACCAAGCAAGACCACGTGCAGATCATGCGAGCCGCCATGCCGATGCTGAGCAATCCGGTTTCGTTCGCCGCGAATATGCAGGTATGGAGCAAGCATCTGCCCGAACGCTTCCTGCCGCTGATCGAGGCGGGCGTCAAGGATGGCTCCATCCCCACCGAGTATCCGCGCGAGGCCGCAGAGCTGCTTTCGTTGCTGCCGAATTATTGGCTGATGCCGTATTTCTACCCGGTGACCCTGCCCGAAATGGAGCATCGCATCCGCTGCTTGGCCACCATGCTCGACGCGATCGGCGTGCCGATTTTCGATGACGAGCTCATCACGGTCGCCGCGAAGGGCATGATGACGTTCGCAGGGGAGCCGGAGAAAGGCTCAGAATGAATAGCACAGTGAAACCCGAGAATGACATCGCCGGCACCGCCACCCAACGCCCGCTGCTGTCCCGCGACTTCGTGCTGCTGGTCGCCGGACAAGGCATCTCGCTGTTCGGCAATGTGATGCTGCGATTCGCGATGTCGATGTGGGTGCTGGACGAAACCGGCTCAGCCACCATCTTCGCCTCGGTGCTGGCCATCTCCATCGTGCCGACCATCCTGCTCTCCCCGTTCGGAGGCGTGCTGGCCGATCGCGTCAACCGCCGCACCATCATGGTGGCGCTCGACGCCATCTCCGCCGTGCTCGTGCTGGCGAGCGCCATCGTCTTCGCCACCACGGGCTTCCATATCGTAGCCATCGCCACCATGCAGGTGCTGCTCGCCGTGCTCGGCGCCTTCGAAACCCCGACCGTGCAGGCCGCACTCCCCCAGATGTTCCGGCAGTACGGCCCGGCCACCATGCGCCAAGGCATGGCCGTGATCAATCAGGTCCAACAACTAAGCAGTCTGCTGCCGAGCTTCCTCGGCGGCGTGCTGTATGCGATGTTCGGCATCCGTCTCATGATGATCATCGCCATCGCAAGCTTCGCCGGCGCAGCCGCGCTCGAATGCTTCATCCGCCTCAGTGCCCCGGATCGCGGCGACGAGGAGCTGCCCACCCCACTTGAAGACCTCAAGGCAGGCGTGCGATTCCTCATCAAGGACCGGCCGAACGTGTTCAGACTGCTGTTGTTCGCGGCGGCGCTCAACTTTGTGCTTATCGGCTATTCCGGCGTCGGCTTCCCGTACACGATTCGTACAGTGCTCGGCTTCGACGCCACTGTCTACGGCATCGCCGACGGCCTGATCGGTGTTTCCGGCGTGGCGGGCGCATTCATCGCCGGCCTGTTCGCCGCCAAGCTCACGATGCGCTGGCTGCCGGGGCTGATGGCGACGCTTACGCTGGCCATGGTCCCACAGGGTATTGTGTTCCTGCTGCCGGTCGACGCATGGACCAAACTCGTGGTGCTGATCGTATTCACCTGCGGCACGATGGTCGCCAGTTGCTTCACGAATCTCATCGCCGTGCCCGCCATCCAGCTCAGTACGCCCGAGGCAATGGCCGGCAAAGTGATGTCCATGGCCGCGGCCGTGAGCATGTGCGCCCAGCCGCTCGGCCAGATGGTGTACGGCTGGGCCTACGACCAAATGCCGGTCGCCATCGTGCTGTTCATCACCACCGCCCTGTTCGCCGTGCTCACCGTGCTGATGGTTCCGCTCGCCAAGCAGTTCGAGGACTGACGATCGGCGCGCACGCCACATCCTGCCGCCCGGCCATAATTGAATCACCGCACGAAAAGGCACGAAAAGGCACGAAAGAGGTACCTATGGCCACGCTCAACCCCCAATCATTGGTCACGTTGTGGCAGATCGAACAGTATGGTTCGTTCTCCGCCACGGCCAAGGCCACGGGTTGGTCGCAGCCGGCCATCAGCCAGCAGATCAAAAAGCTGGAGGCACAGTGCGGTTCGACTCTGGTGCAACGCACCTCGCATGGTGTGGAACTCACCGCCACCGGTTCGATGCTCGCCCGCCACGGCGAGGCCATCGCCGATCGGCTGGAGCGGGCGGCCCGTGAGGTCGAGGATTATCGGCATCATCGGTTTGCTCACCTGCATTTGGTGGCCCCACCGTCAATCTGCTCTACTATCGCGGCCCGTACCGTGGTCAAGCTCAGTATGTTCACGGACATCGAGCTGAGCCTGATTCAGATGGAGCCGCCGGAGGCGATCGGTCTGATTTCCCAAGGCAAGGCCGATGCCGCCGCCGTGTTCCGGTACAGCAGCATCCCGAACTTCCTGCACATCGGCGACGATCTGACCTTCCAGTCGCTGGGTTACGATCCGATGCGATTGTTGGTCCGCCGCTCCAGCGACATCGCCAAACGATTCGAGGAGACCGGCGAACCTGTGCCGCTGTCCGCCGCCAAAGACGAGCATTGGATCGCCGGCTGCCCCACCTGCCGCGCAAATTTGGTGAAACTGGCCACCCGTGCCGGATTCAAGCCGGATATCCGCCACTGCACGGATGATTACTGGGCCACGCAGAACCTGGTCGAGGTTGGTATGGGCGTCTCGCTGGTGCCGGCGCTCGATACGCATATCAACTTGCAGGGCGATCTGGTGGCCTGTCCCATTGCCGACGATTTTGCGGCGCGCGAGGTCGGCATCGTGACTCGTGCCGGCGACCATCGCCCCGCGCTTGGTTCATTGCTCGAGGAGCTCGAGCGCACGTCACTCAAATATTTGAGTGCCAAGTAGTCGCACAGCGATAAGCAAGCTTGCGAGCGCCATCACGATTTCGGGGAGCCAGACCGTTGAGCAGCCCTTCTGCACCGGGAACAATGACATGTTATGAGCATGAACAACATTCCCCAGTCAACGACTTTGAGCAACACAACCGCCGGCACCTCTTGCTTTGATGCCAATCACATCGACGTGACGACCATCGAGGATCTGGAGCAGGTCGGTTCGGATAAATGGACCCGTTACCCCGGCTGCATCGGCGCATTCATCGCCGAGATGGATTACGGTCTGGCACCGTGCGTGGCCGAAGCCATCGAAGAGGCTACTGAACGTGGCGCGCTCGGCTACATTCCCGACCCGTGGAAGAAGGAGGTCGCCCGCTCGTGCGCCGCATGGCAGCGCCGCTACGGCTGGGAGGTGGATCCAACGTGCATCCGCCCGGTGCCGGACGTGCTGGAGGCGTTCGAAGTGTTCCTGCGCGAGATCGTGCGCGCCGGTAACTCCATCGTGGTACCGACTCCGGCCTATATGCCGTTCCTAAGTGTGCCGCGTCTGTATGGCGTGGAGGTCCTTGAGATTCCGATGCTGTGCGCGGGCGCCGGCGAGAGCAGCGGGCGCAATGATGAATGGCTGTTCGATTTCGACGCCATTGAGCAGGCGTTCGCGAACGGCTGCCATGCCTTCGTGCTGTGCAACCCGCACAACCCGATCGGCAAGGTATTGACGCGCGAGGAAATGCTGCGATTGTCCGATCTGGCCGCCAAGTACGACGTGCGTATATTCTCCGATGAGATTCACGCGCCGTTCGTCTACCAAGGCCACACGCATGTGCCATTCGCCTCAATCAACCGGCAGACGGCCATGCAGGCTTTCACCTCCACTTCAGCCTCGAAGTCGTTCAACATTCCCGGCACCAAGTGCGCGCAGGTGATTCTCACCAATCCGGACGATCTGGAACTATGGATGAGGAACGCGGAATGGTCCGAGCACCAGACGGCCACCATCGGTGCCATAGCCACCACTGCGGCCTATGACGGCGGCGCGGCATGGTTCGAGGGCGTGATGGCATATATCGAGCGCAATATCGCGCTGGTCAACGAGCAGATGCGCACGAGATTCGCCAAGGTGCGCTATGTGGAGCCGCAGGGCACGTATATCGCGTGGCTGGATTTCTCGCCACTGGGCATCGGCGACCCGGCCAACTATTTCTTTAAGAAGGCCAACGTGGCGTTGACAGACGGCCGTGAATGCGGCGAGGTCGGGCGCGGTTGCGTGCGTATGAACTTCGCCATGCCCTACCCGCTACTGGAGGAATGCTTCGACCGCATGGCCGCCGCACTTGAGGCGGACGGGTTGTTGTAGAACAGAATTGCGGCTCCCCTCAAAGAGGGGAGCCGCGGGACGGCCGAA
>ERZ791623.1267-NODE-1267-length-10752-cov-3.951575_pt1 | contig 10752 bp, 8 predicted proteins | sample MGYA00510268_ERZ791623 | MGnify/ENA primary metagenome ERZ791623 (study PRJEB30046, sample SAMN00715216) | human gut metagenome | study: EMG produced TPA metagenomics assembly of the A metagenome-wide association study of gut microbiota in type 2...
CAGCAGCCTGCTCAACAGAAACGGCAACTGCTACTGTAGCACCAACCATTGGGTTGTTACCCATTCCGATAAGTCCCATCATCTCAACGTGAGCCGGAACTGATGAAGATCCTGCGAACTGTGCATCTGAATGCATACGTCCCATTGTATCTGTCATACCGTATGAAGCTGGTCCTGCTGCCATGTTGTCCGGGTGAAGTGTACGTCCTGTACCACCGCCTGATGCTACTGAGAAGTACTTCTTACCCTGCTCGATACACTCTTTCTTGTATGTACCTGCTACCGGATGCTGGAAACGAGTTGGGTTTGTAGAGTTTCCTGTGATAGAAACACCAACGTTCTCGTGATGCATGATTGCAACACCTTCCTGAACATCATCTGCACCGTAACACTTAACTGTTGCACGGAGTCCATCTGAGTATGCATGCTCAGATACGATGTTGAGCTTAGCTGCCTTGTAGTCATACTGTGTCTCTACGAATGTGAATCCGTTGATACGTGAGATGATCTGTGCAGCGTCTTTTCCAAGTCCGTTAAGGATAACACGCAGTGGTTTCTGACGAACCTTGTTTGCCTTCTCAGCGATTCCGATAGCACCCTCAGCAGCTGCGAATGACTCGTGACCTGCTAAGAAACAGAAGCACTCTGTCTCCTCCTCGAGGAGCATCTTTCCAAGGTTACCATGTCCTAAACCTACCTTACGGTGATCAGCAACTGATCCAGGAATACAGAATGCCTGAAGTCCCTCTCCGATTGCTGCTGCAGCGTCTGCTGCTCTTCTACATCCTTTTTTGATTGCGATTGCTGCACCAACTGTGTATGCCCAGCAAGCGTTCTCGAAACAGATTGGCTGGATTTTCTTTACCTGATCGTAAACATCAAGTCCAGCGTCCTTTGTAATCTTTTCAGCTTCTTCGATTGAGCTGATACCATAGCTGTTAAGTACAGCATTGATCTGGTCTATTCTTCTTTCATATGATTCAAATAATGCCATTGTCGTTCTCCTTTCCTCTTATTCCTGTCTTGGATCGATGATCTTAACAGCACCCTGCTCTGGAGTTACACGACCGTATGATCCTGAAGCTTTCTCCCAAGCTGTGTTAGCGTCATCACCCTTTTTGATAAAATCTGTCATTTTTCCAAGAGAAACGAACTGGTATCCAATTACTTCATCGTTCTTGTCAAGAGCGATTCCTGTTACATAGCCCTCAGCCATCTCAAGGTAACGAACTCCCTTTGCCTTTGTTGCGTACATTGTACCAACCTGTGAGCGAAGTCCCTTTCCTAAATCCTCAAGTCCTGCTCCAACAGCAAGTCCATCATCAGAGAATGCAGACTGTGTACGACCGTAAACGATCTGTAAGAATAACTCTCTCATAGCTGTGTTGATAGCATCACAAACAAGGTCTGTGTTAAGAGCTTCCATAACTGTAAGTCCCGGAAGGATCTCTGCTGCCATAGCTGCTGAATGAGTCATACCTGAACATCCAACTGTCTCAACTAATGCTTCCTGAATAATTCCTTCCTTAACATTTAATGTCAGCTTGCAGGCACCCTGCTGTGGTGCACACCAGCCAATACCATGTGTAAAGCCTGAAATATCCTTTACTTCTTTTGCCTGTACCCATTTTGCTTCTTCTGGAATTGGAGCACATCCATGATGTACGCCCTGTCCAACTGGGCACATGTTTTCAACTTCCTGTGAATAAATCATTGTGAATCTCCTTTCGAAATATGAAAATCTGCTTAAAGCGGTTATGAATATCTATTCTTTTTTCGTAACCATCAGACATATTTTCTCATAAACCGTCAATTAAGTCTATACCAATTAATAAAAAATATCAATAAGTTTGTCTAAAAATTTGCCATGTTTTTAGATTCATATTATAATTATTTTGGTTTGCTTTTATCTTTTTAGATTTCGGTAAACCAATCCTACATTGTATAAAGAAAAGAGGAATACATATGCGTTTTATAGATCTACATGTCCATACAACTGCTTCGGATGGTTCTTTTACTCCATCTGAAGTGTGCCAGATGGCTCTTGATAAGGGACTTGCCGCTCTGGCGATCACCGACCACGATACGGTTGATGGAGTCCCGGAAGCAATCCGGTTCATGGAAAATCATCAGCCGGCCCCGGATACACAGGATTCTCTCCCTATGGAATTGATTCCCGGTATCGAACTTTCGTGCAACTATGGTTCACGCGAGATCCATATTCTGGGCTTCTATATGGACTATACCAATCCCGGACTTCTTGCTGAATTGAACGCTTTAAAAGATGCACGTTTTAATCGAAATGTGGAAATGTGCAAGCTGTTTCAGCGTGACGGCATCGATATGACCATCGAAAAACTTCAAGAGGGAAATCCGGATACAGTCATTACCCGTGCACATTTTGCAAGAGTTCTGATTGAGGACGGCATTGTCAAGAACAAGGATCAGGCATTTAAAAAATACCTTGGCGAAAAATGCAGATACTATCTTCCGAAACCGGAGGTCACATGTGAACGTGCTCTCTCGATCATCAACCAATATGGCAAATGTGCAGTTCTCGCACATCCATTACTCTATAAGCTTGGTTATAACCAGATTGAGGAATTACTGGACTATCTGAAACCACTTGGGTTAAAGGGCTTAGAAGCTTATCATTCTTCTAATAATTCCTATGAGAGTGGAAAGCTCCGGGCGATCGCAGACAGACATGACTTGTTTGTCTCCGGCGGTACGGATTTCCACGGTGTGATCAAACCGGACATCTCTCTCGGAACCGGTCGCGGCGGTATGCGGATCACCACAGGAATTCTGGACAATATAAAAGCGCATCTTTTTTGAAGAACAGAAAAAAATCTCCATATTCAGATTTTCTACTGAACATGGAGATTTTTCTGTTCTGACATCTTCTTATTTAAAAAGATATTCTTTATTTCTTTTCCTTATCTTCTTCCACTACTGCTGCATTCTTCTTTTCAAGCTCAGCAACTGCATTCTTATGCATTGGAATACGACAGTTCTTGTTATTACCAAACTCAACAATGATAGTTGTGTCATCTACAATATCAAGGATTGTGCCATAGAAACCACTGGTTGTCATAATATTGTCACCCGGTTCCATCTGGTTATGCATTTCTTCTGTCTTAGCCTTCTGCTTCTTCTGTGGACGGATCATCATGAAGTAGATAATTGCAGCAAAGATCAGGATATATACAACGATAAACATTGTGCTGCTACCTGTATTTGCTGGTGTACTACCGCTTAAAACCATTCCTAATGTGTTCATAATATTCTCCTTCTAAACTTCATTTGATGTTAAACTCTCTATCATAGACTTTTTATACGATGCATATGAGCCTTCTTCGATAGCCTGTCTAATCTCTTTCATCATATTATTATAAAAATACAAATTATGCAAGACGCAAAATCTCATACCAAGCATTTCATTTGCCTTTAACAGATGTCTGATATAACCTCTGCTGTAATGCTGACATGCCGGACATCCGCAGCCTTCTTCAATCGGTCTGTCATCTGTCTCATATTTTGCATTCTTCAGATTCAGTTTTCCATGTTTTGTGTATACATGTGCATGTCGTCCGTTTCTGGATGGATATACACAGTCAAAGAAATCCACACCACGGTCAACTGCTTCGAGTATATTGATCGGCGTTCCGACACCCATCAGATAAACCGGCTTATTCTCAGGAAGATATGGCACGGTTACATCCAGAATATGATACATTTCCTCCGCTGTCTCTCCAACAGCCAATCCACCAATAGCATACCCCGGCAGATCCAGCTCTGCAATTCTTTTTGCATGGTCAATACGAATATCCTCATATACTGCGCCCTGATTGATTCCGAATAGCATCTGTTCCTTATTGATCGTATCCGGCAGGCTGTTTAAACGTGTCATCTCTGCCTTACAGCGCTCCAGCCAACGATAGGTTCTGGCAACCGAATTCTCCACATAAGAACGTTCCGCCTTTGCCGGTGCACACTCGTCAAACGCCATTGCGATCGTAGATGCAAGATTAGACTGGATCTGCATACTTTCCTCCGGTCCCATGAATATCTTGCGTCCATCTACATGCGAGTTAAATGTAACACCTTCTTCTTTAATCTTTCGAAGTCCTGCAAGCGAGAACACCTGAAATCCGCCAGAATCCGTAAGAATTGGACGATCCCAATACATAAACTTATGTAAACCGCCCATTTTCTTCACAACCTCATCACCCGGTCTTACATGTAAATGATAGGTGTTTGATAATTCAATCTGACAGCCGATTTCTTTCAGATCTGTCGTAGCAACTGCACCTTTGATCGCAGCAGCAGTTCCCACATTCATAAATACAGGAGTTTCCACTGTACCATGAACAGTCGTAAAGGTAGCTCTTTTTGCTCTGCCATCTTTACAAATAATTTTATACATAATTACTCATTCTCCTTTAATATTCTTTCTCTATAATGCCCCAGTCTGAACGGAAATGCAACAGTTTCTTCTTATTAATTTTGTTCCTATCCACAATACGATTGAAAACTGTAACATTTGTACCAAATATAATGACTATTTTTTATTTACTCACTCTATTTTTAGTCATATTTACTTGTTTTTTATCAATTTTCATCGTCCTTTACCGAACCTTTACCGAAAAATATTGACTTTTTGTGCAATCTTCCTATAATGATAAACGGAAAAAAAATATTATAAATAAGAAGAGATACTACCATTATGATTTTCAGGTATCTCTCAAGAAGGAGGAAACATGTTAGCATCCATCTTAGCAGTAACCATCTTCCTGGCTATGTTTGTGCTGATCGTTCTTGATAAGATCGAACATTATCTTATAACGCTGGGCTGTGGATTACTCACCATCATCTTTGTCCTTGGTATCTGTCTGCACAGTGGACAGGCTATCATGGAAGTGTTAAACGTTAAAAGCATTTTTACAACCAGCTTCTGGCATACAGTTGGACAAGCATCTGAAGATTCCAGCGGTATCAGCTGGGCGACCATTATTTTTATTGCCGGTATGATGGTCATGGTTGAAGGTATGAAACGTGCAGGTTTCTTTACATGGCTCTGCATGCTGATTGCAAAGCTTGTACGATACAGAATTGTTCCAATTCTGATCACCTTTATGATCCTGTCAGCATTTCTTTCCATGTTCATTGCAAGTATCACGGTTATTCTGTTCCTTGCAGCTGTAACAGTAGAACTCTCACAATTATTAAAATTCAATCCGGTTCCAATGATCTTGGCAGAAGTCTTCTGCTCCAACCTCGGTGGAACTGCTACCGTCTGTGGTGATCCACCAAACATCATCATCGGTACCTCACTTGGATTTTCATTCTTTGATTTTCTGACAAATACCGGTGTGTTTGTTCTTATTTCACTGGTTATTATGATTGTCTATTTTTATCTTGCTTTTCGTAAGGAATTAAAGCAAAATGAAGGTGGGGTTGATACCTCAACAATACCAAGTCCTTCAGAAGCAATTACAGACAAATCCGGATTTATCTTCAGCTGTGTTATTTTCCTGCTTTCTGTTGTTCTGCTTCTTACACAGACACAGACAGGGCTGACAGTTGCTGCGATTGGTGTTATAATAGCTATAATCACACTGATCTGTTCCGGCAGACATGTACTGGAACTTTTAAAGAAGATTGATTACAAGACACTCTTATTCTTTATTGGTTTATTTGTTGTCGTTGGTGGTTTGGAGCAGACCGGTATTCTGGAAGTCATTGCAAAATTCATCAAAAACGTCAGCGGTGGAAATATGTATATCATGGTTGCTATTATCATCTGGCTCTCAGCTATCTGCAGTGCCTTTATCGATAATGTTCCATTTGCTGCTACTATGGTTCCTGTTATCAAAGAACTTGCAGCAGGTAATGGTGGGGTTCTTGCCGTCCTTGCCTATTCATTAGCCATTGGTACAGATATTGGTGGAAATGCAACACCTATCGGTGCTTCCGCAAATGTTGTTGGTACTTCAGTAGCTGCTAAAGCAGGTCATCCGGTCGGATGGGGCGAATATTGTAAGAAGATGGCTCCTGCTACTATTCTTGTTATGATCATTTGTACACTCGGTGTATTTATTCGATATAACAGCGTCTTCTAAGAAACTTACATATTTTTAGGGAGGTTATAAAATATGGACAAACAGGTTATTATCACGATCGGTCGTGAATATGGAAGTGGCGGACATGTAATTGCACAGGACATTGCAAAACGTTTTAATGTCCCATATTACAATCGTAATCTAATTGAAGAAGTTGCAAAACAGAATAATTTTGATACAGATAATATTAAAGACTATGATGAGTCACCTAGAAAATATCTGTTCTCTCGTACCGTTCAGGGATACAGCAATTCTCCGGAAGAGATTCTTGCCGGTCTTCAGTTCGATTTTATAAAAGAAAAGGCAGCATCCGGAGAATCCTTTGTAATTGTTGGCAGATGTGCCGACTATGTATTAAAGGATATGGATTGTGTAGCTTCATTCTTTATTGTCGCTGATGCCGAAGCGAAGTTACAGCGTACTATGGAAACCAAGCAGTTATCCCAACGTGATGCTGAAGCTACGATCAAACGTCATGACCGTAACAGAAAAACATATTACAAGGATCACACTGATATGGAATGGGGCAACAGTAAGAACTATGATATGACGATCAATTCAACCGTCCTGGGCTTCAAAAAGACCGCCGATATCATTGAAGATTTTGTAAAAACAAAATTTGATCTGTAATTCCTAATTTACTGACAGAAACAAAGCCGGGTATGAAATGTCATATCCGGCTTTCTACTTTATTCATATCTCTCGTCAATTACACGTTTTGTCTTCTTCTCACTTCTTGGAAGCACCCCAATCTCTACAACCTTAACAAGTGGGGTAAATCCGATCCGACTCTTTACTCTCTCTGCAATACGCTTAGATAACTCTACGAAATCTACGCTTCCATCCGTCTCTACATAGATTCTCATTGTGTCTTTTCCATCCAGATGGGAAATACGAATCTGATATTCACTTGATAATTCAGGGAATTCCTTCAATACTTCTTCAATCTGGCTTGGAAATACATTTACACCCTTAATTTTCATCATATCATCCGTTCTTCCCATAATCACACCTAACCTTGGATGCTTGCATCCACATGGGCAATCTCCCGGAATAATTCTTGAAAGATCATGTGTACGATAACGAATCAGAGGTGCACCCTCTTTTACAAGCGTTGTTATAACAATCTCACCCATTTCGCCATCCGAAACCGGCTCTAAGGTTACAGGATCAAGAATCTCGATATAGACATAATCATCCCAGTAATGCATACCGTTGTCATATTTACAGCTGATTCCGATACCCGGTCCATAAATCTCTGTCAAACCATAGATGTCATATAATTCAATTCCCAGTTCCTCTGAGATACGTTTTCTCATCTTTTCGCCCCAGCGTTCAGAACCGATCACACCCTTCTTCAGGCAAATCTTATCTTTGATACCACGTTTCTCGATCTCCTCTGCAAGAAGAAGTGCATAGGAAGACGTCGAACAAAGGACAGTAGATTTCATGTCCTGCATCATCTGAAGCTGTTTATCCGTATTTCCTGGTCCCATAGGTATGACCATAGCACCTAACTTCTCTGCTCCGTTCTGGAAGCCGATTCCTGCCGTCCAGAGTCCATATCCCGGTGTGATCTGAATACGATCCATATTCGTGATACCTGCAAGCTCATAACAACGCTTGAACATAATCGCCCAGTCATCTACATCCTTTGCTGTGTATGGAATAATAACCGGAAGTCCTGTTGTTCCTGATGATGAATGGATACGAACGATCTCACTTTCCGGCGCTGTCATTAAACCAAGTGGATATGCATCTCTCAGGTCTTTTTTTTCTGAAAATGGAAGCTTCTTAAAATCCTCCGGTGTCGAAATTCTTGTAATTCCTGCTTCCTCCAGCTTCTTTCCATAAAAACTTTCAGCCTTAATCAATGCTTCGATCTGTTTATTGACCTGACTGATCTGTAACTCTGAAATCTCCATTATTTATCCTCCAAACTTTCTATTTTATAAAATATTTTTATTGTATATAATCAAGTGCTCTGAAATTCAGCTCATGTAATTTTTCCGGCAATCTTTTTATCAAAGCCTGTTTGATATCTTCTTTTTCAAGTCCAAGCATACCGGTCGAGATTGCGGCTCCAAGCATCAGGACATTTAACACCTTTGCAGACCCAAGAGTTTCACATGCCTGATCTGTATCGATCACCAGAACCTGATCTACCTGTGTCTTCAAATAATCAATCATAGATGCTCCGTTATAACCGGTCTTCGCCAGCGATGCTGTAACCGGCATAACCGCACGATTGCTGACGACTACTGCTCCGTTTTTTTTCAGATAAGGAAGCATCCGCACCGTTTCTCCCGGTTCAAATCCCAGGATCATATCTGCTGTTCCTTTTGCTATCATTGGTGAATACAGATTTTCACCCATTCTTACATGGCTGAATACGCTTCCTCCGCGCTGTGCCATACCGATCGTTTCCGCACTCATAACCGGGATTCCTTTCTCCATAGCTGCGGCTGCGATCAGCTTGGATGCAAGCACTGTTCCCTGTCCACCGACACCACACAGAATAATATTCTTATTCATTATGCCTGCCCCCTTTCTTCTTGTCCGTCCCCGATTGCATGTACCGGGCAGAGTTGGCTGCACAAAGTACATCCTGTACAGAGACTTTCATCGATACAAACCTTGCCTTCAAATGTGTAAAGTGCCGGACAACCGATCTCTCTGATACATTTCTGGCAACCTATACATGCATCTGTATCTATATGCATACATCTGGACGACTTCGTAATGGCTATACATGGAGATTTGAAAATAATTGCCTTCACACCCGGTTCTGCTGCAACACGCGCAACTGTCTGTACCGCTGCTTCATGCTCAAATGGATTGATCGTCTCTACTGTCTTAAGACCAATTCCCTTTAAGATACCAACAATATCAATCTTATTTACAATATCTCCCATCATCGTATGTCCGGTTCCAGGATGTGGCTGGTGTCCTGTCATAGCCGTCGTGGAATTATCAAGAACGATCAATGTCATATCTGCCTGATTATAAACCGCATTTACGACACCAGGAATTGCTGATGCGAAGAATGTAGAATCTCCAACAAATGCAAAACATGTCGTATCCGGTTCTATATGATAAACACCCTGCGCAATTCCAAGCCCTGCGCCCATACACAGACAAGTGTCAACCATATCAAGCGGCATGGCATTTCCAAGTGTATAACATCCGATATCTCCACAAAAGATTGTCTTCTTTCCCTTCATAGCGCATTTTACATCATAAAAGGAAGCACGATGAGGACAACCTGCACATAATACAGGTGGACGTACCGGAAGCTCCGGCATCTCTGCCAACTCTTCCGACTGATTGTTCTTTTCACCTGCGGTAAGCGCCTTGTACCGGTCTGCTGCAATACCCTGATCCAATAAGAACTGTGTGATACTGTCCTTTACACTGTCAATCGTGTTCTCACCTGAGGCTGCTACATGACCGGTCAGCTTACCATAGATCTTTACCGGGAGATGATATTTGCCCGCTATATAGGTAAGCGCACGTTCGATCACCGGATCTAATTCTTCCACACATAAAACCGCATCTAACTGTTCCAGATATTCAACTGCTTTTCGTTCCGGGAACGGAAACGGGGTCGCTACTTTAAATATCGCTATTTTTTCTGCATCGTCTCCCAGGGCTTCCATTGTATATGTATAATTGATTCCACCGGTTGCAATACCAAATCTTGTCTCTGTCTTTCTGCTCACAACATTTCTGTCATATTCAGAAAAGGCATCCCCCAACTCGACATTTCGCTTTTCAATATTACGATGTGCCTGAAAGGACAGCTTCGGGAAAATAACCCACCGTTTGGAATCTTTCACAAATCCTTCCGATTCATTCTTTTTGTATTCTGCCGCATCCTTTACTTCAATCGTTGCATATCCATGACACACTCTTGTTGTCGGTCTTAAGAATACAGGTGTTTTATATTTTTCCGAGTACTCAAAGGCCTCCTGTACCATTTCATAAGCTTCCTGTGCCGATGTAGGATCAAAGCATGGAACCTTTGAAAATGCTGCAAATGTCCGCGTATCCTGTTCTGTCTGTGATGAGATCGGCCCCGGATCGTCGGCAACCAGAATCACCATACCGCCTTTTACTCCCACATACTCCAGACTCATCAACGGATCAGATGCCACATTTAATCCGACCTGCTTCATTGTTACCATAACTCTCGCGCCTGAATAAGCAGCACCGGCTGCTACCTCCATGGCAACCTTCTCGTTAACCGACCATTCTACATAACAGTCATTTGTTCTGTTCTTTGCAACCGTCTCAAGTACCTCTGTCGATGGCGTTCCCGGATATCCGGAAATCAAATTTACCCCGGCAGCAATTGCCCCAAGCGCAATTGCTTCATTTCCCATTCGAAATTCCTTATGCATCTTTCTAACTCCTGTAATAATCTTGTGAATGATTTTTATTATAAATCTTTAAAATGAAATTCTTTCTTTCCTGTTGCATAATCATCTACAATCTGTCCACATCCAAACAGCTTGTATTTATAAGTAACAAGCCCTTCCAGACCAACCGGACCTCTTGCGTGGATCTTTCCTGTACTGATTCCAACCTCTGCACCAAAACCATAACGGAAACCATCCGCAAACCT